>OGYX01000769.1_pt1 | contig 24578 bp, 19 predicted proteins | sample 1576601 | NCBI WGS metagenome assembly OGYX01 (sample SAMEA3541561, study PRJEB24748) | human gut metagenome | biome: human gut; feature: human-associated habitat; material: faeces | place: China | collected 2012 | reverse complement strand
AGGTGCAGTTTGTGGACGTCAATGTCGAAGGCGTAGCAAAACGGCGTACAAGTGAGCTGGAAAAGGAAAGCTCATCTGATGTGGATATGGCGGAAATTTTGCAGGCGCAGGCTAAGAGTGCGGAAGCAACGGAGGCTAATTCCTTTGAACAGCAGCTGGTTAATCTGCATGATGACCATGATTTCAAGCTGCCGCCGGAGGAGGACATGGACGATAAGCATAGGAAATTTTTAGAGGAGGATTAACGGTTATGGGTATTGCGGATAGAATTATCCTGACACTGTATACGATATTGATGGCAGTAGCATCAGTGCTGACGCTGCTGTGCAGTCTGGGCGTTTTTTCGGATACCGGTATGGTAGCGTTTATCAGCCATATCCCGGGCAACTGGGTTTATGCTGTGGGCGGCGTGATTATGCTGCTGGTAAGCCTGCGCCTGCTGATTACCGGCTTGGGGCTGACGGGCGTAAGCTCGCTGAAGCTAAGTGACAGTGATAAGGGCAAGGTGCTTGTAGGCAAGGGTGCATTGGAGGATTATATTGCTGTTCTGTCGCAGGAAATATACGGCATCCATCATGTGAAGGTTATTGTGAAGCTGGAGGATCAATGCATTGATGTACGCATTAATGCTTCGATTGAACCCGGCATAAATATTCCGGAAACCTCCGGTGAGATTAAGACCAACGTCCGTGAAACCATCAAAAAGGTTACCGGTATAGAGGTTAAGGAAATAGAGCTGTTCTTCAAACAGATTAAGGCAAAGGAAGAATAGGAGGCAGAAGCTATGTTGAACGATATTCTCAATGATATCTGGAATAATTATCGCGGCCGCCTGCTGTGCTCGGTATTTGGCTTGTTTATTGGCGTGATAGTGCTGTGGTTGGGCTTTTTCCAGGCACTGTTTTTGATGCTTTGCATTGGCTTGGGCTTTTTTATCGGTTGCAAGCTGGATAAAAAAGAGGATTTGCTGGAGTGGTTGGATAGGTTGCTGCCGCCAGGCTATCACAGATAAAAGCGGTAGCGGCGAAAGATAAGGCACCATTTGTTTCGCCTCAAATTAATAGGTAGCGGCGAAAAATAAGGTACTATCTGCCTAATCTGAATCCATCATCATACAAGATATTTATTAATATTTTTTATACAAGGAGAGTGTGCAAATGATTCGTAGACTTGCAAGAGAGGTTGCCTTACAGGCATTATTCCAAATAGACTTTACCGGTAATGAGGTAGAACAGGCTGTTGACGCAGCTTTAGATGAGCACGAGGAGCTGCATCCGGAGGCTGCGGTAGACAAGGCTTTGGACCAGCATAAGGAGCTGGGGGCAGCAAGTGCCAGAAACTATGTTAAGAAGTATTCTATGGTGCTTGTTAACGGTGTTGTAGAAAACAAAGAGGCTATTGATGCGACTTTGAACAGCTGTGCAACTGACTGGACTGTAGAGCGTATGCCTGCTACCGACAGAAATATCCTGCGCGTAGCAGTTTTTGAAATGCGCCATGAAAAGCCTGCCCTGGCTGCAGGTGTTGCTATCAATGAGGCAGTGGAGATTGCCAAGGCTTATGGTACCGAAGAATCTCCGCGTTTTATCAACGGTGTTTTAGGTAAGCTGGCAAGAAAATGAGCCAAAAGGTTTATTTAGGCATTGATACCAGCTGTTATACTACCTCTGCCGCACTTTTGGCGGAGGATGGCAGTCTGCTTGCCGAGGCCAGACAGATTTTGAGCGTTAAGCCGGGGCGCTGCGGCCTGCAGCAGTCCGAGATGGTTTTTCAGCATACACGCAATCTACCGCGTTTGGTAGAGGAGGTCTTTGCCGATAAGGATTGCACTTTGGCGGCAATTGGTGTCAGCGGTTATCCGCGTCCACTCACGGACTCCTATATGCCGGCGTTTCTCGCCGGCATGAGCGTCGCCCGCAGCCTGGCGGCTGCCTATAAGGTGCCGCTTGAGGTCATCAGCCATCAGGAAAATCACCTGGAGGCCGGTCTTTGGTCTGCTGGTGGTCCGCAGGCGGAGCGCTTTTTGCTGCTGCACGCCAGTGGTGGTACTACTGATTTGCTGCTGTGCGAACGCCGTGAGGACAGCCGCTACAACCTGACGCAGGTTGGCGGCAGTTTGGATTTGCATGCCGGTCAGTTTGTGGACCGCATCGGTGTGGCGCTGGGACTGCAGTTTCCGACAGGTCCGGCGTTGGAGCAGCTTGCAGAACAGGCGGAAGCGCCGCTGGAGCTGTCGGTGTCCGTGCGTAAGCTTGATGTGAGCTTATCGGGACCTGCAACTGCCGCTATGCGCAAGCTGGAGGCGGGAGCGGATGCTGCTTCTCTGGCCTTGGGGGTGGAGCATACACTGGCGGAAACCTTTGCCCGTCTGCTGCGTAACGGCGCAGCGGCATATGGTGTGCGTGATGTGATTTTAGTTGGCGGCGTCGGCTCCAACAAGTACATCCGCAAGCATGTTGAAGAAAAGCTGGCGAAGCGCCGTGTGCGCCTGTGGGTGCCTGAAGGCCGCTTCAGCTGTGATAATGCCAGCGGTTGTGCCGCTGTTGCCTGGAGATTACATAAAGAAAATGACTGAAGCTGTTTATTCGGTAAGCGAAATAAATAATTTCATAAAGCATATACTGGAGCAGGAGCCGGAGCTGCGTAATCTGCAGGTTGTCGGTGAAATCTCCAATTTTAAGCGCTATCCATCAGGTCATTGCTACTTTACGCTGAAGGACGCTGGTGCGGTGCTCAAATGCGTAATGTTTCGCAGTAAAGCCGTTAACCTGCGCTTTCAGCCGCAGAACGGCGATACTGTGGTAGCAGTTGGCCGTCTGGCTGTTTATGAACGCGACGGCGTTTATCAGCTGTATACTGATTTACTGCTGCAGCAGGGCGTGGGCGATTTGATGCAGGCTTACGAAAAGCTCAAGCAGAAGCTGGAGCGTGCCGGTCTGTTTGCACCGGAGCGTAAACAGCAGCTGCCGCTGCATCCGCGTACTGTGGGTATCATCACTTCTTCTGCAGGCGCTGCTGTGCGTGACGTTATAACAGTGTCGCGCAGAAGAAATCAGGGCATAAAGCTTCTGCTTTATCCTGTCAAGGTGCAGGGCGAGGACGCTGCGGCGGAAATTGCTGCGGCTATTGAATTCTTTAACCGCAAAAAACTGGCTGATGTCCTGATTGTGGGGCGTGGCGGCGGTTCTATCGAGGATTTGTGGGCCTTTAACGAAGAAGTTACCGTAAGAGCGGTGGCTGCTTCTAAAATCCCGGTGGTCAGTGCCGTAGGCCATGAAACAGATTTTACGCTGTGTGATTTTGCTGCTGATGTGAGGGCTGCGACACCGTCGCAGGCCGCGGAGCTGGTGGTGGCAGATGTTGAAGGCTACAAGCAGCGTGTTGTTTATCTGGAGCAACGTGCGCGCAGTCTGCTGTCAGCTTTGCTGACGCAGCAGCAGCGCAGATTGGATAATTTAGTTAATTCGTGGGCGTTGCGTGACCCGGAAAGGCTTTTTGCCGACCAAGCGCAGCGTCTTGATACTGCTTCGCGCAGACTGCGTGAAGCCTTAGAGCTGCAGCTGCAGCAGGACGAGCACAAGCTGGCGCTGGCAGCAGCAAGACTGGATAGCCTCAGTCCGCTGGCAGTGCTGGCGCGTGGCTATTCTGTGAGCCAAAAAGCTGATTATACGCTGGTAAGCAGTGTTGATGAACTTAAATGGGGAGACGAGCTGCTGACGACAGTAGCAGATGGTGTGATAACCTCGGTTGTACAGCAGGTAGAAAGGCGGTAAGAAATGGCAGCGAAAAAGATTGCAAAGAACATAAAGTTTGAAGATGCCTTGAACGAGTTGGAAGCACAGGTACAGCTTCTGGAAAGCGGTGAGCTGCCTTTGGATAAGGCGCTTGATGTTTTTAAGTATGGTGTGGAGCTGAGCCGCGTCTGCAGCAGCAGACTGGAAACAGTGAAACAGGAGGTTGAAAAAATCGTCGTTACCGACAGTAATGACGCTGGCTATAAATTAGAAGTATTCCAGGATTTGGAGGTAAAATAATGGATTTTAAGGCTTATTATGCTAACCAGCAAAAACTAGTAGAAAACTATTTGAAGAACAGAATTGCCAAAAAGGGTATTTCCAAGGTAGATGAAGCTATGGAATACAGCCTTATGGCAGGCGGCAAACGTATCCGCCCGATTCTGCTGATGGCTGCGGCAGAGGCTGTGGGTAGCAAGGGCTACAATTATTTGCCTGTGGCTTGCGGTCTGGAAATGATTCACACCTATTCTCTGATTCACGATGACCTGCCGTGCATGGATGACGATGATTATCGTCGCGGCCGTCTGACCAATCATAAGGTTTTTGGTGAAGCTATGGCAGTGCTTGCCGGTGACGGCCTGCTCACTTTGGCATTTGAGGTAATGCTTGAACAGAAGAATGTTGATCCTAAGGTTTTGGTCGAAACTGTACGTGAAATGGCTATGTGTGCCGGTAACTTCGGCATGGTTGGCGGTCAGGGCCTTGATTTAGAATTTGAAGGCAAAAAGATTACGCCGGATGAGCTGCGCAAACTGCATGCGGGCAAGACCGGTGCGCTTTTTATTGCTGCCATCCGCGGTGGCGCGCATCTGGCCGGTGCTAATGACCAGCAGCTTTTGGCGCTTACCAAATTTGCTGATTTGCTGGGACTTGCCTTCCAAATTACCGACGATATCCTTGATGTCGAAGGTACTGAGGAGGAGCTTGGCAAGCCGGTAGGCAGCGATGCCAAGAACCACAAATCTACTTATGTAACACTGTACGGCCTGCAGGCAGCACACGAGCTGGCAGAAAAGACTGTGGCAGAGGCTTTGGAATGCCTGGAAATGTTTGGCGAGAACGCAGAGCCGTTACGTGAAATTACCCGCCTGATGACTGACAGAAAGAAGTAATTATGGCAGAGAATAAATTTTTAGATAAAATTAATTCACCGGCTGATGTTAAAAAGCTTTCCGTGCCGCAGCTGGAACAGCTGGCTAAGGAAATCAGGCAGCTTTTAATCAGTGTTATTTCACACACCGGCGGCCATCTGGCACCGAACCTGGGCGTAGTAGAGCTGACTTTGGCCTTGCATAAGGTTTTTAATACACCAGAAGATAAGATTATTTTCGACGTAGGTCATCAGGCCTATATCCATAAAATTATTACCGGACGCAGGGAGCAATTTCCTACGCTGCGTCAATACGGCGGTCTTTCCGGCTTCCCCAAACGCAGCGAAAGCGAGCATGATGCTTTCGGTACCGGTCATTCCAGTACGTCTATTTCTGCGGCATTGGGCATGGCCTGCGCCCGCGACCTGCAGGGTGAGGATTATAATGTCGTAGCCGTTATCGGCGACGGCTCTATGACCGGCGGCATGGCCTTCGAGGCGCTGAACAATGCCGGTATGCTGCATAAGAATATGATTGTCGTGCTCAACGATAACGAAATGTCTATTTCCAAAAACGTGGGCGCGATGAGCGAATATCTTTATCAGCTGCGTACAGGCGAAACCTATAATAAAATTAAAAATGATATTGAGGGCTGGCTAAAAAATATGGAATTCGGCAGTGATGTGCTGAAGGCTATCCGCCGCCTGAAAGGCAGCGTAAAGTACCTGATGGTGCCGACTTCTATTTTTGAAGAGCTTGGCTTTACTTATTTGGGACCGGTTGATGGTCATGATCTGGAGGGCCTGCTGGATGTACTGCAGGCTGCCAAAAAGATTGACGGACCGGTTATGGTACACGTGCTGACGAAAAAGGGCAAGGGCTACAAGCCTGCCGAGGAAAGCCCCAATAAGTTCCACGGTACCGGACCTTTTGATATTGCTACCGGCAAAAAAATTACTAATCCGAATGCACCCGTAAGCTATACCGAGGTTTTTGGTAAAACCTTGAGCAAGCTGGCTGATACCGACGATAAAATTGTTGGTATTACGGCTGCAATGCCTGATGGCACCGGCTTGAATATTTTTGCCGAGGCGCACAAGGGTCATTTCTTTGACGTAGGTATTGCCGAGCAGCATGCGGTTACTGCGGCTGCAGGTATGGCTGCTGCCGGAATGAAGCCTGTGGCGGCAATTTATTCTACCTTTATGCAGCGTGCTTATGACTCCATCATGCACGATATCTGCATGCAGAAGCTGCACGTAACGCTGTGTCTGGACCGTGCCGGTCTTGTCGGTGATGACGGCTATACGCATCATGGCGTTTTTGACTACGCTTATCTGCGCAGCATTCCCAACATGACCATTATGGCGCCGAAGGATGAGAATGAACTGCAGCACATGCTGAAAACAGCGCTGGATTTTGACGGACCTATTTCCGTGCGCTATCCGCGCGGCAGCGGTGTGGGCGTTGCGCTGGATACGCAGTGGCAGGATTTGCCGATTGGTAAGGCAGAGGTGCTGCGTACAGGCAAGGATGTCTGCTTCTGGGCGATTGGCAGCATGGTGCAGACTGCTCTTGATGCAGCGGAGCTGCTGGAAGCGCAGGGAATCAGCGCAGGTGTTGTGAATATGCGTTTTGCCAAACCGCTGGATGTTGAACTCTTGCGTGAGCATGCGCAAAGCTACGGCAAGATTATTACTCTGGAAGAAGGCGTACTGGCAGGCGGTGTCGGCAGCGCAATTCTTGAAGAGCTTAATGAAAATAAATTGTTGGAGCAGTGTGAAGTACGTTGCTTCGGCATTCCTGACGAATTTGTTATGCATGGCGACAAAAAGCTGCTGTTCCGTGATTTGGGACTGGATACGCCAACCATTGCTGCCAAGGCTGCAGCATTTGTAAAGGGTGAAGAAGAGTGAAAAAAGAAAGACTTGATGTTCTGTTAGTTAACCGCGGTATGTTTGAAAGCCGTGCCAAGGCGCAGGCGGCGGTTATGGCAGGACAGGTATTGGTCAATGAACAGAAAATAGATAAACCGGGTACACCGGTGGCACCGGAGGTTACTATCCGTCTGCTGGGTAACAAGCTGCCTTATGTAAGCCGCGGCGGCCTGAAGCTGGAGAAGGCTTTGCAGATTTTCCCCATCAGCGTAGAAGGCAAGGTTGTTGCCGATATCGGTGCTTCTACCGGCGGCTTTACCGACTGTGCGCTGCAGAACGGTGCGGCAAAGGTGTATGCGATTGACGTAGGCTACGGTCAGCTGGCGTGGAAGCTGCGCAACGATGAGCGTGTAGTGAACATGGAGCGCACCAACGTGCGTTATCTGGAAGCAGACAGCCTGCCTGAGCAGGTGGATGCTGCAACTATCGACGTAGCCTTTATTTCGCTGGATAAAATTTTGCCGGCGGTACACAAAATCCTCAAGCCCGAAGGCTTTGTAGTGGCTTTAATCAAGCCGCAGTTTGAAGCAGGCAAGGAAAATGTCGGCAAGAAGGGCGTTGTGCGTGATGCTGCCGTGCACGAGCAGGTTATCAATAACGTCATCAGCTTCGCCAAGGGTGAAGGCTTCGGCATTGCCGGATTGGATTTTTCTCCTATCAAGGGACCGGAGGGCAATATTGAATATCTGCTGCACCTGACGCTGGGTGACGACGATGCCGTAAGTAGCGAGCAGGTAGCACAGCTTGTAGGCCGCAGTCATGGCGACTTAGATAAGAAAGCAGAAAAGACAGAGGCATGAGATGCAAAAGAAACGTTTAGGGATTTTCCCCAATCTGGGTAAAGAAAACGTCCGTATCGCTCTGCCGGAATTTGTTCAGCTCTGCAAGGACTGGGGACTTGAACCGGTGCTGCCTGTGGAGGTGGCGCAGCAGTATGGCGTAAGCAGCTACAATAAAAGTGAGCCGCAGACGCTGAAAACGCTGGACTATGGTGTCAGCCTCGGCGGTGACGGTACACTGCTACAGATGGCGCGCCACCTTGCACCGCTCGATGTGCCCGCCTTCGGTATCAACTTCGGCAAGCTGGGATTTTTGGCAGAGATTGATTTGCAGGGTATGTATAAGGCTATCAGCCGTCTGGCACAGGGCAACTATACGCTGGAAAGCCGCAGTCTGCTGCAGGCCAGAGTTATCTGCGGCGATAAGTTGCTTGCTACGGCGCATGCGCTCAACGATTTAGTTCTGGCTAAGGGCATGTTCAGCAAGCTGGCGCATATGATGCTTTTTATTAACGGACGTTTATCCGGTAAGTATGCGGCAGATGGTCTGATTATCGCAACGGCAACCGGTTCTACGGCATATTCTCTCTCAGCAGGCGGACCGCTTGTTATGCCGGAGCTTGATGTCAGCGTCATTACTCCTGTCTGCGCACATTCGCTGACGAACAGAGCGCTTGTTATTCCTATGTCGGAAACAATAGAGCTCAGGCCAATTCCCGGCAGTGAGGAAATGCTGCTTTCGGCTGACGGCGAAAATGTTATCGAGGTGCCTAACGATACCAGTGTGCATATCGCCAAATCGCCTTATGAGATGAAGTTTGTAAGACTTACGCGACGCGATTATTATCAGACTTGGCAACAAAAATTAATGCGCAATTTATAGGCGGCGCACGATAAGGTACCGTATACTTCATCAGGATAGATATATAGAAATATTTTGCTATTAGAGGTGATTGACTATGAAAATGACCAGACACGCTAAAATTAAAGAGATTATTGACAACAATAAAATTGAAACGCAGGAGGATTTGGCTTCCGCTTTACGTCATCAGGGCATTGATGTTACGCAGGCTACGGTTTCGCGTGATATCAAGGAGCTTATGCTGGTCAAGGTGCCGGATGCCAACGGACATTATCACTATGCTTATCCGAAGGAGCACAGCTCGATGCTGACCATGGAGCGTCTGGAGCGTACCTTCAACGATTCTATCGTAAGTGTACGTGCTTCCGACAGCATGGTGGTAATCCGCACGCTGCCGGGCACAGCGCAGGCTGTTGCCTTTGCCGTAGACTACATGAAATGGCCGGAGATTCTTGGTTCTATTGCCGGTGATGACACCGTTTTCATTGCTCTGCCAAATAAAGAAGCTGTAATCACTCTGCTGGAACGCTTCAAGGATTACAGATAAGCGAGGCAAGGGATTATGCTGCAATCATTGCATGTTCACAATTTTGCACTGTTAGAGGACGCGCATGCTGATTTTACCCCCGGCTTCAATGTTTTTACAGGTGAAACCGGTGCCGGCAAATCTATTCTGATAGATGCCTTTGGCATGGTGCTTGGCGGGCGCTCATCTGCCGATTACGTGCGCAGCGGTACTGATGGACTGTGGGTGCAGGCTGTTTTTGACGTGAGCGGTCAGCAGGAGATTAAAGCACTGCTGGCGGAGCACGGTCTGGAGCCAGAGGAGGATTTATTTCTGAAGCGTCAGATAAGTGCTGCGGGCAAGAGCCGCGCTTTTATCAACGGCGTGCAGGTGCCTTTGGCTGTGCTGAAGGCTATCGGTGCGCGTTTGGTGGATATTCACGGTCAACATGAAAACCAGGCTTTGCTGAAGCCGGATGCGCCGCTGCATCTGACAGATTCTTTTGGCGGTCCGAAGCTGGCGCAGGCGCTGCAGGAGTATAAGCAGCTTTACAGCGAGTATACTGCTGCAGTAAAGCATTTGAGCAAACTGGAGCAGGAAAATGAGCAGCAGGATTTGCTGCTGGACCGTTATGCCTGGGAAATCAAGGAGATTTCGGACGCTGCCTTAAAGCCGGGCGAGGAAGATGGCCTGGAGGCAGAGGCACGCCTGCTGCAGAACAGTGAGCGCATTATGAAGGCTGTTGACAGCTCTTATCAGCAGCTTGATGAGGAGGACGCAATTCTTTCGCGTCTGGCGCGAGTGCGCGACCAGCTGCAGTATGCGGCACGCTACGACAGCCGTCTGGCGCCGCTGGCAGAGTGTGCTGACAGTGCCTGGATCAGCTTGGACGATTGCCGCACGGAGCTGAGCGAATATATGGCAGGCAGTGAGTTTAACGGTGAGCGTGCGGCACAGGTGCAGCAGCGTCTTGATATTATTTACCGCCTGCAGAAGAAGTACGGTGGCAGTACGCAGTCGGCATTGGAATATCTGCAGCAGACACAGGAAAAGCTGGAGCAGCTGCAGCAGATTGCAAAGCTCTTAGAGCAGGCACAGAAGGCGGTAGCGGAAGCTGTTGTGCGTTTGGGACGTGCTGCCGCAGTGCTGACGCAGTTGCGTGAGGCCAGCGCACAGGCGTTGGCGCAGCGTATTACGCAGCATATCCGCGATTTGGCGATGCCTAACGGTGTGCTGCAGATTAAGTGCGGTCAGTTGGATAAATTTATGCCGCTAGGACGTGATGAGCTGAAATTTATTTTCAGTGCGAATATGGGCGAGCCGCTAAGCGACCTGGAAAAGGTTGCCAGCGGCGGCGAGCTGAGCCGTATTGCTTTGGCGGTTAAGACTGTGCTGATGAACAGCGGCGATGTTGCTACGATGGTATTCGACGAGATTGATACTGGTGTCGGCGGTGTTACGGCGCAGAAGATGGCGGAAAAAATTGCTGCTATTTCCAGTGTCGGTCAGGTGCTGTGTATTACGCATCTGCCGCAGATTGCTGCCTTTGCGGATAATCATATTCATATTGAGAAGCAAAGTGCTGACGGACGCACGGTAACGCAGCTGACTACGCTTGATTATAACGGCAGACTGCAGGAACTGGTGCGTATGACGGCAGGCGCAACTGCCAGCAGGGCAGCCTTTGAAAGTGCTACCGAGCTGCTGCAGGGTGCGGAGCAGATAAAAAGCAGCTTGAAGCAACTGCAGGAGAAATGAGGTAAGATAATGCTGAAAAAATTTCATGAGGCAGCTTTAGATGAAATATATGTACCGGGAAGCAATGAGGAGGTCTTCGGCGGACGCCTGCTGAAGGTGCAGCGCGACCACGTAACGCTACCGAACGGTAATGATACAACGCGTGAATATATCCGTCATCCGGGCGCAGTGGCGATTGTACCAGTGCTGGCTGACGGAAGCGTGGTGCTGGTAAAGCAGTGCCGTTATCCGCTTGCTACATTGCTGTGGGAGATTCCGGCAGGCAAGCTGGACCATGGTCCGGAGGAGGACACATTGGAATGCGCAAAGCGTGAGCTGAGCGAGGAAACAGGCTATGACGCAGAGCATTGGGAGAAGCTGATCAGCATTGCAACTACGCCAGGATTTTCCGATGAGATTATTCATTTATATAAGGCATCCGGGCTGCAAAAGTTTGCCCAGCATACTGATGAGGACGAATTCATCGGCGTGCAGGCCTTTACTCCCGCAGAGCTGCGTCAGATGGTCGCTGACGGCGAGCTTTATGATGCCAAAACCCTGTGCGCTCTTTATGCTGCCAAAGTAATCTGAAAAAAGTCAATCACATTAGTTATTTGAGGCTGCTGAGAAGGCGGCCTCTTTTTTCGTGCCTTAGCTTGTCAAGTTGGCGGTAGTTATTTATAATAAAGAGGTGAGTGCCTGGGCAATTTATCAGCGCAGGCAATTGATACATGAAGTTATAGGATATCTGCATATCCTGTTATGACAAAATTTTACGGCAGCGCTTGTACTGCCAGCTTTGATAAGGAGCTGATTGATAATGACAGAAGAAAAAAATACTACTCCGCTTCATGGCAGCAATATTGCCAGAGAGCAGATTCCGGCAGCCTGCAAATGGCATGTAAGTGATATATATGCCAGTGAAAAGGATTGGCAGGCGGCCTGCGAAGAATATAAAAGCAAGCTGCCGCAGCTGCAGGCTATGCAGGGCCAACTGAATACTGCAGCCGCAGTCTGTGCAGCCTTAAAGCTGCAGGAAGAGTTGGCAAAGCTGCTGGATAAAATTTACGCTTACGCACGCTTGCAGCAGGATGCGGATAATACGGACCAGAAGCTGCAGGCGCTCGCAGGCGAGGCCGAAGGTATGGCAGCAGCCTTTAGTAACGCTAACGCTTTTGTAGAGCCGGAAATGCTGGCCTTAGGTAAGGAAAAACTGCTGCAAATGCTGGACGAAGAGCCTGCATTGGCAGAATACCGTTTTTATATTGAAAATATGGTTCGTTTATCAGACCATGTTTTGTCTGCAGATAAAGAGGCTGTTTTTGCGCAAAGCCATTTGGCAACAGGTACGGCGGCAGCGGCCTTCCGCGCACTTGTGAGTGCCGATATGCAGTTCCCGGAGATTACCGACGGACAGGGCAACAAGACCAGCGTCAGCGAAGGCTGCTATCTGCTGAATATGACCTCTCCTGACCGTGTACTGCGTAAAAATTCCTTTACCGGCCTGATGAATACCTATCATCAATACCGCAATACGCTGGCAGCAACACTCACAGGCTCTGCGCGCACCGGATATTTCTATGCTACCGTGCATAACTATAAAGATACACTGGAAGCAGCGTTGGCAGAGGATAATATTCCGTCCAGTCTTTACGACGGACTGATTGACACTGTACATGATAACTTTGCGCCTCTGCATGAGTATATCCAGTTGAAGAAGGATGTACTTGGCGTAGATGAATTCCATTATTACGATATGTATATGCCTATTTCCACCGCAGGCGACAGCTTTGCCTGCAGCTTCCCGGAGGCCTGCGCTAAGGTTGAGGAGGCACTGGCACCATTAGGCAAGGAATATCTGACGGCACTACACAAAGGCATGACCGAAGGCTGGATTGACGTTTACGAAAACAAGGGCAAGCGCTCCGGCGCATATTCCTGGGGCGTGTACGGCGTGCATCCCTTTGTACTGCTCAATTATCAGCCGCGCTACAACAGCATTTCTACCATTGCACATGAAATGGGCCATGCTATGCACAGCTATTTCAGCAGTCAGGCACAGAGCTACGTTAATTCGGAATATACGATTTTCTGCGCGGAGGTTGCGTCCACAACGAACGAAAACCTATTGCTGGAGCATACATTGAAGCATGCTACGGCTGAGCAGAAGATTTATCTTTTGAACCAGTTTTTGGAGGCAGTACGCACAACGGTTTACAGACAGGTGCAGTTTGCTGAATTTGAAAGATATATTCACGGCGAAATCACTGCAGGCCGTTCCCTGCAGGCCGAAAAGCTGGAGAAATACTGGCTGCAGAGCAACAGGGATTACTATGGCCCGGCGCTGACTGTGGACAAGGAATTGGCAAGCGAATGGTCCCGTATCCCGCACTTCTATACGCCGTTTTATGTGTACAAGTATGCAACAGGCTACAGTGCAGCAACCGCGTTTGCCAGCGCTATTTTGAATGGCGAGCCGGGAGCGGTAGAAAAATATCTTGGCTTCCTGCATGCGGGCGGCAGCGATTATTCGCTGAACATCCTGAAGAACGCCGGCGTGGATTTGAATACGCCGCAGCCTGTAACGGTAACGCTGCAGAAGTTTGCTGCTAAGCTCAAGGAGCTGAAGGCGCTGTTGGGAAAGTAAATTAAAGTAAGATAAAATATGGTATAATACTCCTAAGGCAGATTGTTTAAAGTTATTTAGCTGCTTTAGGAGTTTTTTGTTTGAGGTGCACAATGAAAAAGCGCAGGACATTAGAAGAAGTTTTAGGCAGTAAGATTAATGCTGAATATAGCGAACAGCATGCTTATATCATGGAGCTTGTGGGTAGTGGGCGAATAAAGCCTGTACTTGCGTCGAAGAAAAACGGCAAGAAGCCACCGTTGTATCGGGAATACTGGGAGCTGGAGGAGAAGCGGGATTATTCAGCGTTAAAACAGGAGCTTTTGTTTAACCTGGCTCCGCAAATTAATATAACATATTATCAGAATAATCTTGAAGCCTATGATAAAGAACGCAAGGATGTTTTGTCGTTGAGCAATTTTTTGCAGAAAAGTGCTGCTTTACTTACGAAGCCAGTTTCTTACAACGAGCGCAGCTTCCAAATCTGGCAAAGGGAAAAGTTTTTGCTTCAGGGAGCAGGCAAAAAAATACTGAGGCACTGCGGCCTTGAGCTTGCTGAACTAAACTGCTACAGTACTGCAGAACCCTTTGCTTATTTTACTGCAACACGTGCAGTACCGCAAAAACTGTTGATTATAGAAAATAAAGATACCTTTTTTAGCATGAGAAAGCATCTGCTGGCAGGAAACAGCCAGCTTTTGGGAGAAAATATAAGTACTGTTATTTACGGCGCCGGCAAAAGAGTCGTCAGCTATTTTCAAGAGTTCAACGCCAGCGCTGAACCATACATGCTGGCAGACGGTAATGAGCTGTTGTACTTTGGCGATTTGGATTACGAAGGCATAGGCATTTATGAAAAGCTTGCTGCTAGTTTTGCAGAGCAGGGAGAGATTAAACCGTTTATTCCTGCGTATCTGGCGATGCTGGCGAAGGCAGGCAATTACAAGCAGCTGCCGCCGACGAAAAAAGACCAGAACCGTAATCTGCAAGGAACATTTTTTAGCTATTTTCCTGCAGATGCGCAAGCGCAGATGCAAAGTATTTTGCAGAATGATTTGTATATCCCGCAGGAGATTTTGACGATAAGTGATTTTTGAGGTTGATTATGCAGTATGATTTTTTGAAGGATTTTACAAGACGCATGAAATGCGTAGGCTTATATGCTCTGCTTTATGATAATAGCAGTCAGAAGTATATCTGGAAGGAACGGGGCTTTAATACTTTGGACGAGCAGCTGAATGTCATTTTTTCTGTGATGCTTTATATTATGGAGCAGTCACTGAAGGAAGAAAGCTGTACTATTGATAATATTACTGTTTTTTTGGATAGTCTTAATGAAAAGTATTATAAAAAGTCTATGAGCTATGCTGAATGCAGTGATTTGGCTAAGTTCATTGTTAATGTGGTGCTGTCCAACGAAGGAAGGCCGATGTATTTTGGTGCTTATGATTATGAGCAGCAGGAGATGAAGGAGCTGCACATCAGCTACGTCAATAATCGCATTATCTATGACGAACAGGATGTGCGCCGTACCTCGTATTATCTCACAGATGATGGCTATAATCTGCTTTTGGGGACACTGGAGGTTGAAAGCAACCTGAAGCTGACGATTCAGGAAATGATATTTAAGCTACATCTGGAGAAGCAAAGCTACGATAAGGCGTTGGATGATGTAAAAAATATCTTTAACCTGATGCGTATTCAACTGCAAAAAATTCAGGCTGCTATGCTGAGGATAAGGCGCAATGCTTTGGAGTACAGTGTCAGCGAATATAGTGAGCTGTTATATGATAATCTGCAGACTATCGACCAGTCGAAGAAAAAATTCAAGGGACATCGCGATGTTGTGCAGGCACGTGTAGAGGATTTAGAGAAGCAGAATATCAGCTTAGATAGTTTGCCGCCTGATGATGTTGCCAAGCTACGGAATCTGCGTGAAATAGATAATTATTTAGGTCGTGCAATAGATGAATATCAAAAAATCTTAAATAATCATTTTGACCTTAAGGCCTTATATACAGCAGAGCTGGAAAAGGTTTCGCAAATGTCTCTGGTACAGCGCTTTAATTTACGTGCCGACTTTTATGAGAAGCTTTTAACGAAGCCGGAATGCCTGCAGAATTTAGATATATTTCTACATCCGTTATTTAATAAGGAACCTGAAAAGGCTGTTAATCCGAATCTTTTTCTGGAGCTGCAAAGAGTACGGCTGTTGGAAGCTGAGTGGGAGGAAGGTGCAACTGAAAGCTTTGACGCTGAGGCTTGGGAGGCGGAACAAAGAAAGCTGCTGGCGGAAAGGCTGGCGCAGTACGAAGCAAGCCTGACTGTTATTCTGAAGTATACCATTAGCAAAGATCAGTTGCGCCTTTCTGAGCTGATAAAGCAGCTTGATCAGGATGAGCGCGAGCGCTTAGTACCAAATATAGCAGTATTTAAAGAGATTATGGTGGAACTGCTCAAGGTTCAGGAAATTGACATTACTAGCATGCGCATCGAGCGAGCAGAATTTATTCAGGAAGAGACGAAGGATTTTCGCCTGCAAAGTATGCTTTTGGATATTTTGGACAAACGTGCGCAATGGCAGAAAGTAAAAAAGCTTATAGTACATCGCCTACCGGAGGCTAATCCGGTTTTGTTGAAGCAGCTTGATGAAAATACTGGTGTTTTGAAAAATATCCGTTGTTCTGATGTCATGCTGAAGGCAGTTTGGGAGTGAAAATATGGCTTATCAGATTGAAATAATTAAGCAGTCACAAAAAATATTTTATTACTTATTGGAGCATCACGAGCTACGAGAAGAAAAAGCACCGGAGCTACACAAAGCATATATTGAACAGGATGAAGTGCAAACGTTAGTTAAGTCGCAAGCAGATGCTGCTGATAGTCATGTAGAAGCGTATGGTGGCGTTATCTATCTTATACCAAGGCAGGAAAATAATTTCTTAGGCTATTCTAAAGGACAGTTGAAAAAAGAGCTTTGTCGCAGTAATGCTACCGACAAGGATTATTATTTGGTGCAGTTTGTTATCCTGGTGTTGTTGTTGGAGTTTTATGACGGGCAAGGCAGCAGCTCTAAGACGCGTGATTTTATTCTATTGGGAGATTTGCAGAATTCTGTAACAGACAAGCTCAAGGAGGGGGCAGCGCGTTATTCGGAGGATGAGCAGGCGCAGAATGGCATGGCCTTTACTGCTATGCGAGAGGCTTATGAGTCCTTGCGTTCTGATGAAAAAAGAAATCGTCAGAAAAGCACTAAAGAAGGTTTTATGTTCAGCATTTTACATTTTCTGCAGGAGCAGGGTTTGATAGATTATATTGAGCAGGATGAAATGATTAAGACAACTCGCAAACTTGATCATTTTATGGATTGGGATCTGTTGAATAAGAATAATTTTGAGCGGGTGCAGAGAATTTTAGGAGCGGAAGAAAATGAGCAAGATTAATGCTATCAGATTGGTTAATGTAAATTATAACCATAATTCCATTCATATCAGTGATGAAACACTGCACTTTAATGGCAGAAGCACGTTGATTTCCTTGCAGAATGGCGGTGGTAAGTCCGTACTGGTGCAACTTTTGACGGCACCATTTGTACAAAAGCGTTACCGAAATCTTAATGAGCGTAGTTTTGCCAGCTATTTTACTACCTATAAGCCATCTTTTATTATGGTGGAATGGGTATTGGAGGATGACGCCGGTTACTGCCTTACAGGAATGATGGTGCGTAAGAGCCAAAATATGGATAACAACGAGGAGCTGGAGCTGATAAATTTTATTAGCGAGTATACCGAGCCCTGTGAGCAGGATATAAATCATTTGCCTGTTGTCGAGAGTGATAAAAAGGAGCTCAGAATTAAAAGCTTCAATGCTTGTCACAAAATGTTTGATGAGTATAAAAAGAAGAAAATAAACAAGTTTTTTTGCTATGATATGAATAACTCTGCGCAAAGCAGGCAGTATTTTGCTAAGCTTGCAGAATATGGTATAGATTATCGTGAATGGCAGAATATTATTAAGAAAATCAACGAAGAGGAGTCTGGTCTTTCCAAGCTGTTTGCTGAATGCAAGGATGAGAAAGGCCTAGTAGAAAAATGGTTCCTCGATGCTGTGGAAAATAAACTGAATAAAGACAACAACAGGATGCAGGAGTTCCGCAATATCTTGGAAAAATATATCACTACTTATAACGAAAACTCTAATAAAATCCAACAGCAGGAAAAGCTTATTGCATTTCAGCAGGAGGCGACACCTATTTTGACATTTGGCAAAGAGTATGAAGCTTCTTCTGCTAATGTCGCTGTTAAGCTGAATAAAATTTATGAGTGCCTGGCTGAGCTTAACCGGTTCGCTGCTAAAAATGAAACGGAAATTGCTGTTTGCAATGCTGAATTGGATGCTTTAGGTAAACAATTGGTGCATTTGCTGCATGAAGAGTTTTCCAGTAATTTTTATCATGCAGAAGATAAAAAAGAAGCGTTAATCGTACTAAAAGAAGATAATGAACAGCAAAGCAGTCAACTGGAAGAGCAGTCACAAATATGGGAAAGACGGCGGCATATTCTGGATTGTGCTGACCTGCAGGAGCGCTTAAATGAAGATGTGTTGGAATTACAAAGAGTAGCGCAGAGAGTTGCTGTTTCCCGTAAAAAGAATAAGGACCTTGAGCCGGAACGCGAATATATTGGCTATTTGCTGAAAGAATATATTGGGCAGGAGCTGCAAAAGACGCGGGAACGCTTTCAGCAGGAAGAGAGTGATAAGAAGGCTTGTCTTGATTTACAAAAACAAGCCAAACAAGAACTATCAGAGTTAATCGGCAGGTTGAATGAGCTGCATACTACGCAGGGACGTCTTCAGGGATTAGTGCAGGCTTATGATAATGTTGAGGAAAGCTATAATAAAAAGTGGCAACCTGGCGCTAGTGCTTTGCAGCGTAATATGCTGGGAGAATATGAGGCCGGTGCGTTAAAGGTTATGGCAGAAAAGCTGGTAGCTGATGAGCAGGAAGCTAGTGATAGGCAGAAACAGCAACAGCAGAATTTAAGTAGCCTGAAAACTGCGTTTAGTGACTTGGAGCGTAGCTTGCAGGATTGCTCAAAAGAAAGGGGCAGTAAAGAGCAACTCTTAGTTGAGCGTACCCAGGTTAAAAAACAGCTTGATGAACAGCTTGCAAAACGAAAAACCTTGCTGCAATATCTTCAGCTTGACGAGATATATCTTTTTGATAAAGAATATATTCAAAAAGAGCTATCCAAAAAGCTTTCGGAAATGGATGAAGCCAGAACAAAACTGTTGCATAAATTAGATACAGTAAATAAAAAGTATCAGGGACTGCAGACTGGCAAAACCGTGGAGCTGTCAGTTGAACTGGTGCAGATGCTGGAGCGTTTTGGCATAAATATTGTATATGGCATGGAATGGCTGAAAAACAATAAAAATAGTGAGAAATTGAACCTGGAGCTGGTAAAACAGCATCCGTTCCTGCCGTATGCTCTGATTATGACAGGCAAAGAAATAGAAGACCTGCAAAGGGCTGAAAAAAATATTTATACTTCACTCCCAGTGCCGATTATTTTACGCGAAAGCTTAACGCAAGCTACACAGACAAAGGTCGATAATGGTGTCCTTAAAAGTGCAGATGTGAATTTCTTTATGCTATTTAACGATAATCTGCTAAACGAAGAAAAACTGCAGCGTCTGCTGGCTGAATTGAAGGCAAAGCTACAGAAGATTGAACAGGAGCTTCAGCAACGAAAGGCTGAATATGATTTATACAGTGCGAAATATAGCGAGCTGGTAGAACAGAGCCTTACCAAAGAAAGCTATGAGAGGCTGAAGGATGAGCTGCTTTCTTTGCAGGAGGCAATTGCTAAGCTGCAGAAGCGGGAGGAGCAGTGCCAGGCAGAAAAAACTGATAATTTACTGACACAGGAAAATATTAGCCAGGATTTAGCGAAAATAGGCCAGATGATAGAGAAGCTGAAACTGCATCAGGAGACATTGCAGCAGCTGACAGCAAAATATCAACAATATCTGCTTGATAATAGTCAGCTATATGAATGCAGTAATACTTTGGCTAAAGCAGAAAATGCAAAGAAAAGTCTGGATGATAAGCTTGAAAAATTGCAAAATAAGCTGGAGTGGCAAATAAAATCTCTTGCGGAGCTTTCAGGTAATATGAAAGATCTGAATGACGAAATGGCTCAATATGCAGGCTATAAGCAGGTGCCTAAGCCAAAAAAATTTGTTGATGACATTGCGCAGAATACGGAAGCCTTGAAAGCACGGTTAAATAGCATTCAGGAAAAGCTTTCCGGAGAATTAAGAGCGCTTGAGGATAATAGAGCAAATCTTGCAAGTAAGGTGCAAAAGGTTGAACAAAAGCTGCGAGATAGAGCAAATCGTTTTGGCCTAGAAAGCAAAGAATGGGTGAATGAGCGTTATAGCGAAGCTAAAATGCAGGAGCTAGATGCAAAGCAGAAGCAGCTGACTCAAGATAAGAAAAAGCTTGGAGATGCACGTATAGATATTGAAAAAAGATTAACACAGGTGCAGGGGGAGCAAAATAATATTCTCAGACAGATGGAAGAAAAATGCCATGCTGTTGAGCCTTTGCCTAAGGATGAAGTTGTTGAGAAAAATTTTTCAGAAGAGAAAAATATGCTTCAGTATAAGCGCACTCTAAAGGAAGAGTTGCAAAAATCCTTGGGAGAACAGGAGCAGAATATTAGGGAGAATATTGTTGGCTTGGCTGAATATAGTGAAGGAGCGACGAATGTAGAGTGTTGTGAAAGCTTTAATTTGGAGGATTTTTCACAAGAAGAGCTGTTAAGTTATACGTTATCGTTGAGAAAAGAATATAAGACTGCCCAAGCGCAGGAAGATGAGGCGAAACGAAAGCTGGAGCAGGCTCTAATCAGGTTGCGCAATGTAGAAGCTTTTCAAGAGGATTCCTATAAAAAATGTATAGATATGCTGCAGGAGCTCACGAGCGATGCTCAGATCTTTGTAAAGCAGCTTAATACTGTTTTAGAGTCCTATGTCAGAATATCTGAAAAGCTGCAGGTTGATATTGCTATAGTTAAGCAGGAAAAAGAACAAATCATTACTCAGTTAGAGGATTATCTCAAGGAAGTTCACAAGCAATTAGGATACATTGATCGCAATTCAAGCATTCAAATTCGTGGTCATTATGTAAAAATGCTCAAATTGCAGCTTCCTGACTGGGAGGCAAGCGCTAATATATATCATCGTAGTATTACAGATTTAGTAGATACAATAGCGGAAAAAGGATTGGCAAAATTAAGCAAAGGTGAACCTCTCGCTGAACTGCTTGGTAAGCTGTTGACTACCAAAGAACTTTTTGATGCTGTTGTTGGTATTAATAATGTTCATGTGCAGATGTTTAAGGTTGAGGCACAGCGTGAAATACAGATTTCCTGGCGTGAGGTAGCACGTAATTCCGGTGGCGAAGGCTTTTTATCAGCATTCGTTATTCTTTCGAGCCTTTTGTATTACATGCGTCGTAATGATGCAGATGTTTATGCAGATCGCAATGAAGGCAAGGTATTAATGATGGATAACCCGTTTGCTCAGACTAATGCTGCGCATCTGCTTACACCATTAATGGAGATGGCAGCAAAGAATAATACCCAGCTAATATCCTTTACCGGACTTGGTGGTGAGTCGATTTATAATTGTTATGACAATATTTATGTTTTAAACTTGATTTCATCTAAGCTGAGTAATATTTCTTATTTGAAAAGCAAGCATATTGCCGGTAATGATGGTGAATTTATGAGTCTGGCGCGTGTTGAGGTGACTGATGAAGGACAGATGGATAGTCTGTTCTAAGAGGTCTTTTGGCAGTAAGTAATCCCCTATAAGAATTTTTAAATAAGGCTATTGACAAAGCTTTAAGAAACGAGTATAATAACTATTGTTCCGAGTGATTGGAACTTATGCCGAAGTGGCGGAATTGGCAGACGCACTTGACTCAAAATCAAGCGGGTTCACGCTCGTGCCGGTTCGAGTCCGGCCTTCGGCACCAGTAAATTTAGGCTCTACAGCTTCGGTTGTAGAGCTTTTTCTGTATTTGTGGTTAAAAATTTGAGGAGCAAGTAAATGCAATTAGTATTAAGCGCAATTAACAGTAAATACATCCACACTGGCCTTGGCTTGCGTTATGTCGGCGAATATGCCAAAGCGCAGGGGCATGAGGTAACACTGATAGAAGAAACAATTAACACGCCGATTTTGGCGGTGTTGGAAAAAATTATGGCGGTACCGGCACAGGTCTACGGCTTTTCGGTGCATATCTGGAATAAGCCGTTCGTATTTAAGCTGATTCGTATGCTGCGCAAGCTACGTCCGCAGGCAGCAATTGTTATCGGCGGACCGGAGGTAGCATTTGATGCAGAGAGAATTTTTGCGGAGCTGCCGCAGGCAGATTATATCGTACAGGGCGAGGGCGAGCTGGTATTCAGCGAGCTGCTGGAGTATTTGGCTGGCGGTGGCTCTGTCCCTCAACATATTGCGTATCGCGAAGGGGAGCAGGTGAACCTGAATGGAGGCATTACCGTAATAAATGATATGTCACTGCTGCCATTCCCGTATCCTGATCTGGAAAAAATGCTGGCAGAGCATAAGATAGTTTATTACGAATGCACGCGTGGCTGCCCGTTTAACTGCGCATACTGTTTGTCCGGTATATCGCGCTCTGTGCGCAAGCGTCCGCTGGAGCTGGTGCTGCGTGATTTGGACCGTTTTATCGCTGCAGGTGTGCCGTTGGTGAAATTCGTAGACCGTACTTACAATCTGGATGAAAAATACTTTCTGCCGATGATGCGACATCTGGCGCAGGCTGATACAAATGCAACCTTCCACTTTGAAATTAAGGCTGATATACTGTCTGAACAAGTTATGGATTTTCTGGCGACTGTTCCGAAGGGACGCTTTCAGTTGGAAATCGGTATTCAGAGCACGCATCAGCCAACATTAAAAGCTATCAACAGGCAGGATAACTGGGAAAAGCTGTCTGCTAATGTCAAACGTCTGCTGTCCTTCGGTAATATGCATATCCATGTTGATTTGATTGCAGGCTTACCTTATGAAGATTTGCCGACATTTGCCCAATCCTTTGATGATGTTTACGGTTTGGGTGCGGATATGCTGCAGCTGGGCTTTTTAAAGGTTCTGCCGGGTACGCAGATGCGCAGGGAAACAGAGCAGCATGATTTGCGTTATATGGACGAACCGCCTTATGAGATTTTGGCGACTAAGTATATGCCATATGAGGATATGCTGTATTTGAAGCACTTGGATAATATTCTGGACCAGACGGCCAACAGCGGTGGCTTTAAATATACGCTAAGGGCATTGCTGCGTGCTTCCGGCATGAATGCATTTCCTTTTTACAGACAGCTGACGCAGTGGTGGGTGAAGGCAGGCTTCTATCCGCAGACACATAACGCCAAGGGCGTCGCAGCTATCTTAAAGCAGTTTATAGAAGAAAATTATGTAGAGCAGCAAACGGAATTGCTGGAGATTCTGCGTTTTGACGTGTTCTGCGAGATACCGCAATGGCGTCCGGAGTGGCTGAAGTGGCAGACAGAGGAAATTTTTGAGGCAGTTTCTGCTTTTTGGCGTGATGAGGAAAAGGTGCGCCGATATATTCCTGCATATAAATTCAGCAGCTGGCGCCAAATTCACAAGCTTTATCCGATTGAATTGTTTAAAGCTGATTGGGAAACCGGTAATGCAGAAGAAATTTTTGTGATGCTGGATAACAGCGGCGAGCAGCAGAAGCTGATTAAGCTGCCGATTGAAGTAAAATAGAATGGTATTAGTACAATAAAAAAAGAGCTGACGAGAGAAAAAATTCTTGCGTCAGCTCGATTTTTTTTGGAGGAATTTACGCAGATTTTGCCGTTTTTCGGTAGAAATTTTAACTTCTTTTGAGATTTTTTGAAGAAATTTTAGGTGCTTTAAAGCGTGTATACATGATACTTCTTTTGAATACTGAGCCATGTGTTTCATGAAAAAATGTTAAAAAAGTAACAAAAAAGGTGTTGACATAATGCAGGCCACATGGTATTATATACAAGTCGACGCGATACGGCAACAAAACAAAAGCCAAAGTCGCTAGGCACTGAACCTTGAAAACTGAACATAAACCTAGAAAAAAGCGAATGTGCGGGTCGAGCGCGAAAGCGCAAGACCAAGTCAAATAACTTCTTTTTTAAATAATAAGAGCTAGATTAGTTCTTCAATAAACTTTATTGGAGAGTTTGATCCTGGCTCAGGACGAACGCTGGCGGCATGCCTAACACATGCAAGTCGAACGGAGATTATTTCGATAATCTTAGTGGCGAACGGGTGAGTAACGCGTGGGCAACCTGCCCTCTAGATGGGGACAACATCCCGAAAGGGGTGCTAATACCGAATGTGACAGCAATCTCGCATGAGGATGCTGTGAAAGATGGCCTCTATTTATAAGCTATCGCTAGAGGATGGGCCTGCGTCTGATTAGCTAGTTGGTGGGGTAACGGCCTACCAAGGCGATGATCAGTAGCCGGTCTGAGAGGATGAACGGCCACATTGGGACTGAGACACGGCCCAGACTCCTACGGGAGGCAGCAGTGGGGAATCTTCCGCAATGGGCGAAAGCCTGACGGAGCAATGCCGCGTGAGTGATGAAGGAATTCGTTCCGTAAAGCTCTTTTGTTTATGACGAATGTGCAGATTGTGAATAATGATCTGTAATGACGGTAGTAAACGAATAAGCCACGGCTAACTACGTGCCAGCAGCCGCGGTAATACGTAGGTGGCGAGCGTTGTCCGGAATTATTGGGCGTAAAGAGCATGTAGGCGGTTTTTTAAGTCTGGAGTGAAAATGCGGGGCTCAACCCCGTATGGCTCTGGATACTGGAAGACTTGAGTGCAGGAGAGGAAAGGGGAATTCCCAGTGTAGCGGTGAAATGCGTAGATATTGGGAGGAACACCAGTGGCGAAGGCGCCTTTCTGGACTGTGTCTGACGCTGAGATGCGAAAGCCAGGGTAGCGAACGGGATTAGATACCCCGGTAGTCCTGGCCGTAAACGATGGGTACTAGGTGTAGGAGGTATCGACCCCTTCTGTGCCGGAGTTAACGCAATAAGTACCCCGCCTGGGGAGTACGTCCGCAAGGATGAAACTCAAAGGAATTGACGGGGGCCCGCACAAGCGGTGGAGTATGTGGTTTAA
>OGYX01000766.1_pt1 | contig 24665 bp, 21 predicted proteins | sample 1576601 | NCBI WGS metagenome assembly OGYX01 (sample SAMEA3541561, study PRJEB24748) | human gut metagenome | biome: human gut; feature: human-associated habitat; material: faeces | place: China | collected 2012 | reverse complement strand
GGAATGGTGGCTCTCAAAGTCCGGACAGGTGGCTCAGAGAGCCCCGGAATAATCATTGTCCAAGTAGCAGTATGTGCACAAATAGAAATATCTGTTTCCTGAGATTTCCATGGAAAACTTTTTATCTGCATTTCATTTCCAACAACATGAGCTTTAAACTCATATAACATCAGATATGCTGTTTCTTCGATTAATAATTCAGGAGTTAAAAATGTTTTTCCGATTTTTGTTCCCGATGCCGTTGGACGTAAGGTAATATATCCGTAATATTCTTCTCCTTTAAGGATATGTAATCGACAACAGAATTTTCCATAAGGACGCAATTTTTGTGAATAGTGAATATAATAGGTACTTAGATAATCACTATCATAATAAGGATATTCTACATGAATTTCATCACAATGCAAACCAAGATAATTTTGTAATCTTTTGATAACCTCCTCGTCAATTAACTGGGGTGGGACTGCATTTTTTAAATTATTATAAGACTCTAATGATTCTATTTCTATGCGTTTAAATGAAATCATATTTGAATCTCCTTTTCTTAGTTAATATATTAAGATTTTTTTACATGATATTTTTATCATAGCACTAACAACATTGAGTATTCAAGATTTTTTCTCTCAGAAATTTATAAAAGTTTTTTTCTCTTTTAGTATTTCTATAAAATAATAAATATTACTTATCCATACAAATACCTTATATATTCGATTTCTTCTAAACTAGCAATATCTCCCCATACACTAACAGATCATACTCACTTCTCCAAGTTCAGATAAAATTTTATGAACAATCACTTTGCTAGTATTATAACATTCTCCTGTCGTATCAACACGTAATTTTCTTCCATCACGTACATATCTCACATTTATACCTATATCCTTTATTTTATTAAGCACACAGTGTATTTCTTTCATTGTCACACCCTCTTTCAGATTCACAAGAAAATCCCATCCTGTAACTCTATCTTTGGCGGACTCTGAAAAATATTCCCATTTTCTCAAATCGTTATTAGAAATCTGATCTTCTTTCATATTACTATTTAATAACACTGGCGTTATGTTTCCTATGCTCCCCGCCAGATTCCGAATTTCTTTTACTTCACTCATAATACTATTCAACATAACTTCCATACGATCTTCCTGGGAAAATTCATTCATATTTATACTTGCAGTTTCTGCTTGTACAATTTTCACAATTGAATTCTCTTTACCTCTCTTTGTAGAAATGAGTGCCTCAGTTATTTTATTTCTTGCTTCAATAACATTTTCATACAATCGTTCACTACTATATTGTACTGTATTAATCCCCGATACATCAAAAATTCGCGGTGTCTTTTCATCTTGAACCAATACTACTGGTTTATCATATGCCTGACGCAGTCCCAATTCATATAATACATTCGGATTTCGATTACTCAAATCACACAATGCCATAGGGCAATTCTGAACTGCATCAAATATCTTATTAATAATAGGATTACTAATTTTATCTTCATCCACCCGATAAGGCTCATATTCGGCATCTTCAATAGCTGGTTTAAAAATCTGTTCGTATACTTTTGTAAAATGTCCCTTAGGATAATCTCCCTGATCACTAATAGGCATAATTACGAAACATTTTTCTATTTCTTCCTGTACACTTTCTGATTTATTCTTTGTATTGCCTCTCATTATTTTTTCCCACACTTATCATAAATTATCAATCATCGAACATAATAATGTCTTTTAATCCAAATAATCCGTCCATTCAAACCGGGATAGATAATTCTTTCATTAATGTTCATTTAACCAAGCATATCTCTTATACGCCATTTCAAAGTTTTATCTACTTATTTTGTAATATTTACATCCTGCATACTCATCTTCATACCCTTTTTATAGTAATTGTATATTCTCATTCCGCTGCTACCTCTTCTAACATTTCTTCAACCGCTTTAACCGTTTCACTGGTACTAAATTTATTTCCTCTCATTCTAGCCTGTTTCTTATAATAGTCGAAAACATTTTTATCAGAAATCATTTTTTTGATTCCTTCATATAATGCTTCTTCGTTATTTTCAGTTACAATCCCATATTCATTATTATATCCTAGAAGTTCTGTTGTTCCTGAACAATTAGTACTTACTACCGGAGTTCCTACAATCAATGCTTCTGTAACCGCCGTACTAAACCCTTCTTTTCTAGATGAACAAACATATAAATCTGCATTTTTAACATATTTGTACGGATTGCTTTTAAAGCCTACAAATGTCCACGAATCTTTTATATGGTTTTCCCCTACCAATTTTTGAAGATGATTCTGTTCTTCTCCTTTTCCAACAATATAAACATGAGTCTTAAACCCGTCATCTCGCAATTTTTTCTGTACTCTCACAAGACTGTCATAGCCTTTAGACTTAATTAACTTTGCCACCGAAATAATATTTATCTCTTCTGGATTAAATTGAATATCTTCTATCAACTCTTCAGAATTTCTTCTTATCACTTCGGTTTCTACAGTATTATAAAAAACATCAACCGGGGCATTCACCTTAAATATATTGTTAAAGTTTCTTTTTACGGTTTCTGATACACACACTATCCGATTAAAGCTTCTATAACATCTTTCAGCTTCTGCCATATTTCGAAACACATGTACTGCATATGCTTCATTCTCAAGTTCAATATGTACCCAATTAACCAATTTTATTTCTGAATTTGTACAACCACTAACGACTCTGGCACTCGGTCCTTCCAAATACGAAACAATAATATCATATTTTTCTTTAATATACATCTTATATAATTGTTGCGGTGTAAATAATTTATAAACTAATGTGTTTCCTTTAAAATGCCAGGGAAATCCACCAATATAACGTACCTGTTTATTTAATTTGTCACGATAAATTCCCACATTAAACATTGTTTGAACCGTAATATTGAATTTACTATAATCCATATGATTCACTAGATTAACTAACACACGTTCTGCACCACCATGTGCTAAATTAGGAATAAAAAATAATACGCTTAACAAAACATTCCCCCATACCAATTCCCTAAAATATAAAAATCACTGGTAAACGCACCATAGTCAATACCGTATAATAGTATTCACACCTGATGGAAGATCTGTTGATTTTTACACTTTGGTATATTTAATTGTCAGCCTATCCACCCGTAGAAGCAATTTCTTTCAAAAACTCATTTATCTTCTTTATCTTAAATTTTTGATACTTTTTAACAACTGACACAGATAATAGCTTGTACTTCCAAATAAGCATCCCAAAGTATTACAAATCACATCATCCATCTCTGCTCGCCCAATTCCAAAACAATATTGAATACTTTCTATAGCAATACTTAATCCCATTCCTATCAATCCATCTATCACTAACTTCTGCTTTATATTTCCTGATTTTGCAAATCCCCAGGGCAAAGTCAGACCAAATGGGAAAAATAAAAATATATTCATTAACAAAGTTCTATACGCTCCACTATTATAGGAGACCGTTGCAAATGTATAAAATGGACGTAATTCCACTACTCGTTCACCTGGCGTTCGCCCAATCAAAGTCATCTTAAATATTACAAATATAGATGCTATACAAAAACATATATTCAGTAATTTCCATCTTCGCTTCCATAATAGACTTTTTTGCTCACATACAACACCCAAAACTAGCCAACTTATATATCCTGCTCCCATCAAGAGTACAACTTCCTGCACTGAAAATCCATATAATAACTTATTTATTAAATAATTCATTTTTCCGTTACTTTTTATCGTTCTGCGTATTTTGCATTTACTTTTCTTTTTTCATATTTTGTGAAAATATTAACGTACCCTATAAAAGCCAGTTTATCCCCTCATTACCTTTACTCTTTTTTTCAACATTCGAATACTTTGTAAAAATGTATTTCCATTCAAAATACATACACATATTACACATATTACACCAACACACCACCCAAACATACAATTTTGTAGAATCGCATATATTTCTATTATCAACAAAATGCATCCTGGAACCAGACGTTTTAAATTCAATTCCATATAGAATAATTTTCTTGTATTTACCATATCTACAATCCAAATTACTAAATAACCTATAACCGTTGCCACTGCCGCACCTATCCCTCCAAATTGAGGTATTAAAATTAAGTTTAATATTATATTAACAACTGCTCCTGATGTCGAAGCAAAAAACAATGTTTTTGTTTTTTTTGATGCGTTAAAAATTGATTCTATGAACTGTGCCAATGCACTTATTATATAAGCTAAAATTAAAAATGGTGTGATTTTCCATGCCAGAAAAAACTCCTTTGCAAACAAAAACGATGCCAAAAATTTTGTAAGCAAAATTAATCCGGCTCCTCCAATCATCAGAATTCCGCTATAAAAACGGTAAGTTTTATTATAAAAATCTATAGATTCTTCAGAACCAAACTTCTCGACAGATGATATTTTCCATGCACTGGAAAATATAGAGGTCATCGAACTTAATATAGTTGGAATTTTATATGCAACCGAATAAATTCCAGTCACAGCAGTTCCACAAAAAAAAGATACCATATAACGATCTGAACAATTATTGAACCACCATGATATGTAATTCGGAATCATCGGTAATGAATATCTGATCATTTCTTTTGCAAGTTTCCAGTCGATTTCCTTTATTGAAATAAAATTCTTATATAACTTACATGAAATTACTAAAAATAGAATTCCTCCCAGGTTTGACAAATTCATTGCAAGCAAATAGCCATACACACCTATTTTTATAACCGCTAAAAATAAGATATTAAAGGATAAATATAAAAAAGTATGTATCAATCCGGCTATTGTTGTTAAGGAAAGTTTATCTAATCCTCGAACATAACTCACTATGACATTATATATCCATGAAACAACATAATAAAATACAATAAATGCATAATATGGTCTTATAGTTTTAAACAATAAGACTATCGGTGAAAAAACCAAAGCTATACCAAAACCTATACCACTAACTAAAAACGCAATAGTAAATACTTGTTTTTTTTCACTTCCTTCATCTAAAGTAAAACGCATAACGGCTTCATCCATTAGGAGTGAAAAAAATGGTAAAACTAATAATACAGTCGTAGTAATCAGATCCGATACTCCGTAGTCTGACGTTGTTAAAATAGAGGTATAAAAGGGAACCATCAAAAAAGAGAGAACTTTTGATACAAAATTTCCCGTAAACAACAATAATATATTTTTTATTAATCTTTTGTATTTATTTGCTCTTTTATTGCTCACGTTTTTTCTCCTCTTTTAGCGTTTCAATACTTCTTTTGCAAAATACTTGCATCTAACCCTTAATGGCATATACTTTTTTATTTCCTTATGTTCTTTTAGATAATTTTTCATAGTATTATAATTATCAATATATTGTTCTTTTATTTGAACATTTTTATCTAACTGATTGCAAGTATTTATCCTATGTATATATCCCCACTCTAAAACTTTTTTTCTTACACAAGGATAATCTTTAATGCATATCTTTTCTATTACTTCTACAGCTTTGATGTAATCCAATCTTTTTTCACTAAACGCAGCCGTCATCGCTGAATTTGGTCTTTTTTCATAATTGTACATACAACAATCATAAATTCTAATCGTATTACATCTTGTTATATATTCAAATACAAACAAAAAATCTTCGCCTATTCTAAGATCTGTCCTGAATCTTAAATCTGACAATAAAGATTTTACATAAAGTTTATTAAAGGGACCATACATAAAATCCTTAATAACTGGTACATCAAAAAATCCCTGGATTATATCCTGTTGCGAATAATCATATTTCTTCCTTGTACCATAAACATAATTTTTTTCACCATTTAATTCTACCTGACAAAGACCACAGACTACCAAATCCTGGTTTTCTGCAACACTCATCATCTTTTCAATCATATCCAATTCTATATAGTCATCACTATCTACAAATGTGATATATTCACCGTTTGCCATATCAATGCCTAAATTCCTGGCATTGGACACTCCTTTATTTACAATATGTCTGCAACTAATTCTCAAATCTTTTTCTGCATATTCATCACAGATAGCTCCACTTCTATCTTTCGAACCATCATCGATTAATATAATCTCTATCTCTTTATATGTTTGATTAAGAAGTGAATCAATACATCTTCTCAAATATTTTTCAACATTATATACTGGAACAATTATACTCACTAATTTATTTTGAATCATACACATCACCTGTTCTTTATCACAATTCCTATTAGCTTTATATACATCTTTGGAAATCTATGGCATATTACAAATTCTATTCTTTCTTTTAATTGTAAGTTTCTCTTACAGATTCCATAGTTTTCAATCAGCCATGATAAATATAATTTATATATTTCACTATTTCGACTATTATTAACAGTCATTTTTCTAATTACATTCATTCTGCTTCTGAACTTCCAGATAATAGCTTTTTCCTTGATTGAAGGAAATTGTTTTACAATATTGTTATATGCCACATCTTTACAATATACTTCATCAAATGATTTACCTGAAAATCCTTTTGTAGTGATACTTCCTTCATGTTTTACATAGTAATACCCTTTTTCTTCAACTGTTACCAGCCGAGTATCAGAAGATAAAAGGGATGTTATAAAAACCAAATCTTCTCCATGAATACGTCCATAAGGGAATTCACTATTTATAAGAATTTCTTTTCTAAACAATTTATTCCATACCGATGTTTTTAGCGATAGAACATATTCATTAACTATTTCCTTTCCAGTATATATTTTTCCTTCTTCAAATATATCCTGAGATAATACTTTTCCATTCTCATCAACACACAATGATCCACACATAGCGATATCAGTTTCATATTTTTCTATAGCATTGATCAGTCTTTCATAACATGTTTCTGAAATATAATCATCACTATCTACAAATGTAATATATTCACCCATTGCATATTGCAATCCTATATTTCTAGCCGCTGATAATCCTTCATTTTCTTTATGTATAACTTTAATTCTTTTATCTTCATTCGAAAACTCATCACATATTTTGCCACATACATCCGGTGAGCCATCATCAATCAAAATAATTTCCAAATCAGTATAAGTCTGTTTTTGTATGGATCTCACACATCTTTTAAGATATTTTTCGACTTTATATACAGGTACAATTACACTTATCATTTTTTTCCTCATCACTTTTTTAACTGTAATACTTTTTGAAAATATAATTTACTTCTTTTACGTTCTTCCGCTAAAACAATATCTATTTTTTCTCTATCAACTGGTTTTAAAGTAACTCTCTCTATATCTTTTATCGAATCAATAGAACGCTCTGTCATTTCAGTCTTTCTTAATATTTCTGAAATCCTATTATCCTTCATTCCATCAAAAACATAAAATGATTTATGATAAATCAACGAATATGCTGTTCCGTGAAAGGATGAAGATAAAACTAATGCAGCATGATCTATATATGCCAGGAAATCTTTAGGACCCGACTCATATTTTTTTACATATCGGTTAATCATATCATTTTTATTATTATATCTTAAAATCACGATAGGCAATTTTAACTTTCCAGATATTGCATTGGCTATTTCCAGTTGTTTTTTGGTCGGTTCCAAACAATATAATAATATGTATTGTCCATTGTTATAATCAACATTCGATTGTATTTTTCTCCATTCATTACAGGAAAGAAGCAATGTCGGATCTATGTTTACCTGACACTGTTTCCCTGTTAAATACTCTACATTTCGTTTGCTTCCAAGCTCTCTTACCGATATAGCATCATAATCATTTAATAAATGGCTATATTTTTCTTTATCATAATGCTGCCAATCAATCTTCAATGGACCAAAGCTTGCTGCATAAGATAACTTTTTCCCACTTTTCACAAAATTCAAATAATATACATCCGAAAAATCCAAGGTACGTACATTCCACAACTGATCACTTCCGCTAATATAATAATCAGCTACAGGAGGATTTTCTAAAAGTTCTCTTTCCTCGCAATATTTTTTCGTTAAATTAACTTCTTCCTCAATAAATGTTTCAAATTTTCTATGTTTTATTTGCAACTTTTTTGCATATGGTATTGTAATTATATTTTTTATCACATTTTTCCAGGACACGTTGGGTTTGAAAACGCTATATAAATCTTTCTGTTCGGTACTACAAAAGTCAATCACCTGATACTGAATTTCTTTATTACATTCCTTATACATTTTACAAATATATTCTTGCAATGCATATGTTTGTAATACTGAGCCAAAATTATGTGCTCGATGGAATGTTATTGTTGCAATTTTATCCACTTTTTTTCTTCCTTCCTAATACTTTATTCTTCATTTTAAGCATTGTTCTAGGCAATAGCAGAGTTCCAATTATATTTAATTTAGTAAACAACGTAATTTTCGAACTTTTCAAAACGAGTATTATTCTTGACTTAATTGTTTTTATTATTTGTAAATACTCTTCTTTATTATTCACTCTGCCTATTAAATATCTCGCTCGTAAATTCAATGCAATCTTAAGTGTATTTTTTTGGACAAAAACTTCTTCTGTTGGTAATTCTTCTAAATATATTCTTTCAATATTTTTATAGGATTCCATTAATGTATAAATCCTTGAATTATAAGATAATTCTTTTGTCGCACTATTACCATCCTGACGATAATGATACAATTTAGAATCCAAATATATTGCCTTGGTTATTTGCCTGCAATATTCTGCAACAAATACATAATCTTCACTATAATGCAATGATTCATCCAGTCTCTTTGTAATAAACTTTTTTTTAAAAAGTTTATTACAAAGAAATCCTCCGATTTCTTTGGAATATAATAATTCTTTATAAACTTCCGACTTATTATATTCTACCTTTTTTAAATTACTCCCTGTTAAATCACTATTGGAATCTTCGCCATAATCATAGCAAATATTACATATTGCCATTTCAGCATTCATTTCTATTGCACTTAACAACTTTTCAATATAATCCGGTTCTACCCAGTCATCTGCATCAACAAATGCAATATACTCTCCCTCAGCCACTTCTAAGCCTAAATTCCTAGCACTGCTGACACCCCGGTTTTTTTGATGATAAACTCTGATTCGCAAATCCTTGTGGGATAATTCATCACAATAATCTGCCACATCTTCATTCGATCCATCATCTACTAATAATATTTCATATGAAGAATACGTTTGTTTTAAAAGCGAACTTATACACTTTTGTATGTAATCCTTTGGTGTATTATAAATTGGTACAATAATAGAAATCATTTGTCACCTCAATAGTATAGTCTTAAAAACTCACTCACATATGTTAGTCCATGCCATGCTACAATCATTTGATAATAAAAGTAAATACCATAAAATATTATACATATCCACTTTAAAATTTTACTTGAATCTTCTGTAAAACATTTCTTTATTAGCCATGGAAGCAAATACAAATTATACAAAGTAAAATAAATCGGTAATCTACCAACTAAGATTCCATTCGTCAAAGTGGAAGCAACATAAAGATAAACTCCTATACAGCTCATATTTATTGCCAAAACAATAGACGGTGTCTTTATTTTTTCAATTAATTTTCTAGTTAATATAACAATCATCAATGGAACACTTGCCACCATTAAACGAGTTACACCTGAGCCTACTCCCGTATCAAAAGCCGTCGTATAATCGTAATCTGTGTTTTCCCCTAAAAAAGTGACTATTGTATTCATATATTGTGTTACAAATGCTACAATAACACCTAAAAATATCATTTTTTTCCCTAATATTTTTTTGGAGTCCACAAACAAACATATAGGAATAAGGATTATCGCAGATGAATGTATAAATGTTACTATAATAACTAATATGATATATTGAATCTTTTTCCCTTCAATTAACCATTCGCTAAATGCAAATAATATACTTACTGCTAAAAATTGACGGATTCCATTTATCAGCCAAGTAAAAGTTCCTCCTGCTATAAACAAGTACATTGTCATTGGAAAATCAATAGAATATTTATATAAATTTCTAAAAATACATACACAACTTATTCCTGCAACAAAAAATAACCAACCGTAGTAATTATCAGTCACAAATTTTTTAAAGAATCCTTCAATCCAAAAAAATAGTACTCCAGATTTTTGAGCTGAAACATACTCAATTATTTCTTTATAATCCGTTGGCATTGCTTTATATGATCCAATATACCAATATGTATCAAGTACCTTATCTCTAAATCCAACAAAAAAAAGAACATATGCGACAGATAAAAAAGCATACACTTTATTAGTTTTATATACTATTTTTCCTTCTAACAGTACCCTTTTTCCTGGTGTAACATAGCTTATACAGAACAATAATAACGTCACAGCAAGCATAGACCAATATACCGGCATTTTTCTTCTCCTTATTTTAACCTATGGATTTTTTTATAAATCCCACTCGGTAACAATCCAACAATCAATGGTTTTATACAAAATATCAACGAATAAAGTGGCAAATGTAATTGTTTAATTGCAAATATTTTTACATATGCTTCATTAAATCTATATTTCATTTTTCTCCTGTTCTGTGCATTCCTGTCATCTCTCATCTGATATAAGGTCTCTTGTATGTTGATTCCACGATATCCTTTTGCGTACATTTTTATCCACAAATGATAATCTTCTACTCTAAGTAATTTTTTATCAACAGAATATCCTCCTACATCCAAATATGCTTTCTTTCTAACCATGCAAGCTGCATGACAAAACGGAGTTCCTTTCAAAAAATTCATCTTTTCTGGTTTTTCCCTAACATGCGTTCTTCCCCATATTCCATTTTCATCAAAAAAAGTCATATCTGTACTAACAATATCTATATCTGGATTATTTATTAAACATTCAATTTCTTTTTGAAATCTTTCTTCAGAACATGTGTCATCCCCATCCATCCGAGCGATATATTCACCTTTTGCAAATTTCAAACACTTATTTAATGTATAATTTAACCCCATATTCTTATCATTTTCCAATAGTATAAATTTATCTGAATATTCAGCAACATATCTCTGTGCCACTTTTTTTGTGTTATCAGTAGAACCATCATCACACATAATAACCTCCCAATTATCATATGTCTGGTTAACAACACATTCTAGTGCTTCAGTCAAGGTTTTTTCACAATTGTATATTCCCATTAGGACACTAATTTTTTTATCTTCCAAAATATATCCCTTTCAACTCTTTCTTCACATTTTCAAATCCATATTGCTTTGCAGATATGCTTGCATTCTCTCGTATTTTTTTATAAATTTTCTTATTATCCAACAAATCAGTTATATATTTTGACATTTTTTCCGAATCATTCACTTTAACTAAATACCCGTTTTCTCCATTTTTTATAAGTTCTCTATGACCTCTATTTATTGTTGCAACTACTGGTGTTCCTGATAACATAGATTCTACAACATTCAAGGGAAGACCCTCTCGTTTACTGCAGCTTATTACTATATCTACAATTTGTTGATAATCTTGTAAATTCGTTACATAGCCTAATAGCTTTACATGTTCTTGCATACCGCAATTTGCAATTTCCAACTCGAGATGTTCTTTTTCTGGACCATTACCTGCCAACAGGAGAATTGCTGTTGGATATTTCTTTACAACATTTTGAATTACCTTTATTGCCATCATCTGATTTTTATTTGGCAATAATTCTCCGATACATAATATTAACTTTTGATTATCATTAAATCCCATTTGAACTCTCAATTTTTGTTTTTTATCTTCTTCCACTGAAAAATATCGTTTTTCATCAACACCTACCCCATGTATCCGTTCTATCTTGCAATGGAATTTTTCTTGAGCAAATCGGTAATCCTCTGACGTGATTGTAATAATTTTATCAGTAATTTTAGAAAATAATCTTTCAACTGGATAAAATACAATCCAATTTTTTTTAGGTGCTCCCTGGTAAAAATGGAAACCATGTGCAGTATAATATACTTTTGTTCCATTTCTTCTAACTTTTCTTGCTGCAAATCTTGTTACAATCCCTCCCATCGGAGTATTACAATGTATTATATCATACCGTTCTTCTTCAATTATTCTTTTCAACTGATAATACGCTTTCAAATTATCCAGGTTTTTAGGAGATCTTGCAAATGGAACATTATATACTTTTTCAACAAAATCTAATACAAGTCCATTTTTTTCAGCCAAATTATCTTTCGCCGCCACATGAACTTCGCATCCTTGTTCATGCAAAATCTCAACTAATGGTTTATGAAATTGACAAATATGGCTTTGTACAGTTGCTGTCAATAAAACTTTCATATTTTAAAATTTCTTTAAACTCCTTTCATATATCTTTCTATTACCCAGCTTTTCTTTCATATGCACTGGTATTTGATAATATCTATATCCTGGTGTAGTATTTCCTTCAATTATAATTGGACCTTGGGGAGTGATTGCTACATCCCAGCCAATATATGCAACTTGTGGAACTTCTTTCGCAGCACCAGTCAACATTTCTAATGTTTCTTTCCAATAAGGAATACTTACTCCCTGTAAATTCTGTCCAGTTATAGGATGTTGTTTATAAATTTTCCCCGAGAAATCTGCTGCTGGTTTTTCTAATCTTCCATTCCCAAAATTAACTGGGGAAACTATACCCGAGGCACATGCATTGGCTATTTTTTTTCCATTTCCCCAAGTCACCCCCCCTGTCAAAAAATTTACTTTCTCGCCATTATAAAAAGTTATAATTCTTAAACAATTTATAGCTTTACTATATATTTTAGCAAACTCTTCATGTTGACAAATCCATTCTTCTAATATCGCTTTTTCATTTTTCTCTTTAATCTCATTAAACAAATTTTCACCATCACTTAAATCATCATACACAATAATTCCCTGTCCTTGTGCATTACTAATTGGCTTATAAATTATCTTATCCTTTCCACTAATAAAATTCCTAAACATCTCATAATTCATATTCTCAGTACTAATCCAATCTCTCCCAAAATATTTTTCAAATCTTTGAGCAAAACGAATTTTATCTTCAAATATATCTATATATTCACTATTATTATACTTTCTTATAATACGACGACTAAATCTATTTGTAACATAGGTTTTCCGTTCCTTTGCAGTTAAATTATTAAATCCAAAATCATGATAATTATTAGGACTTGCCCCATATCGTATGGAACTCCATATAATATCCGCTCCTTCACCAATACTCGTTGCATTTTGTTTTAATTGTTTTATATACGTTTTTAACATAACAATAAGCTACCTCTTTTCAAATTTTAAAATAAAATTTTGGAATGAATTGTATAATATATATTTTCTGCGATTCCACGATTTTTTGTATGTTTCAAATTTGTAATAGAAATTCCCACCGCATCAATTTCAGGATTCATACTTTTTCTAATCTTTTTATATATATCATCATCCAGTCTACTTTCTAACGGTGCACTCAACAAGATTGCAAGTAATTTTCTATTATTATACGGTATAGTAATATCAAAAGAATATCTATGTTCTCCTGTAATTACTAGTCCATTCCAACTCGGAACTCGATATTCCCAGAAAAATTGTTCTTGCCACTCTATCGCATCTTTTTTAGCTTGTTCAAAATATTTATCAAGATACTCTTTAAACACCTTATCTGTTTCCCTCACTAGTTTTCTATTATTCAAGAAAAACTTATACAAGGTTGTACATTTTCTGGGTGTCGGCTTTTTCCCAAATTTTTTTCTTCCAGCAAATCTTTTAGAATAATACGCTCTTCCAATTTCCGATGCCCATGACTTTACTTCAATATCAAAATCATCTATATTAGAAAAAAAAGCTCGTTTTCTAACATCATTGCGATTTATGGGAACAATACCTCCTGTATTCCATTCCAATATCGCTCTTACTGCCTCTATATTTTCATAATCCGAATCATTCTCTGAAATTGTGTATACCTTGTGTTTAAGCCCTAATCTCTTACATATCTCTCTTGCTGCCTTTGCGTCAACTTCTTCTGATTCTGATGATTTATAACTAAAATATGAAAATTTATCGTAAATACCAGTTGCACATGCCAATGTAGTTTTACTATCACATCCCCCCGTCATTGAAATAGCCGGTTTTCTCCACTTCTTTGCAATCAGCTCTAAATTATTATGTATAATTGTTTCTGATTTTTTTACTATATCTTCTTCCTTCAATTTCAGGGAATGTGGCCAATAAAATCGTTGCACCAAAATATCTTTTTTGTCCAATATAACATAATGGTTAGGAACCAAACGCTTAATTTCCTTATACTGTGTTAAATCTCCCGGTAATGCATTACCTAGTAGTGGGAAAAATCGATATTCACTCATTTCTTTTACATAAGGATCCCATTGTAACTCCAACAAATCTGCCAGTAAATTTGTATGCGATGCAACATATATATTATGCTTTATTTTAGTATAAAATGTTGTCTGCATACATGTTGGATCACCAATTATACATATTTTTTCGCCCTCAAAAATAATGAGTGTAAAAATTCCTGTTAACTCATTTATTTTACTAAAAAATTCTTCATCAAGATCTTTATACGCAGTTAATGTTTGTAAAATTTTTTTCTCATCACTACACATTGTAAAAGGATTATACGCATGACCTATCAGTACAAAATATTTATCTTTATATTGCTCTACATAATACGCCTGCTCTTCTGAAACATATAATCTATAGTTTCCAATCTTTAAACCTTTCCATGCATTATAAAACGGATATTGATCTTCTTTCACAAAATCATTTGTAAGAAAAAAACCTCTTGCAAAAAGTTTTTTTCTTAATTGTGGATACTGTGTTACTACTTGTTCTATATATTTTTTTTCTAATTTAGACATTTTCCCTCCTCCAATCTTTCTTACAGATTCAAATTCTCCATAATTATTTTCTGCAATCTCTTCTGATTTTTTTCTCCCACAAAACTATTATGTGGTGTCACAATTACATTTTCCCTATTCCATAATTCACTTTCTTCTGATAATGGTTCTTCTTCAAATACATCCAGTACAACTCCACCCAGTTTATCAAGATAAACTGTTAGTGCCTCTATGTCAACAACTGCCCCCCTTGCAATATTTACAAGAATTGCTCCCTCTTGCAATTTTTTCAACCGGCTGTTATTCATCAGATAATGAGTTTCTTCAGTTAACGGAACTGTCAATACTACAATATCAGTTTGTGTAAGAACATCATCTAACGCATTTAAAGATAACATTTTTTCATAATACTGATTTTCTTTCGGATAAAGATCAATCCCAACCACATAACATCCAAAAGAAGAGAAACGTTTTGCACATTCTGTACCTACACTTCCGCAACCAACTATACAGACTGTCTTTTCATTCAGTTCTAATAAATCTCTCCTCTTAATCCAACGATGTGCCTTTTGATTTTCCTGAAAGAACCGCATCTGCTTGTATAACTGTAGAACTCCCGTAATTGCAAATTCTGCCATTGGAATACTATATACACCTCTTGCATTATGTATTTCAATATGATGTTCTTTTATATAATCCAAAGGCACCCGGTCATATCCTGCACTAGTCAGTTGTATATATCGTAAATTTTTAAATTTATCTATCTGATGTGACAAAAATATTCCATTTCCAATAATGCCTTCTACCCATTCATATTCACATGGCAATTCTTTATTTTCCCACTGCATAAATACAACTTCATGCTCTTTTCTTAATTGTTCAATATAATCTGCTGCCTGCTGCCATGCTCCCGTTACTAACAAATTCATGCAACTATACCTCTTACAATTTCAATCACTTCCTGATGATTTTGTTCAAAATTATCTACACAAGTTTTTTCGTATTCACGAATCTCTTTTACTCCTTCATCAAAGATTTTACAGATCTCTTTTTGATCTGTAATCAGATTTGTATTGCAAAAACTTCTAGACAAAATTGCACATCCCGAACCGAGTCGATAATGCTCCTTGATAATCTTCTCTGCCGGTAATATTCCCTGTCCTATTCTTCCAACCCCACCAAATCCAAATGGAATCTGATACCTTTTTATCTTATCACAAATATCATCAACTAAACCTTCTGCGAGAATTTCAAACATAAATTTTTTCCCAAGATCCAAAGATAAATCATTTAATCCTATATGAATCTGATCAATACCTCTTACTTTCAGGATTTCATCCAAACAACTAACCGCCTTTTTGCTCTCAAGCAATGGAAGAGTAACAGCTCTTCCATTTACATACTCTACAAATTTTTGTACTTCTGCTGGTGTCGTAAAATATGGAAGCATAAGAATATCTGCTCCTGCATCAATTGCTGCATCAATTTCCTCTTTACTATCCATATATCCGAAATAATTTTCATGAATAGGATTAATGCGAACTACGATTTCAGCCTTACGAACAGCTGCTTTTACATTTTTTATATCCTGTACCGTATGATGGTTCTGTATCGTATCCAGTCCTCCCTGACGTACATCTTTTCCTATAAATTCCATATCAATAAAAATTCGATCCACACCTGCATTTTCAGCTATTACTGCGACCTCAGGATTATTTGTTATATACATTAATTTTAATGGCATAATTACCCTCTATTTCTTTAATGTTTCCCCTTTATTCTCATTATCTTTATTTAATAGTACTTTAAAAATCGTTGTGAAAAAAATCTGTACATCCAATGTAAAGCGAATATGTCTGACATACCACACATTCAATTCAATACGATGATTCCATTCTACATCTTTTCTTCCATGTATCTGAGCCCATCCTGAAAACCCTGGTCGTACATCAAACATATGTAATTGTTCTTCTGTGTACTCTTTGATTGGCCACGGATGATAAGTCAGTGGAGGTCTCGGACCCAAAAGTGACATATCACCACGCAGTACATTTATTAACTGTGGCAATTCATCTAATGATGTAGCACGAATAAATCGCCCCACTTTTGTTACTCTTGTATCGCCTTTTCCACTATATACACCTGATCCTTTTTTTTCAGCTCCGACACACATAGAACGAAATTTCAACATGGAAAAAACTTTTCCATCTTTGCCTATACGATCCTGCTTAAAAAGAATTGGTCCCGAACTATCTAACTTAACTGCAATTCCAATTATCAGCATTGGTATAAATGCAATACAAAAAACCGGAATAGCAATAACAAGATCTATCACTCGCTTTACATAATCGCGATAAAAAGGACTCGCTTCTTTTTTATTGGGCATATCATTCTTCATTTTTCTTCCCTTTCGTTCTAAGACATTGCTATTTTTATTTCTTTTGCTTTTGTCTCTTGCTTATTTTGCATTAAAGTAACTTTCTCATTCATCTCTTCTGGTGTCTTGTAGGTCGGAACTACCTTTCTCAAGGCCTCTTTTGCCATCGCACCACTTTGGAGAACCAGCTGTGAGGCTTCCGGGATTGTCATGAAATATCTGATGATTCTCTTATCCGTAACGGTCACTGGACCGCCATTTGCGATCTGACGTTTAAACAACGGAATAACTGAACCAGCACTGCCTAATACATTTCCAAAACGTGTGGCACTGTACTTCACCTTTCCGTGAGTACTCGCACTCTGTACGATCATCTCACAAAAACGCTTCGTTGCTCCCATCACATTCGTTGGATTCACAGCTTTATCCGTAGATACCATCATAAAACGTTCTGCTTCATACTTTTCGCATAAATTCACTAAATTTTCCGTTCCAAAAATATTGTTGTAGATTGCTTCAATGCAGTTCTTTTCCATCAGCGGTACATGCTTATGTGCCGCCGCATTAATAACAATCTGCGGACGGTACTTCTTAAATACTTTTTCAAGAGCTTTCCTGTGCGTAATTGAACAGATCTCGATTTCCAGATTCAATTTATCCCCATAAACAATCTTTAATTCCTGCTGTACGTCATATGCTCCATTTTCATAAATATCCAAAATAATGATCTGCTTTGGCTTCATCTTTGCCAGCTGACGGCATAACTCGCTTCCAATCGATCCTCCGCCCCCCGTGAGCAGAACTACTTTATCTTTATAATAAGCATTGGTATTCTCGTCTGACACGATCAGCGGTTTTCTGAAAAGCAGCTCCTCTATATCGAACTCACGTAAATGCCTTTTTCCTCCTGCCGTATATACTATAGGATAATCATATACTTTCAGCTTATATCCCGCTTTTTTATAGTACTCATACAGCTTTTTCTTCTTTTTCGCATCCATAGACGGAATTGCAAAAATAATCTCCTGTACTTCATATTCTCCCAGTCTGCTGAAAGTCGCCTCATCTTCTGACCAGATCGGCAGTCCCTGGATCTCTCTTCCTACTTTTTCCGGATTTGTCTCAATAAAGCACCTTGGCAGATAAGACGCTTCCGGATTATTCAAAAGTTCTTCCGCCAGACTGACTCCTACACGTCCTGCTCCAATAATCGCTACTTTAATCTTCTGGACTTCTTTATCCGGTTCACTTTCGATTCCTCCGAACATATGGAGCAATGCCGATAAAATTCTCCCTTTTACACTCCTCTGATCACCACATTTATATGCATAGCGGTACACCATTCGCAATGTCAGTGCTCCGAGAAGATTCAGGCTGACCAACGATACCATTCTTGCAAAACTGATCTTTTGGATTGGGAGAAGAAGTTCTGTCCCAAGATATCCGATAAATGCAACTGCATCTGTAAACAAAAGTCTGATATAGCACTGGATTCCTCCATACCGCCATACCTGTCCATAAATATTTCCTGCTATTCTTACCAGAAAGATCCAGACTCCGGCTAGACATATCTGCTGCAGGACTCCGATCCCCGTCAGCCTTTCTGATCCGCAATAAAATATCAGCAGTATTGCTGCAACTGCTGCATAAACCACAAGATCATATAAGACCAGCATCCAGCGGATATTCCGATGATATTTTTTTCTGCTGATTTCTTCTTTCTTTTCTTCCACTTTACTCATCATTCATAACCTTGAAATTCCTCTGATTTTCTATTTTATCTGTTTCTTTGTTCAGCTTCACTTTTCTCCATCTCATTCCCTGTCGGATGTTCTCCAACCGGATGGAAGGTTGTCACGATCTGCTCTACAAGTCCCACGATATGATCTGAATTGCTGTAGCATGTATCTGCCAGTTCTTTTAACTGTCCAAAGAAGGCTTCCGTATCAAATGGAATTGGCTTTCCAATATGAATCAGATCATTATCGGTCTTCATAATTCCTTCTTCTGCCATCAGCTTCTCTTCATATAATTTTTCTCCCGGACGAAGTCCTGAATATTCAATCTTAATATCTACATCCGGTTCATATCCTGACAGCTTGATCAGATTCCTTGCCAGTGTATCAATCTTCACCGGTTCTCCCATATCAAGGACGAAAATTTCTCCTCCCCAGGCATAAGTTCCTGCCTGCAGTACTAAGCTTACCGCTTCCGGTATAGTCATAAAATAACGGATGATATCCCGGTGCGTAACCGTGACCGGTCCTCCTGCTTCAATCTGCTTTTTGAATAATGGGATCACGCTTCCATTACTTCCCAGCACATTTCCAAATCGCACCGCAACGAACTGCGTTCCTGTTCTTTCCTGATTTTTTACACTTTCAATCTTCAGGCTTCCTGTGTTCCCGGCAGCTTCTGGATTTTCCCCATATTCCTGTTCTGCTTTCGCTTTCTCCAGACAGATTCCCGCCTGCTTTACCAGTTCCTCTGCATTGTCTCTATGCCCATGCAGCAATGGCAGCAGATCCAGCCTTCCACTCTTGCTGACTGCATCCATACTCTGGATGACCATTTCACAAAGTCGCTTGCTCGCCCCCATGATATTAGTCGGATTAACGGCTTTGTCCGTACTGATCAGGACAAACCGCTTTACTCCGTTCTGAAGTGCAGCATAAGCCGTCTTATATGTACCGATTACATTATTTTTAATGGCTTCATTCGGACTTGTCTCCATCAGTGGAACATGCTTATGAGCCGCCGCATGATAAACAATCTCCGGTTTATATTTTTCAAAGACCTGGTTCAGTCTTCTGCTGTCACGTACCGAACCAATCAGAGTCACCAGATTCAGTTCCGAATGATTTCTGCGAAGCTCCTGTTCGATGGCATATGCATTATTCTCATAAATATCAAATAGGATCAACTGCTTTGGCTCATGAGACGCAATCTGACGGCACAGTTCGCTTCCGATTGAGCCTCCGCCTCCCGTCACCAGAATCGTCTTTCCCTTTATGTACTGAAAAATCTGTTCCATATCCACTTGAATCGTATCCCTTCCAAGCAGATCCTCTACCGTAACATCTTTAATCTGTGCCAGCGATACTTCTCCCTGCACAAACTGATACGCTCCCGGAAGTATCTTCAGTTCACACTTTGTCTCTTTACACAGGTTCAGGATCTCTCTTTTTGCCTCTGCACTTGCTGTCGGAATTGCAAAAAGGATCGTACTGATCTGATACTTTTCAACTGCTGAAAAGATAGATGTTCTTCCCCCTACGATCGGTACATCTTCAATATTTCTGCCCCATTTATTTCTGTTGTCATCAATAATGCATCGCAGCGTACCATTGATCCGTCCGGAAGTCTTCAATTCACGTACAAGGTTCTTTCCCGCATCACCAGCTCCGATCACCATAATATTCCGGCCATTTGTATGGTTCTGCTCTTTTCTCACCTGTGCCATCCTTGTTCTCTCAAGAGTAATATAGCGATATCCGAACCGGATCCCTGTAATCAGGCAAAACTGCATGACTGCTCCTACTATATAATAAGAAGCCGGCATTCTCTCACAAAGCATCGTAATTCCTACATTAAAAAGGGTTGTAATAATGCTTGCAAGTAAAATATGGTTCAGCTCTGTATAACTGGCAAATGCCCACAAACTATTATATAATTTAAGTACCCAAAATACAGCCAGACAGAACACCGTATAAATCGGTGCAAATCTGAGCATTGCATGGATATATTCTGTTGGAATCTTTGTGAAACTGAAATCAAATCTTAGAAGTAACCCCAGAAAATAAGAAAAATTCACTGCGAATATGTCATATATGACCAGATAGGCGGCTATAATCTGCCAATGTTCGAATCTTTTTTCCTTCCCCTTTACGTCATTCTCTCCTCGTTCCGCTCTCTTTTTTAATTCTTTTTCCCTCATTGTATAACTATACCTTTAAAACTCCATCTTATGCCTCTGCACCTTTCGATGCACCCTCTGTTTGTCATGCACAATGATAGCATTTTCCCCCTTTATTTTCAACATAATTCAGTATATTTCACTACCCCCCCCCCCCTAATTTTTAATATTTTTTTAATATTCCCTTAATTTTTTACATATTTTTCCAGCAAAATCTGTCATTATTATTACACATTTACAAGATTTATCTGCTCCTTTATTTTCTTTTCTTTTTTCAAGAACTTTGTAGATTTTCATATTCCATTCAAACAATCATCACACAATTTTCACAAATTATTTCTATACTATAATTGTTCTTAACAAAGAACACTTTTTCATAAACTTTTTCCCCTTGAGTCACAGAAATGTGGCTCTTCCTTTTTGCCCTTTTTTACTCAGAAAAAAGCCGGTTTCTTATCTTTCCCCAGATCTGCAACTGTACATAGTCATATGCCTTATCATAAAGTGCAAAAATCACCTGTCCTGCCAGAACAGAACTGTAACGAAGCCACTCCGATATTTCTCCTCCGAAAAATAATTCTCCATATCCCAAAATCAATGGCAGATAGAGTCCGTTAAAAAGGATCACTTTTGCCAGCCGATACCACTGCATTTTCCGCTTTACTCCGGCAGAACGCTCCAGGATTTTCCAGATAAATTCTCTTCCCCAAATATAAAATCCCATTCCGGCAAAAGTAATAACATAGAGTTTATTCGGTGCCAGAAGAAACCCAAGCAACACTGCTGAAAGATAAAAAGCAAGTCCAGTCATCTGACCGAACTCTCTGAATACGACACCCACAAAAAAGGACGCTGCCGCCAATAAAAATAATGTATTTGTCTCTATCACACTTCCTAAAAACATAAAGATGACAGTCATCGCAAGCAGCAATCCACCAAACGCTGCCCTTTTCGCTTTTAAATGCATGTACAAAGATCTCCTCCCATACATTCACAGAGTGAATCCGCAATCCACAGGTCACAGCAGAGATTTCCTGTACCACAGGAATTACTGCTCCCCGGTGCATACCCTCCACCATATGGACTGTTGCTATAGCGGTTACTTCCAAATTCCAACTGATTCAGTAACTGCCGGTACTGCGGATTTCCAGGCTCCATGTTTACAGCCTGTGCTGCATGATCTCTCGCCAGAATATTATTTCCACAGCCTGCATTGGCACAACTGCTGAGATAATACCACATTCCACTCCTCTCATTTACCTGATCCAATGTATTTAACGCTTCTCTGTACCTGCGGCTGTTGATATAATTGGCCGCTGCCTGGAGCCTTGGATCAATCTGTCCGCCTGTATAACCATTTCCGTAGCTATTGCCACTGTATCCATTCTGCGAGTTACCGGCATATCCATAACTATAACCTGATCCACTTGTCCGCTCTTTCATAATCGTATCATAAGCTTCCTGAACTTCTTTAAATTTTTCCGCTGCAAGATCTGCCAGTGGATTATTTATATTCGCATCCGGGTGATATTTCCTGCTCAATTCCCTGTATGCTTTCTTTATCTCATCATCCGATGCACCCGGAGACACCCCAAGTACCTCATACGGATTTTTCCCCATCTATTTCTTTTCCTCACTTTTCTTACTTTTTTTCATTTGTTCCTGATTCTGCTCCTGAATCCGACTCTGAATCTGATTATACCGATTCCAGACTCCATCATACAGGATATTCCTTAAAATGTCCACATCTACCAGACACGGGAGCTGCTCAAACCGTGCCGTACTTTCTGCGATCATCATTCGCAGGATCTGAACCATCCGTTCTTCATAATCTTCCTTTTCCGAGATCTGCTTTAACGGATTATAGCGATTTCTCTTTTTATCTTCAGAAAGATCCTCATAAGCATCCATGATATAAATAAACTTTCCTAAATAGAATCCCATCTTCCGGAGCGTCTTTTCCCAGATATCTTCCTTATAGAGCAGAAGTTCTGCCATCAGACGTCCGAAACTCCACGCTGCCCGGTCAATATCCTGACAATTCTCCTTTTCACACTCTGAAAGTTCTTTTAAAGAGTCTCTGATCACTCTGCTCTGTCTTGGATACGCTTCAATGATCTTCTTCACTTTTCCTTCCATCATACTTTTTGCCAAAAGGCTTGTCACCTTCCGCTCATCCTGCCAGTCATCTTCCATATGATAATAAGCCAGCAAAACATTCATTGCTGCTGCATATGATGTGATCTCGTTCCGCAGCATCATCTGCTTCTTTACTGGATGGATCTTGCAACGGTGCTTCTCCAGTTCTGGAATCCTCTCATACAATGAGGACAGCAGGATCACCGCAAACGTCATATCATATGTCAGCGTCATCTGCCCCATAAATCCATAATCTTCTTTTAAAGTACGACACAGTCCACAATAATATGCTCTGTATTTTTTCAGATCTTTTACCTTCAGTTCCGGTTCACACACCGTCACATAACCAAACATATCCTTCCTCTTTTCATCTATTTCTTTTTCATCTGCTTTTTAACGATTAGTTTTTATTATAGCATGGCTGTATCTTTTATAGGAATAGCTGCAATTATTAAATTAGCATTAAATCACCTGAAACTGGTACTGTCGGTTTACAGTTTCACCTTTCTCTCACCTTTTCTCGCATTCACATTGTTAACCTCGAAGCAGTTCGATTGTTAACCTCGAATCAGAATTGGTTGACAAATGTTTTTTTGTGCTTTATACTTGCGTAGGACATCAAAAAATTTAATCAAGATATTTGAAAGGAGTCACTCATGACTAATCAGCAACCAAACGGACAGACAACCTCTCTTACTCAAAATTCAAGAACCAGACAGATTACTCTGATTGGACTGATGACTGCGATCACCTGCATTCTTGCACCGCTGTCAATTCCGCTTCCATTCAGTCCGGTACCGATTTCTCTCACAAATCTGGTTATCTTTATTTCCGTATTTATTTTGGGAATGAAAGATGCTACGATCAGCTTTTTAATTTATCTGCTTCTCGGTGCAGTAGGACTTCCGGTTTTTGCCTCCTTCCATGCAGGTCTCAGTGTACTTGCAGGACCGACAGGCGGTTATCTGATCGGCTTTATTTTTCTTGCACTGATCCAGGGCTTTGCAATGAAATATTTTGACCGTAAGCTGATTCCAACGATCATCGGTATGCTCATTGGTATGGCTGTATGCTATATCTTCGGAACAGTCTGGCTCGCAAAACTGATGAGCCTTTCCTTCAAAGAAGGACTTTTCATGGGCGTTATCCCGTATCTCCCGGGAGATGCTGTTAAGATCATTATTGCAGTAATCGTAGGACCAAAACTGTATGCAGCAACGAAAAAAGTAAGATAAATAGAATTAAATTTGTAGTTGTTGGGGAGAAAATGTTTCGGCAGCCAGAAAGATTTTAATAGAAGAGCATCCATATCCGCCCTTGTTGTTGCATCGCAGTGCAGGACCCGCTTTACCTCAGCCCGTTGACAACTTG
>OGYX01000744.1_pt1 | contig 24975 bp, 18 predicted proteins | sample 1576601 | NCBI WGS metagenome assembly OGYX01 (sample SAMEA3541561, study PRJEB24748) | human gut metagenome | biome: human gut; feature: human-associated habitat; material: faeces | place: China | collected 2012 | reverse complement strand
TTCCTGAGTGGAAACGAAAGCGATTTCTTTAGGAAGAATCTCTTCAATGTAGTCATACTGGACAGCCATGTATTTCTCTGTCTTGCGGAGAACGCTGTAGATGGAGCGAACGGTGTTGATCAGAGTTTCCATGGTACGTTCTTCTTTGGAGATGATCTTCTCCCAATCCCACTGGTCTACATAGACGGAGTGGATGTTGTCGAGATCTTCATCACGACGGATCGCGATCATGTCAGTATACAGTCCTTCGCCGTGAGCGAAGCCATATTTTTTGAGTGCGTAGCGTTTCCATTTGGCAAGGGAGTGTACGATCTCGGCGTTACTTCCTTCGATAGATTTGATATCAAAACTTACCGGGCGTTCTACACCATTAAGGTTGTCATTAAGGCCGGATTCCGGGGCTACAAATGTCGGGGCGGATACTCGGAGAAGGTTCAGCTTCTGTGAGAGTGTCTGCTGGAAGAAATCTTTTACTGTTTTGATCGCAATCTGTGTGTCATGGAGGTTCAGGTCTGCATGATAGGTTGCGGGAATCGTGATTGTATTCATTATCGGCTCCTCCTGATGATTTTTATGCTTATTGCTCTGTGGGGTATTATAGCAGAAAATGGGTGGAGTGGCAATATAATGAGAGGGGAAGTCTTTTGGGGTATCGTAGAAAAATACTGGGTATTAAATGCCTGGTGTGATATACTGAAAAAAGAATGCTTATGTTTACGATGGAAATATAAATATCCGTTTTAACGGATAGAATGGAGGGAGTTTATGGCAGGTGAAAGGTGTCAGGTTTGTGGGGGTAAGGTTGTAAATGGCAGGTGTTCATTATGTGGGATGCCTTACAGAAATGATGAGGTGTTATATCATCTGAATGAGCCCCGGGAGGTACATTATAAACATGCTTCCGCCAAAGTGAGGGATATGATGCGGCGGTATGGACAGGATGCTGATCAAACAACACAACATAACGGAAACGTGAACCGGAATACAAACGTAAACCGGAATACAAACGTGAACCGGAATACGAATGCAAGCCGCAATACAGATTTGAATCGGAATTCAGCCGGAAGCCGGAATACAGGTGCGACAGCCGGACGTAAGACTGCTGCTGCAGATAATACCAGGAACAAAACAATGGTGGGCAGGAATCATACGGGAGTTTTAGATCAGGGGAAAAAACAGCAAAAAAAAGATCAGAAAAACAGCGGGGCAGGCTGGATCATATGGATCATAGTGACACTGGCCATGCTGTTTCCTAAATTATGGGATTTCCTTGCAGACTGGATCGGAACGAATTTGTGAGAATATTTCAGCAGTGAGATCAGGCAGTGCTAAGTGTCTGTATTTTTGTGTATACAGAAATATCCCTTTTCTTTTCTTCTCAGCTGTGTTATACTCATGCCTAGCACAACATATAGATGAAAAACAATATATAGAGAATATAGGTACTATATATAGTATTTTAGCATAGCGGCTTATATATAGCACAGGGAGGGATGAGCAATGTTATATGTGATCAAAAAAGATGGGACAAGAGAGGAGTTTAATCCGCAGAAGATCGTGGCTGCCGTGAACAAATCCGCAGAGCGTATTCTTTATACTTTTTCAGACGAGGAGAAGGATTTTATCTGCCGTTTTGCCCAGGAGCATGCGGATTCCCTTGGAAAGAATGAGATCGAGATCCAGGAGATGCACAACATCGTGGAAGGGGCTCTGGAGCGTGTGAATCCGGCAGTTGCCAAGAGCTACCGTGATTATCGGAATTACAAGCTGGATTTTATCCATATGATGGATGATGTCTATACCAAGAGTCAGGCAATCCGTTATATAGGTGATAAAAGTAATGCCAATACAGACAGCGCCCTTGTTGCCACGAAACGAAGCCTGATCTTTAATGAGCTGAACAAGGAACTCTATCGGAAGTTTTTTATGAACCGTAATGAGCTTCAGGCATGTAAGGACGGCTACATTTATATTCATGACCAGTCTGCACGTCTGGATACCATGAATTGCTGTCTGTTCGATGTGGCAGCTGTTTTAAGTGGCGGTTTTGAGATGGGCAATGTCTGGTATAACGAACCGAAGACTCTGGATACAGCCTTCGATGTTATGGGGGATATCATTCTCAGTACAGCAGCACAGCAGTATGGTGGCTTTACAGTGCCGGAGGTTGATAAGATCCTGGCACCGTATGCAAAGAAGAGCTATGATAAATATATTTCCGAATTTATGAAATACTCGGACGAGAGCTGGAGTGGCCGCGAGGAGCGAGCTATTGAATATGCTCTTGATAAGGTCCGCAGGGATTATGATCAGGGATGGCAGGGAATTGAGTACAAGCTGAATACCGTCGGTTCTTCCAGAGGGGATTATCCGTTTGTTACGGTGACACTTGGTCTCGGAACCGAGCAGTTTGAGAAGATGTGCACGATTTCCCTTCTTGAGGTCCATCAGGGAGGACAGGGGAAGGCCGGACATAAGAAACCGGTACTTTTCCCGAAAATCGTATTCCTTTATGACAAGGAGATCCATGGTCCCGGAAAGTGCTGTGAGGATATTTTTGAGGCTGGTGTGGAGTGTTCCTCCAAGACCATGTATCCGGACTGGCTGTCTATGTCCGGTGCAGGATACATTTCCAGTATGTACAGGAAATACAAGAAGGTCATCAGCCCGATGGGATGCCGTGCTTTCTTAAGTCCGTGGTATGAGCGTGGCGGTATGGAGCCGGCGGATGAGAATGATACGCCTGTTTTTGTGGGACGTTTTAACATTGGTGCGGTAAGTCTTCATCTTCCGATGATCCTTGCCAAGGCCAGAGCAGAGAGCAGAGATTTCTATGAGGTTCTGGATTTCTATCTGGAAATGATCCGTAACCTGCATATCCGCACTTACGAATATCTGGGACAGATGCGTGCATCCACCAACCCGCTTGCATACTGTGAAGGCGGTTTCTACGGCGGACATCTGAAACCGAATGAAAAGATCGGTAAGATCCTGAAGCCTATGACAGCTTCCTTCGGTATCACAGCGTTAAATGAGCTTCAGGAGCTTTATAATGGCAAATCTATTGCCGAGGATGGGGCGTTTGCTCTGGAAGTCCTGAAATATATCAATGACAAGGTAAATCAGTACAAGAAGGAAGACGGTTATCTTTATGCGATCTACGGAACACCTGCAGAGAGTCTCTGTGGCCTTCAGGTAGAGCAGTTCCGTAAGATGTATGGAATCATCGAGGGTGTTTCTGACAGACCGTATGTGAGCAACAGCTTCCATTGCCATGTAACAGAGGATGTGACTCCGATCGAGAAACAGGATCTGGAGGGACGTTTCTGGGAACTCTGCAATGGCGGTAAGATACAGTATGTACGTTATCCGATTGGATACAATAAAGAAGCTATCCGTACACTGATCCGCAGAGCCATGGATTTGGGATATTATGAGGGAGTGAACCTTTCTCTTGCATACTGTGACGATTGTGGACATGAGGAGCTGGAGATGGATATATGCCCTGTCTGCGGTTCCAGAAACCTGACCAAGATCGACCGTATGAACGGATATCTTTCCTACAGCCGTGTCCATGGAGATACCCGCCTGAATGAGGCGAAGATGGCTGAGATCGCTGAGCGAAAATCTATGTAAATGCTGACTGTCCGATCAACTGTGGAACAGTGATCGGACAGCCATACGGTATAAAAAATATCCCGCAGAGCTGCCGGTAAGACCAGCAGCCGTCTGCGGGATATTTTCATGTAAAGTGAAGGTTCACATTTCACTTTGTATTCTGAGTCCGTAAAATGATCATTTAATGATAGTTCCGGTCTTCTCACGGTAGCCGTCTTTTGCATGGGCCATGTCTGTGATGATGGTACGGCGTCCGGTTCCCTTCTCCACAAAGGAAACACCTGCTTCGATTTTAGGAAGCATGGAGCCTGCCGCAAACTGTTTGCCGGCAATATATTTCTTGGCATCTTCTGTGGAAATAGTATCCAGATAAGATTCATGATCCGTATTATGGTCAAGGCTTACTTTCTCGACGCTTGTAAGGATCATCAGAGTGTCAGCGTTCAGTTCTTCTGCAAGAAGTCCTGCTGCCAGGTCTTTCTCGATGATGGCACTGGCACCATTCAGCTGAGTTCCCTGCTCAAGAACCGGGATTCCGCCGCCGCCTGCAGCAATGACGATCTGCTCTGCAGCAGAGAGGACCTTCACGGTTTCGATCTCTACAATCTTCTGTGGCTTCGGTGCTGCAAGGATACGTCGGTACTGGCCCTCGCCCACCTTTGTAACAAAGTTTCCTTTTTCTTCTTCAGCCTCGGCCTCTTCTGCGTTGAGAACACGTCCAATGATCTTCTCCGGCTCTGCGAATGCTTCATCGTATGGATCGATGACAACCTGTGTCAGAACTGTGCTGACCGGTTTGTAGATTCCTCTGGAGATAAGCTCGGCACGAATGGCGTTCTGAAGGTCATAGCCGATATAACCCTGGCTCATGGCGGAACATACGGACATTGGTGCAAATGTATAATCAGGATGTGCCTTACCGAATTCATTCATTGCGGTGTGGATCATCCCTACCTGCGGACCGTTGCTGTGGGAGATCACCACGCGGGTTCCCTCCTCTACCAGATCTGCGATTACCTTCGCTGCGAGTTTTGTAGCTGTTTTTTGCTCTGGAAGTGTGGTGCCAAGTGCCCGGTGGCCTAATGCAACTACTACGGTTTTTTCGCTCATAGGAAATACCTCGTTTCTCTTTAAAATTAGAATGAAATCAGTTACTGTATCCAGTAACGAGTATTATATTTTATTATAAAAGACCTATGTGGGAAATGCAATAGAAAATCGAGCGTTTTCCAAGACAGGAAAAACTGTCATTGCTGTTCACTGGTAATATTCCGCGAGGTGTTTTTTGTGAGCGAAGGTCACAGAAAACCCGAGACATACTGCACGAATTTATGCGATCAGCATAAATTCTGTGCATCTCGAAGTGTGTTACTGAGAACAGCGTGAACAGCAACAAACCGCCTGATTCGGTCAGACGGTTTGCTTCTTACTATTTTTTGAGGGGGGAGATAGAGAGTGGTTTTTCATCTATCCAACACCTATTATATAGAGAAAATATGTTTAAAATATGTCGTTAATCTAAAAGAAATGGAAAATTTATAAAGAAAGTTTAAACAAACTTTATAATTTTTATATCCGGTTGCACATGGTCTGGGAATGTGATACATTGAAAAAGTCTTGATCCTGCATTCTGCGGGATCTGTTCACGCATCGTTTCGATGCAGAAATCCATTTTATTTTATCGAAAAAACACTGATCATGCACCATTTGCCGGGGAGGGATGCCTTTGTCTGTGGAAAAGTAAGTTTCTGTAAAAAAAACATGTGTATAAGAAATGCCAGATCAGGCAGAAATGAGGAAGAGCCATGAAAAACAGAATATGGAAACAGATGAAGAAAGTCGGAATTGTGACAGTGCTGACAGGAGTCATGTTGGGAGGAACAATAGAACCGAAGCTGATCCTGGGAGCAGATTTTTTGCCGGGACAGGTACCGTTTATCGATCAGAGTGTGTTCTGGAAAGATAGAGAATCCGGACAGGCGGAGCTTGGAATCCGGATCCGCGGCTTGAATGAATGGCTGTCCGGGAGAAGGTTTTCGGAGGATAAGGAGAAAAATGAGAAGTGGGACGATGAATTTCAGGAGATTGAAGATCCATCGGTGGAGCAGGAAGAAGAGACAGAACAGGAGCTGCCGGAGGATGACTGGCAGAAGGAAGAAGAGACAGAACAGGATCTGCTGGTGAATAAGGTTGTGGAAGGAATCGGAATAGAAATGGAGGAAGGATATGAGCACGTGGAGCAGCTGGCATCCGGGGAAACAGTACAGCCGGAGGATGAAGAGCAGGAGAAAACGGGTCCGCTCACACCGGAAGGAACGGCGTCCGGAGAAGAAAATGTAGGTGACGAAGAGGAATATGAGTCTGAGGAGATTCAAAAACTGACGCTGGTCACGTATATTTCCGAGTATTTTGTTCCGGAAACGGACTCTGTCCCGAAAAATATGGCTGCACAGCAGATTTCTGTAAGGAGCCAGAGTGGTGAAGCTACAGAGATCACAAAGCTGAAAATCATGCTGAACGTGGAACAGGACGGGCAGGATGAGATCTTTTTCCGGATCCCGCTGATCCTGCGTCAGGAATACCGTTTTCCGGCAGAGAAAAGCAGTTATCCTGTGACTCAGGAGGAACCGCTTCAGAAGGACTGTACCGGTGCGGGAACCTTTCTCCTGACAGAAGAAAATGGGGAAGAGCTGGTGATCGCAGAGGGGATCGCGCCTATGCTGGACGTGGAGGCTGCAGAGGCTGATATGGAATTGTCGGTAACTGCACAGAATGGAAAAATGAAAGCAGGGCAGACCATCCGTTATCAGGTGGAGATCGCTAATACCGGAAAACTGGATCTTGCAGATATCCGTCTGACCAGCAGCCTTTCCTGCCCTAAGATCCGGCAGATATGGGAAGATGCAGAAGGCCTTCTGACAGAAGGGGCCGTGGCGGAATTTGCGGAATTAAAAGCCGGAGAGAGCAGGAGCTTTTATGTACAGGCGCCGCTTCTGGATGAACAGGAAAAAGATCTGGAGCACCAGGTGGAAGCAGAGGCCAGGGTGAAGGGCAGAGCGGCGGAGGTGATCCGGAAGAACGCCACCACTATAAATAGTCTGGAGGCACTGAAGGCGGATCTTTCTGTAAAGAAAACTGCAGACAAAGAAACCGCTGCGCCGGGTGAGACTGTGACCTATCAGATCTGTATCGTGAATACCGGTGAAAAAACGCTTCATTCGGTTGTGGGAACGGAGCGCTTTCAGGCGGCTGGGATCCATGCACAGTTTCTGGAGCAGGAAGGTGTAACGCTCAACAGCAGCCGTACAAAGGCAATGATCCAACAGATCCCGCCGGGAGAGGCAGTTTCTCTTCAGGCCGTGGTGAAGATCCCGGAAAGAACAGCGGATCAGAAGCTTTTTAACCAGGTGACGGTCACAAGCCAGGAAACTGGAGAGCGATTGATGGAGGCCTCCGCTTCTGTCATAGTAAAAGGAAAGATAACCGTTACGCCGGAAGAAAGACTTTTTGTGCAAAGTGATGACCAGGATCCGGCTTCCGGTCAGACACAGATGGCAAGAGCAGCGTCCACACATCCGAAGACAGAAGATGATACAAGGACGGATCTGTGGACTCTTCTGGCAGTGACAGCTTTTGTGACTGTGCTGGGCGGTATCTGGCTCCGGAAAAAATATGCGGATATTTATGAGAAAAGCTGATGTTACTGAGAACGGAGTGAACGGTAACAAGCTGACATTTTACAAGGCGGCCGTGCCTCAAAGAAACGTTGAAAACAGGGGGGAGGTGTGCTATTCTATATGGTATGTACAGAAAACAAAAATAGTATATTTCCCGCCTCCGGTGTGCTGCCCGTCAGAACGGAAAAAGGGAAAATGGAGGAGAAAAATGAATCTTTTATCCTTATTGGAACATCTTGAATACAAATGCCTTCAGGGAAGTACAGAGCAGGAGGTTTCTTCTGTTGTATATGATTCCCGCAAAGTAGAAGAAGGGAGCCTTTTTATCTGCATCAGAGGTGCGGTCGTGGATGGACATAAATTTATACCTGATGTTGTGGCAAAGGGTGCGAAGACACTAATCGTGGAAGAAGCGGTGGAGGTACCGGAGGATGTGACAGTGATCCAGGTAGAGGATACCCGTTACGCCATGGCCTTTATTTCAGCAGCATGGTTCGGACATCCGGCAGAAAAGCTCAAAACCATCGGTATCACCGGAACCAAAGGAAAAACAACTACAACCTATATGGTGAAATCGATCCTTGAAAATGCCGGATATAAGGTTGGTCTGATCGGAACCATCGAGGCTGTTATCGGAGAGAAGCATATCCCGGCAGCCAACACGACACCGGAATCCTATATGGTACAGAAATATTTTCATGATATGGTAGAAGCAGGCTGCGATGCGGTCGTTATGGAGGTTTCCTCACAGGGACTGATGCTTCACAGGACCCAGGGATTTGTGTTTGATTTTGGAATTTTCACAAATATTGAACCGGATCATATCGGACCGAATGAGCACAAGGACTTTGATGATTATCTGCACTGCAAATCCATGCTTCTCAGGCAGTGTAAGGTGGGTATCGTAAATCGTGACGATGAACACTTTGACCGCATTATCGAAGGCCATACCTGTAAACTTGAAACCTATGGATTTTCCGAAAAAGCAGATCTCCGTGCAGAGGACGCCAGACTTGTTGGAAGAAAGGGCTATCTGGGAATTTCCTATCATGTTAAGGGACTTATGGATTTTCCTGTGGAGATTGATATTCCAGGTAAGTTCAGCATTTACAATTCTCTGACTGCCATTGCCATCTGCCGTCATTTTAAAGTATCCGAGGAGAATATCATCAAAGCTCTGAAGGTGGCCAGGGTCAAAGGCCGTATTGAGATGATCAAGGTATCTGACGAATTTACGTTGATGATTGATTATGCACATAATGCCATGGCGCTGGAGAGTCTTCTCGGAACACTGAAGGAATATGACCCGCACAGACTGGTATGCCTGTTTGGCTGTGGCGGAAACCGTTCCAAGCTGCGTCGTTATGAGATGGGTGAGGTTTCAGGAAAGATGGCAGATCTGACAATCATCACTTCGGATAATCCGCGAGATGAGGATCCACAGGCCATCATTGATGACATCAAGATCGGAATGGCAAAAACAGACGGAAAATATGTAGAGATCCCGGATCGTAAAGAGGCGATCGCCTATGCGATCCATCATGGTGAGCCGGGAGATATCATCGTCCTTGCCGGAAAGGGCCATGAAGATTACCAGGAGATCAAGGGAAAGAAATATCCCATGGATGAGCGCGTACTGATCCGGGAGATCCTGGAAGAAGATCAGAAAGCGTAAATGGATGATCTATGCAGATGTGATCATTGATATTTCTCATGAAAAGCTGGACCGGGATTTTCAGTATCGTGTACCTGAGGAGCTGGTGCAGGCAATAAAACCCGGAGTTGTGGTCACAGTGCCCTTCGGAAAGGGAAATACCCTTCGGAAAGGCTATGTGACCGGAATCTCCGGAACGGCAAAATATGATGCGTCAAAGATCAAGGAAATCCGGGGAGTGTCCACAGACAGTGAGACAACAGAATCCCGGCTGATCGCACTTGCGGCCTGGATGAGGGAGACCTATGGTTCCACCATGATCCAGGCACTGAAAACAGTTCTGCCTGTAAAAGACAAGGTCCGTGCAAAAGAGAAAAGGCTGATTTTTTTTACAGGAAAAAAGGAAGAGGGTCAGGCACTTCTTGGCAAGCTGGAAGGCAGCCGCTTTAAAGCACGTGAGCGGTTTCTTCGGGCAATCCTGGAAGCCGGGAGCCTGGATTATACTTATGCCTCCAAAGAGCTTGGAGCCGGCATTTCCGTTCTTGATTTTTTTGAAAAAAAAGGTCTGATAACCATTGAAAGTCAGGAAATGTATCGCATTCCCGAGGGGCTCGGCCTGGTGAAGGAGAACATGGAACTGAGTCTGAACCAGGAACAGCTTTTGGCAGCAGAGCAGATCTTTCGGGAATGGCAGGAGCCGGACCCAAGGCCTGCACTTCTTTTCGGAGTGACCGGAAGCGGAAAGACCCAGGTTTATATGCGCCTGATCCAGAAGGTACTGGAGGAGGGAAAACAGGCGATTGTGCTGATTCCTGAGATCGCGCTTACTTATCAGACAGTCAGGCGTTTTTATGCCATGTTCGGAGATAAGGTTTCGGTTCTGAACTCCAGACTTTCCCAGGGAGAACGCTATGATCAGTTCAAAAGAGCAAAACGTGGTGAGATCCAGGTGATGGTAGGACCCAGATCCGCACTGTTCACACCGTTTTCAGATCTGGGACTGATCGTTATCGACGAAGAGCATGAACCCACCTACAAAAGTGAGAATACGCCAAGGTACCATGCACGTGAGACTGCCATTGAGAGGGCGCGGATGGAACATGCCCGTGTGGTCATGGGATCAGCCACTCCGTCATTGGAAGCCTACAGTCATGCCTGTGATGGAGAATATCTTCTGGTAAAGTTAAATGCACGTTATGAGGAAAGACCGCTTCCACAGGTATCAATCGTGGATCTTCGGGAAGAATTAAAGAAAGGGAACCGCTCGGTGCTGAGTCTGGAGCTGAAGAGGGATCTGGAGCAGGTCCTTGAAAGAAGAGAACAGGCCATGCTGTTTCTGAACCGGAGAGGATATGCGGGCTTTGTTTCCTGCAGAGCCTGCGGTCACGTTATGAAATGTCCCCACTGTGATGTATCTCTAAGTGAACACAATGGCAATCGTCTGATCTGTCATTACTGCGGCTATGAGACTGTGAAACCGGAAATCTGTCCGTCCTGTGGTTCACCGCACATTGGTGGATTTAAGGCAGGAACCCAGCAGATCGAGAAGGTCATTGAAAAAGAATTCCCGAAAGCCAGGGTACTTCGAATGGATTTTGATACCACAAGGACCAAGGACAGCTATGAGAAGATCCTGGCTTCTTTTGCAAAGCATGAGGCAGATATTCTGGTGGGGACCCAGATGATCGTCAAGGGACATGATTTTCCGAATGTGACCCTGGTAGGAGTGATCGCAGCAGATCTTTCGCTGAATATGGATGACTATCACTGCGGGGAGCGTACATTCCAGCTTCTGACTCAGGCAGTTGGACGTTCCGGCAGAGGGAACCGCCCGGGGCAGGCGGTGATCCAGACATATCAGCCGGAGCATTACAGTATCCAGGCTGCGGCTATTCAGGATTATGAGAAATTTTATAAAGAAGAAATGGGGTATCGGATGCTTCTGGACTATCCGCCGGCAGCCCATATGATGACTGTTTTTGGCGCCTGCCAGGATGAAGAACTTCTGAAAAATGCCATGTATTATATAGAAGTTTTTATCCGCAGGGTAAGTCCGAAGGAAGAGCTTCACATGATCGGACCTGCAGCTGCATCGGTAGGTAAGGTAAAGGATGTTTATCGTCAGGTGATCCATCTGAAGCACAGGGATATCTGTTTTCTCACAGCAGTCAGAGAGAAGCTGGAGAAATATATAGAGATAAATTCCGGATTCCGGAAAATATACATTCAATTTGATATGAATTAAAGGAGAAGAAAAATGGCACTTAGAACAATCCGTGTACAGGGGGATTCTGTACTGACAAAAAAATCCCGGACAGTAGACAAAATGACACCGAGGATCGGGGAACTGATCACAGATATGCTGGATACCATGTATGATGCAATGGGTGTTGGCCTCGCCGCACCACAGGTAGGAATCCTGAAACGTATCGTTGTCATTGATGTAGGCGAGGGCCCGATCGTGCTGATCAATCCGGAGATCCTTGAGACAAGCGGCGAGCAGACCGGTGACGAGGGATGCCTGAGCGTTCCTGGAATGGCAGGACAGGTAACACGTCCGAACTATGTGAAGGTAAAAGCACTTGATGTAAATATGAACGAACAGATCTACGAGGGAGAGGGCCTTCTGGCAAGAGCGTTCTGTCATGAGATCGATCATCTGGATGGAAAAATGTATACAGAACTTGTGGAGGGAGAACTTCACAAGGTAACTTATGATGAAGAAGACTAAAGGCGGGATACTATGAAGATTATTTATATGGGAACTCCTGACTTTGCGGTGGCGCCTCTTGCAGCACTGGCAGAGAACGGATATGAAGTGGAGGCTGTGATCACACAGCCGGACAAACCGAAGGGCAGAGGCAAAACTATGATGCCTACTCCTGTAAAAGAAGAAGCACTGAAACATGGGATCCCGGTACTGCAGCCGGTGAAGGTAAGAGATCCTGAATTTGTGGAAGAACTGAAAAATCTTGCACCGGACATCATCATTGTTGCGGCATTCGGACAGATCATTCCAAAGAGCATCCTGGATATGCCGAGATTCGGATGCATCAATATCCATGCGTCTCTGCTTCCTAAATATCGTGGAGCTGCACCGATCCAGCAGGCGGTGATCGATGGTGAAAAAGAATCCGGTGTTACCATTATGCAGATGGGAACCGGTCTGGATACCGGTGATATGATTTCCAGGATCGTGGTTCCGCTTGCCAAAGATGAGACAGGTGGAAGCCTGTTTGATAAGCTCGCACAGGCAGGTGCAGAGCTTCTGGTACAGACTTTACCGTCCATTTTTGACGGAACTGCAACCCGCGAGAAACAGCCGGAGGAGAGTCCGACACCATATGCTGCCATGATCTCCAAAAAAATGGGACTTCTGGACTTCAGCAAAAATGCGGAAGAACTGGAGCGTCTGGTAAGAGGCCTTGATCCATGGCCAAGCGCTTTTACCTTTATCAATGGAAAAACATTGAAGGTCTGGAAGAGCTCTGTTCTGGAAAAACAGGCACAGGAAGCACCTGGAACTGTGATAGCCGCTGACAAAGGAGGAATCCAGGTGGCATGCGGCCAGAAGGTACTCGTGCTCCATGAAGTGCAGCTGGAAGGCAAAAAACGCATGGAAGCGGATGCGTTCCTCCGGGGATATCAGTTGAAACCAGGAGACATGTTCAGAGATTCCAGGGAGTGATGAGTTATGTACGGATATGGTTATTACGGATGGGGAATGGACCCCACGATTCTTTTACTTGTGATCGGAATGCTTCTTTCTCTTGCGGCATCCGCAAAGCTGCGCAGTACCTTTGCAGTCTATAAAAAGGTACGGAGTCATTCTGGCATCACCGGTGCGGAAGCTGCACAGAGAATCCTGAGAGCAGCAGGGATCACAGACGTACAGGTGGTTCCGATCCGCGGAAGTCTTACGGATCACTATGATCCGAGAACGAAAACGGTTTCCCTTTCAGAAGATATTTATGGAAGAAATTCTCTGGCGGCTGTGGGGGTGGCAGCACATGAATGTGGCCATGCGATCCAGGATGCAATCAATTATGCACCACTGAATATCCGTTCAGCCATTGTACCTGCCGCAAATATTGGTTCCCAGCTTTCGTGGCCGCTGTTTATCGCAGGGCTGATCTTTTCCATTGATCCGCTGGTAACTCTGGGAATTGTTTTGTTTTCACTGGCAGTACTGTTTCAGCTGGTGACACTTCCGGTTGAGATCAATGCGTCTTCCAGAGCGCTTAAAATGCTGGAAAGTACAGGTATCTTAGGTGCAGATGAAAAAAAGGGTGCAAGAAAAGTACTTACAGCGGCAGCGCTTACCTATGTGGCAGCTCTGGCGGCATCCATTCTGCAGCTTCTGAGACTGATTATCCTTGCAGGAGGTAGAGATCGTGATTAGCAGCGGAGTAAATACCAGAGAACTGATTCTTGAGATCCTGTTACAGATCGAGGAGGAGGGGGAGCACAGCCATATTGCGATCCGGAATGCGCTTTCCAAATATCAGTTTCTTCCGAAACAGGAACGTAGCTTTATTACAAGAGTATGTGAGGGAACTCTGGAATACAGGATTTATATTGATTATGTCATCGATTCTTTTTCCAAGGTTTCTGTAAACAAGATGAAACCGCAGATCCGCGAGATCCTGAGAAGTGCGGTATATCAGCTGAAATTTATGGACAGTGTTCCGGACAGTGCAGTATGCAATGAAGCGGTAAAGCTGGCACAGCGAAAAGGCTTTTATAATCTAAAGCCCTTTGTCAACGGGGTGCTCCGTACGATCGCAAGAGAGATCAGTGATCTGGAGCTTCCTTCCAGGGAAGAAAACGAAGTCCGTTATCTTTCCGTGAAATATTCCATGCCGGAATATCTGGTAGAAAAATGGAAAGCAGCCTACGGAGTGAAGACTACGGAGAAGATCCTGGAGGATTTTCTGACAGAAAGACCGATCACAGTACGGTGCCGTACTCATAAGGCGTCTCTGAGAGAAATCGTCACCAGTCTGAAGTCTCAGGGAGTGACAGTAGAACAGGCTCCTTATCTTCCCTATGCACTGAAGATTTCCGATTACAATCATATTCTGACACTTGAAACCTTCCTTCAGGGAAAGATCCTGGTGCAGGATGTAAGCTCTATGCTCGTAGCGGAAGCTGCAAGTCCGAAAAAAGGAGACCATATCATCGACATGTGCGCTGCACCAGGTGGAAAAAGCATCCATGCGGCAGACAAAATGGGGGATTACGGAAATGTGGATGCCAGAGATGTAAGTCAGTATAAGGCAGATCTTATCGAAGAAAACATCCACAGGACCGGAGTGATCAACGTGGAAGCCAGAGTTCAAGATGCAACGGTATATGATCCGGATTCCGAACAGGCTGCGGATATTGTGATCGCGGATGTACCGTGCTCCGGTTATGGTGTTATCGGCAAGAAACCGGAAATCAAATACCGGGCAACTCCGCAGAAACAGGAAGAGATCGTAATGCTCCAGAGAATGATCCTGGATAAGGCTGCAAAGTATGTGAAACCGGATGGAACGCTGATCTTCAGCACGTGTACCATTGCCCGGGAAGAAAACGAAGAAAATGTATTATGGTTTTTAAAGAACTATCCGTACCGGCTGGAAAGCCTGGATCCGTATATTCCGGAGGAACTGCACTGTAAATCCACGAAGCTTGGCTATCTGCAGCTTCTGCCGGGAATACATAAGACAGATGGATTCTTTATTGCCAGATTCAGAAGGAAATAACAGAAAATGACAGATGTAAAATCCATGACCATGGAGGAATTGAAGGAATTCATGACAAAGATCGGTGAAAAGCCTTTCCGGGCGAAACAGATCTATGCATGGCTTCACCAGCAGCTGGTTACCTCCTGGGATGAAATGACAAATCTTTCCAAAAGCCTCAGGGAAAAGCTTTCGGCTTATCCGATCACAGCGCTGACCCAGGCAGATGTAAGGATCTCAAAAATTGACGGAACCAGAAAATATCTTTTCCGGCTGGAAGATGGAAATGTGATCGAGAGTGTTCTCATGCGGTATCACCACGGAAATTCTGTGTGCATTTCTTCTCAGGTGGGCTGCCGTATGGGATGCAGATTCTGTGCATCTACCATAGGAGGACTGACCAGATGCCTGAAACCGTCCGAGATGCTGGATCAGATTTACCGTATCCAGGCAGATACCGGTGAACGTGTTGCCAATGTAGTTGTGATGGGAACCGGTGAGCCGATGGATAATTATGACAATCTTGTCCGTTTTGTCCGGATCCTTACCGACGAAAACGGTCTTGGGATCAGTCAGAGAAATGTGACGGTTTCTACCTGTGGGATCGTGCCGAAGATGTATGATCTGGCTGAAGAAAAGCTTCAGATCACTCTGGCACTTTCCCTTCATGCTCCAAATGATGAAAAACGACAGGAACTGATGCCGATCGCGAATAAGTATTCCATGGATGAGGTTCTGGATGCCTGCAGAAATTATTTTGACAAAACAGGCCGAAGGATCACCTTTGAGTACAGTCTTGTAGCTGGCGTCAACGACAGTGAAGAAGATGCGAGACAGCTGGCAGGCCGTATAAAAGGCATCAATTGCCATGTAAATCTGATTCCGGTCAATCCCATCAAGGAACGCTCCTATGTGAGGTCTACTCGACAGGCTGTGGAGAATTTCAAAATAAAACTTGAAAAATACGGAATTAATGTTACTATTAGAAGGGAAATGGGCAGCGATATCGACGGTGCCTGTGGACAGCTAAGAAAAAGTTACATGGAAAAAACAGAAAGCGAGAAGTGACATGAGGATATACTCAGCTACTGATGTAGGGCAGAAGCGGAAGATGAATCAGGATTACGTGTTTGCATCTGAAGGTCCAGTTGGAAATCTGCCTAATCTTTTCACAGTCGCGGACGGAATGGGCGGACATAACGCCGGTGACTATGCATCCTCACATGCAGTACGGATCCTTGTGGATGAAATCCGTGAAGATGCGGATTACAATCCTGTGAAGGTTATTCGTCATGCGATCGAAGCTGCGAATACGGAGATCAGAAACCGTGCGCAGGAAGACGAAAACCTCCGGGGCATGGGAACCACTATGGTGGTGGCGACTATTGTAGATCAGTATGCCTATGTAGCCAATGTGGGTGACAGCCGTTTATATGTGATCCAGGACGGGATCCGCCAGGTCACCAGAGATCATTCTCTGGTACAGGAAATGGTGAGAATGGGCGAGATCAGCGAAGCGGAAGCACGGAATCATCCGGATAAGAACATCATTACAAGGGCACTTGGCGCGGAGAAAACGGTGGATGTGGATTTCTTTGATCTGAAACTTGAAAAAGGATGTACGATCCTGATGTGTTCAGACGGTCTCAGCAATATGGTTGAAGATGAGAAGATCCAGGAGATCATATCCGATCCGGAAGCAGATATTGATCAGAAGGGCAGTGCGCTCCTTCGGGAAGCAAATCAGAATGGTGGTAAGGATAATATTGCAGTCGTACTGGTAGAGCCATTCACGAATGAGGTGGAAGCATGTTGAAGACGGGAATGATCATAGCCGAGCGCTATGAGATCGTAGGAAAAATCGGAACTGGCGGAATGGCAGATGTCTATAAGGCTATGGACCATAAGCTGAACCGTTTTGTTGCCGTGAAGGTCCTGAAACCGGAGTTTCGGGAAGACACCACGTTTATAAAGAAATTCAGAAGTGAGGCCCAGGCGGCAGCTGGTCTTACACATCCGAATATCGTCAATGTATTTGACGTAGGAGATGACGGCGGTGTTTATTACATTGTTATGGAACTGATCGAGGGTATCACTCTGAAGGAATACATCTCCAAGAAGGGAAAGCTTTCCATTAAAGAGGCTACAAGTATCGCAATCCAGGTTTCTATGGGTCTGGAGGCGGCACACAGCCATGGTATCGTTCACAGAGATGTGAAACCTCAGAATATCATTATTTCCACAGATGGTAAAGTAAAGGTGACAGACTTTGGAATTGCCAGAGCTGCATCTTCCAATACGATCAGCTCCAATGTAATGGGATCTGTACATTACAGCTCACCTGAGCAGGTGAGAGGCGGATACAGCGATGAGAAGAGCGATATCTATTCTCTTGGAATCACACTGTATGAGATGGTCACAGGAAGAGTTCCTTTTGACGGAGATACCACTGTGGCGATCGCTATCAAGCATCTGCAGGAAGAGATGGTCCCGCCAAGTGTGTATACACCGGACCTTCCGTACAGTCTGGAGCAGATCATTCTGAAATGTACACAGAAAAGTGTAGATCGTCGTTACAGCCGTATGGAGGATGTGATCGCAGACCTGAAGCATTCTCTGATCGATCCCCAGGGTGATTTTGTAAGGCTTACTACAGTTGACAACGATGCCAAGACGGTTGTGATCTCAGAAGAAGAGCTTGGTGAGATCAAACATACACCGAAGCAGATCACAAAACCGGAGATCACCGCACTTGAGGAAGAAAAATACGACGATAACGATTACGATGATGCAGAGGAAGAATACAGACCGAGATCCGAGCATAGATCCGGAAAGAAAAAGAAGCATCATGGTTCCGGAAGAGGCCTGACGATTGCGGCACTGATCGGAGGTGCAGTCCTTCTGATCGTTCTTGTGGTAGTGCTTGGACGTGCCGCAGGACTGTTTGGAACCGGCAGCAGCGGAGCTGCAGACAGCAGCAAGGCAGAAGCGAAGCAGGAATCAGCAGCTGACGGTCTGGCAACTGTTCCTGATCTTGTAGGCAAGACAGAGGAAGAGGCTAAAACACTTGCAAACGATGCACATCTGGGTGTCCAGATGGCCGGTGAGGAGGCATCCGATCAGGAAAAAGGCAGGATCTCCCGTCAGAAGACAGCTGCGGGAACACAGGTTGAAGCCAATACAACTGTGAAATACTGGGTAAGCACCGGAACAGCACAGGTTACGATCCCAGATCTGGATGGACGTACAGGAATCGATGCACAGCAGACTCTGGAAGATCTTGGACTTCAGGTAAATGTCCAGAAAGAATACAGCGACACAGATGACAACGGATATGCACTGGTAGATCCGGGATATGTTTACAATGTCGAGCCGGCAGCAGGTACTTCTGTGCAGGCAGGCTCTTCTGTAACACTGACAGTCAGTCGAGGGGTTGATTATGGCGATAATGCTGAGGTTCCGAGTGTTGTAGGAATGACCAAGGATGATGCGCTTACTACTTTAGGTAAATTTATTGATATCCAGATAACAGAACAGCAGAGTACAGAAGCTGCAGGTACAGTTATCGCACAGGATCCGGAAGCCTATGCGGCAGCAGACCCGGATCAGCCGATCAGCATTACCATCAGCTCCGGTGACAAGGCTCCATCCACAGACAGCGCAGCATCTGCAGATAGTACAGCATCTACAGACAGTACAGCATCTACAGACAGCACAGCATCTGCGGACAGCACAGTATCCACAACTACATCTACAGCAGATGTCAATGCAAACACAGGCTGGAAATGTACACAGACACTGGATACTCCGTCCGGCTACAATGGAGGCGCGATCCGTCTGGAATTGATCCAGGACGTAAACGGTGAGCCTAAGGCATCCACCATCATTGATGGACAGAATATCAGCTTCCCGTATCAGCTTGATATCTCAGGTGCTGAGGGCGTTACCTCAGGAACTATCTATCTCTATGAAGAGGTGGACGGAGATTATCAGCAGCTTGGAACCTACACGGTTGCATTCAAGAAAGCTGAGTGATCATGCAGGGAAAGATAATCAAAGGTATTGCCGGATTCTACTACGTATATGCAGAAGACGGCAATACATATGAATGCAGAGCCAAGGGAATTTTCCGTAAGGATAAATTCAAGCCTCTGGTAGGTGACAATGTGGACATTACAGTTCTGGATGAAAAGGAACTGGAGGGAAGTGTGACGGAGATCCACAAGCGGAAGAATTCTCTGATCCGTCCGGCTGTGGCCAATGTAGATCAGGCACTGGTGATCTTTGCCATGGATAATCCGAAGCCGAACTTCATGCTTCTGGATCGTTTCCTCATTATGATGGAGAGGGAAGGTGTTCCGGCAGTCATCTGTTTTAACAAAAAAGATCTGGCAACAACGGAAGAGCTGGAATTTCTCTATGAAACATACCAGAGCTGCGGCTATCAGGTGATCCTGTCAAGTGCCCTGAAGAGAGAAGGACTCGACGAGATCGAAGAAGTGCTTCAGGGCAGGACAACTGTGGTTGCCGGCCCATCCGGCGTGGGAAAATCTTCTCTTACAAATTCCCTTCAGGAAGAAGTGGAGATGGAAACCGGTGAGATCAGCCGTAAGCTGAAACGGGGAAGACATACCACGCGCCATGCACAGATCATACCGGTGGCACAGGATACATTCCTTGTGGATACGCCGGGATTTTCCTCCTTATATATTGAAAATATGGAGGAGCAGGAACTGAAGGATTACTTTCCGGAGTTCCGAAGATATGAAGGACAGTGCCGCTTTCAGGGGTGCCGTCACATACATGAACCGGGCTGCGCTGTTAAGGAAGCCCTTGAGAACAATGAGATCAGCAGACTCCGATATGAAGATTATCTGGAGCTGCACCAGGAATTAAAAGAGAAAAGGAGATACTGAGTCATGGAATACCGATTGTGCCCGTCGATCTTATCAGCAGATTTTAACAGACTGGGAGAACAGATCAAAATTCTGGAAAAGGAAGGCGTTGAATATCTGCATATTGATGTTATGGATGGAGATTTTGTTCCCAGCATTTCTTTTGGAATGCCGGTGATCAAATCGATCCGGAAAGAATCCAACATGTTTTTCGACGTACATTTGATGGTAACAGAACCGGAAAGATATATCCGCGATTTTGTAGAATGCGGAGCAGATTCCATTACTGTACATGCGGAGGCATGTGAGGATCTGGAGCGTACACTGGAGCAGATCAGGGCAGCAGGGGTAAAGGCGGCAGTTTCGATCAAGCCATCCACACCGGTAAATGACATCAGCCATCTTCTTGAAGATGTGGATATGGTGCTGATAATGACTGTTCAGCCAGGATTTGGCGGACAGAAATACATGGACGAATGCACGGAGAAGATCCAGGAGCTTCGTGAGCTTATTGATGAAGAAGAGCTGGATGTTGATATCCAGGTAGATGGTGGTATCAATGATGATACACTGGAGACGGTTATGCGTGCCGGTGCAAACCTCATGGTCGCAGGTTCCTGGGTATTTAAGGGCGATGTGGCAGCCAATGTAAGACACATTACAGAAAAAATCCACAATATCAAAAAAGAGCTGGACTGAAAATGATCGATACAATAATAATCAGCGGGGGCAATATCCAGAATGGTTTTGCCCTCGATTTTTTAAAAAAAAGAATAGAAGAAAGCCGAGGAGAGAAAATCACTCTTGTTGCTGCAGATAAGGGGATGGAATGGTTTATGAAAAACCGGGAATTTATTCCGGATCTTGCAATTGGGGATTTTGACAGTCTTTCCGAAGAAGGCCAAAAATATATGGAAAGCCTGAAGGGACCGGAGATCATCAGGCTGAAGCCAGAGAAGGATGATTCGGATACACAGTCTGCGGTAAACCAGATGATCCGCAAGGGTGCAAAGGATATCCTGATCCTGGGAGCTACCGGCACAAGGCTGGATCATGTGCTGGCGAATCTGGGACTGCTTTCCATGGGTAAGGAACAGGGCGTTCGTATTGCAATCGCAGATCAGTGGAATTATATCACACTTGCAGAAAGCGGAACCATACTGCACAGAGAGGAGCAGTTTGGAAAATATGTTTCATTCTTTACTGTGGGAGGTGATGTGACAGGCCTCACTCTGAAGGGATTTAAGTATCCGCTGAACGGATATCATCTGACAGTAGAAGACAGTGGCCTGACCGTCAGCAATGAGATTTCGGAAGAAACCGCAGAGATCCTGTATGAAAGCGGGCAGCTTCTGATGATCATGTCCAGGGACTGACAGTAACAATAAATGCCTCACAGTTGCGATTTCAGGCTGTGTATGGTAATATGGGACAGGAATGGCCTGAAAAACGGAAAGGCCTGTTTAAAGAGTATCTGAAAAATACTGTAAATAAATATATCGAAAGGACGTATATAGAGAGATGAAATTAGGAATCGTAGGTCTTCCTAACGTAGGAAAAAGTACATTATTCAATTCACTGACAAAAGCCGGAGCAGAATCCGCAAACTATCCGTTCTGTACTATCGACCCCAATGTGGGTGTTGTAACCGTTCCGGATGAGAGACTGAATCTTCTCGGAGATTTTTATAAATCAAAAAAAGTAACACCGGCAGTGATCGAATTCGTCGATATTGCAGGTCTTGTAAAAGGCGCATCTAAGGGAGAGGGACTTGGAAACCAGTTCCTTGCAAATATCCGTGAGGTAGATGCTATCGTTCACGTGGTACGCTGCTTTGAGGATTCCAATGTTGTTCATGTAGATGGAAGCATTGATCCGCTCCGCGATATCGAGACTATTAATCTGGAGCTTGTTTTCTCTGATCTTGAGATCCTCGAGAGAAGAATTGCCAAGGTTACCAAGACTGCACGTATGGATAAGGAAGCTGCCAAAGAGCTTACATTCCTTGAAAAAGTAAAGGCGCATCTGGAAGAGGGACAGCTTGCCATTACTCTTGAAACAGAGAACGAAGACGAGGATGCATGGCTTGCAACTTATAATCTTCTTACTGCAAAACCGGTGATCTATGCGGCTAATGTTGCAGAGGATGATATTGCAGATGATGGGGCGAACAATCAGTATGTACAGGCAGTACGGGAATACGCTGCCAAACAGAACAGCGAGGTATTTGTGATCTGTGCACAGATCGAGGAAGAAATCTCCGAGCTGGATGAGGATGAGAGAAAGATGTTCCTTGAGGATCTGGGACTGACAGAATCCGGCCTTGAGAAGCTGGTGCGCGCAAGCTATCACCTTCTTGGTCTTATGAGCTTCCTGACAGCAGGAGAAGATGAGACAAGAGCATGGACCATCAAGATCGGAACCAAGGCACCGCAGGCAGCAGGTAAGATCCACACAGACTTTGAACGTGGATTTATCAAAGCAGAGGTTGTGAATTATCAGGATCTTCTGGATTGCGGTTCCTATGCAGGTGCCAGAGAGAAGGGCCTTGTACGTATGGAAGGAAAAGAGTACGTTGTACAGGACGGAGATGTGATCTTATTCAGATTTAACGTGTGATCACCAACGTCGTGAAATACCGGCTGTAAGCTGAAAAATTATAACAGGTGATTTTATGGATATGTCAATTCGGTTTCCCGGATTAAATCTGGTTTTGGATTATGTGCCGAGATCCTTTGAGATTTTTGGCTTTGAGATCACGATCTATGGCGTCCTGATCGCGATAGGAATGCTTCTGGGAATCTTTTTTGTGGTACTGGAAGCCAGAAGAAATCATGAAGATCCGGATGCATATCTGGATCTGGCCATCATAACGCTGCTTTCCGGTGTGGCAGGGGCGAGGCTGCTTTATGCGGCTTTTTCCTGGAGCCTTTATAAAAATGATCCGGGACAGCTTCTGAATATACGGTCCGGAGGACTTATGTTTTATGGAGGACTTCTGGGCGGTGTGCTAGGTGGTGCGATCTACTGCAGGATCCGAAAGAAATCCTTCTGTCAGATGGCAGATCTTGCATGCATGGGACTTCTGATCGGGCAGATAATAGGAAAGTGGGGAAGCTTTTTTAACAGAGAATCTTTCGGGGAATATGCAGACAACATTTTTTCCATGCAGTTGCCGCTGACTGCGGTACGGGCAGGAGAGGTCACCACGGCTATGCGTGAAAAGCTTCAAACCGTGGACGGTGGTACCTGGATTTTGGTACAGCCCCTGTTTTTCTATGAAAGTCTCTGGTGTCTGCTTGTGCTTTTGGTGCTTATGATGCTGCTTCGCAAAAAAGTATTCCAGGGAGAGATATTTCTGAGATATCTGGCGAGCTATGGTCTGGGAAGAGCAGTGATCCAGTGGTTCCGCACAGATAAAGTACTGTTTCCGGGAACCGGCGTGGATGTTTCGCTGGTGATCTCGGTAATACTTTTTGTTTTTTGCACCGTGGTAGTTGCAGTAAAACGCGTGATGTCCAGAAAGCGGGCAAAAGTACGGATGAGAAGGATCGAGAAAGATCAGCAGGCAGAGAAAGAAGCTGAACAGCAACGGGAAAATGCAGCAGAGAATCTGGAAACAGAGACTGTACAGGGAGAAAAAAATGGACCAGAACGAGATACAGCAGAAAGAGGAAGCTCTTCGGAAAGCGTCACTTTTGCAGCAGCTGCAGGAGGAACGGAAGAAGCTGGACAGCCAGATCAGGAGCAGGAGCGATCTTCTGAAGAATCTGGAGGCCAGCCAAAAAGTTGACCGTATTCTGGAATTATATTACGGAAACTGAGATCAAACAGATACAGATGCTTTTGTCTGATGGATCAGAGTATAGGATAAGATACCGGCATTTGAATGATAAGAGCAGCAGAACACTGCCCTGCAGGAAAACGTCTTCTGCGACGTTTCCGGCAGGGCAGTTTTTGTGCTGTGCAGCAGGAATATATCAGTACATCTTTCGGAAATCCAGGGGAGTTGTGCCTGTGACTTTACGGAACATGGCGATAAAGTGGCTGGCGTCGGAAAATCCGGAAGCGCCGGCAACATCCTGGATCTTCATATCCGGTCTGGAAAGCAGAAGCTCACGGGCGCGGCTGATGCGGTACATGGTAACGTATTCGTAAACCGAGCAGCCCATAAAACGGCGGAACAGACGGGAAAGATACTGCGGAGAGACAAAAACGCTCCGGCTCAGCTGCGCTGCAGTGATATCCTGCTGATAACCGGTTTCGATTTCTTTTATTACCGGGATCACATATCTCTGGTAGAGAGGATTATCCTGTATCTTCGGAGAAGCTGCACAGTCTGTAAAATTCATAAGAAAGTTGTAGCAGTCGGAAGAAAGAGATTTCATATCCGGTGTGGGCTGATGATATTTACGCAAGGTAGAAGAAATCATTTTCCGGATACTGGCCCCCTGTTCCTTTTCGACAAGGATCACTTCCTGGTTATCTGTCATGGAAGGGATGCTGCCTGCCAGTGTTCCTGTGAAGGTGGCAAACATTGTGGTCCAGGAAGTAGACTCTCTGTGATAGGAATGAGGGACACCGGGAGCGATGAGGATGCCCTCGTTGGCTCCGAGAGTATAAAATTTTCCACGGACTTCAATGCGTCCGGTACCCTTTTCAGTCTGGAGGTAATGATAATACGGATATCCGTCCGGACGGAAGATATTAACCTGATTCCAGTGGTTCCCAAGAGACTCAAACATGAAGGGAGCACTGACCGGAGTATTTCTGAAATAGATCGACATGATATTCACCTGTTTCTAAATGTTATATATTTTGGCGAAACATATTATACCATAATCCGGTGGATTATACTATAATGATCATAGCATAAAAAAACGAAGGATCCGGCAGAAAAACAGAAGCCGCCGGACAGGAGGAAAAAATGAAAAGATTTGATCATTCTCTGTTAAAAGATCCCCGGTATTTCAGCGATGGAAGAATGGATGCTCATTCAGATCATACGTATTATCGCTGTGAGGAAGAGAGAGAAGATGGAAAAACTTCTTTCCGTCACAGCCTGAATGGTCTCTGGAAGTTCCATTATGCACGGAATTATGCATCTGCCATCCCAGGTTTTGAGGAAGAAGCATATTCCTGCAAGGACTGGGAGGATATTTATGTGCCAGCACATATCCAGATGGAAGGATATGATGCACCGCAGTATGCCAATGTCCAGTATCCGTGGGAAGGCCATGAAGAACTTCATCCGGGACAGATTCCGGAACGTTTTAACCCGGTGGCAAGCTATGTGAAATATTTCCATGTGCCGGAGAGCATGAAAGGAAAAAGAGTATTTGTTTCATTCCAGGGAGCAGAGAGCGGACTGGCTCTGTGGCTCAATGGAAAATTTGTGGGAT
>OGYX01000741.1_pt1 | contig 25066 bp, 19 predicted proteins | sample 1576601 | NCBI WGS metagenome assembly OGYX01 (sample SAMEA3541561, study PRJEB24748) | human gut metagenome | biome: human gut; feature: human-associated habitat; material: faeces | place: China | collected 2012 | reverse complement strand
CCTTGCTTGGCAAAGCGGCTTGCATTAACACTAGACTAGTGTAACATATCCTACAAGTAAACGCAAGCTATTTTTTACTAAAATCGACAACACCTTGCAGATAATTAATAAACTGCTGCGCCGTACGTCCGGAAATGCCGCCGTGATGCAGCTCCCACTTCCGCGCTTCGGCACAAAGGAAGTCGTCAGCAAGCTCCAGTCCCTGCTTTTTAGCCAGCTCGCAGACAATTTTGTAGTATTCCTTCTGCGTAGGCTGTCCATAATAAATCGTGCAGCCGAAGCGGTTAACCAGCGAAAGCTTTTCCTGCATCGTATCCGACTTATAGATACCGTCCTCCTGCGTTACATCGTTGCGGTCCTTCCACGTTTCATTAATCAGATGTCTGCGGTTAGAGGTAGCATAAATCAAAATATTATCCGGACGCACCTCCAGACCGCCTTCGATGATAGCCTTCAGATATTTGTATTCGATTTCAAATTCCTCGAATGACAAATCATCCATATAAATAACAAAGCGGTAGTTGCGGTTTTTAATTTGGGCAATTACCTGCGATAAATCACGGAACTGATGCTTGTAGATTTCTATCATCCGCAGGCCCTGATCATAATATTTGTTGATAAGCGCCTTAATGCTGCTGGATTTGCCTGTACCACTGTCGCCGAAAAGCAGCACGTTATTTGCCGGGCGGCCTGCTACAAAAGCCTCCGTATTTTCCAGCAGGCGCTGCTTCTGGTCCTCATAACCGATAAGGTCAGCAAAGGTAATCTGCTCCGTATTGGATATCGGCACCAACTCCGGCTCGCCCTGCTGTGCCTCCGCTATACGAAAGGCCTTGTTCAGGCCAAGCTTGCCCACGCCGTAATCATGGTAGAATTTGGTGACGCAGGCGAAAAACTCATCAGCATCGGCAGCCTTTTCCAAAGCAGTGCTGAGCGCCTGAACTTTCTCACTGATATTTTTGTTGTAACGACGCTCCTGCTTTACCACAGCCTGATAATTGCTGATTAACGAAAAGCAGTTAATCTCCAGCGCACGCTCCAGCTCGCTGAAATCATAAGCAAACAGCTGCTGAAAGATTTTGAAGTCATGCTTGGCAAACTGATTAACACTGCCATCACAGGCACCAACCTTTTCACAGGTAATGGCAAAGGGATTTTCACAGCTGACGAGTAAAAACGCCAGATAATTATGCCAAAGATTTTTGTCAAAGCCATAAACAGTGCCAATATCAAGCAGCTTATGTACCTGCTCATAAATTTCCGCTGTCAGCTCCTCGCGGTTATAATCACCTGCTGAAAATTCAGCGCAGATTTCTGCCAACGGCTCCAGCAAATTATCCGCCGGCAGATTGCGGTAAATAACTAATTGTGATACAAGCTTATGCATATCTTTCCCCTCAAATATTTCTACTTTATAAATTCAAATTTCTCTGTATCGAACATGCCCATATCTGTAATACGCAGTTTGGGAATAACAGGCAGCGCCATAAAGCTCAGGCTGATAAACGGGTCGATGCCGTCTGTTACGCCCTGTGCATGCGCCTCTGCGGCAATCTTATCAAGACTGCTTATAAGCGCTTCTGCCGGCGCACTGCTCATCAGGCCGCAGATATTCAGCGGCAGTGTATCTATAACCTCGGTGCTCCTGACTAAGGTATAACCGCCCTGTACGCGAACCAGCTCCTTAGCCGCAGCATTCATTGCTTCCGAAGCGGTGCCGATAACAATCAGATTGTGTGAATCGTGTGCTACCGTTGTCGCTACCGCGCCGTCTTTGAGTCCGTAGCCGCGCAGGAGGCCTAAGCCTACATTGCCGGTGCCGTGGTGTCTTTCCAGTACGGCAATCAGGTGCACATCTCCTTTTTTCAAAGCAGCGGCAATATCCTTGCCCATAATAGTGCTCTTCTCGGTAAAAATTTCACCGGGAAGCATAGTGATAACAGGATATTCCCTGTCATCGGCAAAATGCGATAAAGCGAAGGTATCGGCATCAAATGCCGCAGGCTTCACGCTGCCCTGCAGGCTGGCAGTGGGCGTAACAGGCGTAATCTTTTCGCAGGCATTGAGCGCATCCACGCCCTTATGGAAAACAGCCTGCGGCGTAAGGCTTTGCAGGTTGTCAAAAACGACCAAATCTGCCTGCCAGCCGGGAGCAACAGCACCCACGCGGTGCAGGCCGTAAATACGTGCTGCGTTGATAGTTGCCAGACGTATAGCACGCACAGGCTCCATACCCAATTCTATCGCCATTTGTACGCAATGACGGATAGTGCCCTCGCGGCGGATATCGGCAAGATGCTTATCATCTGTACAGAAAGCCAGACTGCTGACATCAATGCCCTCTTCAATAACGCCGCGCAAAATAGCCGTCAGATTACGCGAAGCACTGCCCTCGCGCACCAGCACTGCCAGACCATTGCGCAGCTTTTCCTTCGCCTCATCCCAGCTGATGCTTTCATGGTCGGTATCAATGCCGCTGGCAACGTAGGCAGCCAGCTCCTTGCCACGCACGCAGGGTGCATGGCCGTCTATTACGCGGCCCAGACTCAAAAACAGGTCCAGTTTTTTCTGTACCTCGGCGGAATTATAAATAACTCCCGGCACATTCATCATCTCGCCCATTCCGAGTACACCGGGCTCATTTACAAGCTTAATCATATCGCGCGCATCCATCACGCAGCCGCTGTGCTCGAAGCGTGTGGCAGGCACGCAGCTAGGCAGGTTCATATAATAGTTCAGCGGCATCTGTCCGCCTGCCTCCAGCATATAGTGAATGCCTGCCGCACCTGCTACGTTGGCAATTTCGTGCGGGTCGGTAATCAGTGTGGTTACGCCCCAACGCAGCTCCTCGGCACAGTAATGCTCCGGCACGGCCATCGAGCTTTCTACATGACAATGTGCATTAATCAGACCGGGGGCAACATATGCTCCCTTCAGGTCGATGATTTTTTCTGCCTTATCATAGCTGCCGACACCGGCAATCACGCCCTCGGCAATAGCAACATCAGCTTCGTAAATTGTTTCGGTCAGCACGTCAACAACCCTGCCGTTCTTCAAAAGAATATCAGCAGGGCTGTTACCGAGTGCGACCGCTCTTACACGGTCCATCATATTTATTACCTCAATCCTTTTACACGTAAATATATTTCAGGATAAAGATTACTGCCAGCACATACACAATCCAGCTGGTTTTTTTGTTTTTGTATTCACCGCTGAGCAGGTTAATTGCCACATAGGAGATAACGCCCATGGAAATACCTTCGGAGATAGAATACATAAAGGGCATTGCTACTGCTGCGATAAAAGCAGGAATAGCCTCAGTCATATCGTCAAAGTCTACATTCAGCAGACTGCTTACCATCAAAAAGCCTACAATTACCAGTGCCGGAGCGGTAGCAAAGGCAGGAATTGCCAGGAAGATAGGTGCAAAGAACAAGCTGAGGAAGAAGAGAACAGCTGCAGTAACAGCAGTCAGACCTGTACGGCCGCCGACAGCAACGCCGGCGCTGCTTTCTACGAAGGTAGTAACGGTGGAGGTACCCAACAACGCACCACCGGTAGTAGCGATGGAGTCAGCCAGCAGAGCGCCTTCAATCTTCGGCAGCTTGCCGTCCTTGTCCAGCATTTTAGCCTTGGAAGCAACACCGATCAGAGTGCCGAGAGTATCAAACAAATCTACAAACATGAAGGAAAGCATGATTGTAATGAAGTTAAAGGTAAAAATTGCACTGAAATCCAGCTGCATAAAGGTAGGTGCCAGGCTGGGAACAGAAATACCGTTAGCAAAGCTGGGCATAACGGAGAACATGCCGAGCTTCGGATTCGGTACATAAATGCCGGTCAGCTCGCAAATCATGCCTAAGCCCCAGGTAACCAGAATACCAACGAGGATACCGCCAGGAACCTTTTTCGTCATCATTACCGCAGTCAGCAGAATGCCGATAAGCGCCAGCAAAGCACCGATACCGGTGGACCAGAAGGTGCCGTCTGCCAAAGCAGCCTTAAACGGATACAGGCCGACGAGAGTCGGTCCGGCAACAACGAGCTTGGAATTCTGCAGGCCGATAAAGGTGATGAACAGACCGATGCCGCTGGTAACACCAAACTTCAGCGCAGGCGGAATGGAATTGAACAACGCCTCGCGCACCTTAGTCAACGACAGAACAATGAACAGAACACCTTCAACAAAAACGGCAGCCAGCGCAACCTGCCAGCTATAACCCATCTGTCCTACAACAGTATAAGCAAAAAAGGCGTTCAGGCCCATACCCGGAGCAAGAGCAAAAGGATAGTTAGAGAACAGCGCCATGAGCAGAGTACCAAGGCAGGCACCCAAAGCAGTAGCGGTAAATACAGCACCGGCATCCATCCCGGCAGCACTTAAAATGCCGGGGTTAACGGCCAAAATATAAGCCATCGTCATAAAGGTGGTGATACCGGCAAGAATTTCTGTGCGGACATCCGTCTGATGTTCCTTCAGGCGGAATGTTTTTTCCAAAAAGTCTGTCATTATTATAGCCTCCTATGCTATCTATTTGCCCAGGCTGCAGGGCCCGGGCACAATAATAAAGATTAAGGCTGCCTGCACAGCCGTCAAGCCATTAATAGGTTAAAATCTCCGGACCGTTTTCTGTAATCAGAATCTGGTGCTCCCATTGAGCAGAAAGACTGCCGTCACATGTATAAACAGTCCAATTATTGGTCTCGTCAATGCAGATATCCTTGTGTCCCATGTTAATCATCGGCTCGATAGTGAATATCATTCCCGGTACAAGCACCATACCGGTTTTGCGCTTGCCTACATGGCAGACAAACGGATCCTCGTGGAACTCTACGCCAACGCCGTGACCGCCGAATTCTTCGACAACGGAATAGCCGTGCTTATGCGCCAGCTTGGAAACAGCAGCGCCGATATCTCCCAGGAAAGCCCAAGGCTGAGCTGCTTCAATACCGCGCAGCAGACATTGCTTGGTGATTGCAACCAAATCTGCAGCCGGTTTAGCAACCTTGCCAATCATAAACATACGGGATGCGTCAGCATAATAGCCATTGTAGATAGTAGAAACGTCTACGTTCACAATGTCACCGCTACGCAGCACGTCATGCTCGCTGGGAATGCCATGGCAAACCTGGTCATTGATAGAGGTACACACGCTCTTCGGGAAGCCCTCATAACCCAACGGTGCAGGGATAGCGTTATGTGCTACTGTATATTCGTAAACGATTCTGTCAATATCAGCAGTAGTCATACCTGCCTTAATATATTTGGCAACCTCATCCAATACACCGGTATTGATTTTGCAGGCTGCACGGATACCTGCAATCTGCTCCGGGGTTTTAATCATATCGCGGTCAGGAACCTCGCAGCCCTGAGCCTGCAGCAACGCGATTTTTGCATCATTCATTTTGTGGCAGTCTGCATATGCTTTACCGCTACCACACCAACATAATTCTTGGTCCAAAGAAAACACTCCTTATCTAAATAATTGTTACAACTTGTACATTACAACCTTATAGCTTCTATTTTACCACATATTTAAGGGAAAAATCACATTTTCGGCTTAAAATTCTCTTACAACGTTCGGTTTTTTGTGTTAAAATTATTTTATATGACTCAATGTTAAGAAAGGAAATTTTTATGGAAGCATATGCAATGTATTTTATCGATTTAATTCTGCACCTGGACAAGCATCTGCCGGAAATTATGATGGCCTACGGTCATCTGATTTACGCCATCCTGTTCATGGTAGTGTTCTGCGAAACCGGTCTGGTAGTCACCCCGTTTTTACCTGGCGATTCGCTGCTTTTCGCCTGTGGCGCCCTTGCCGCTGCCGCACCCGAAGGCATGGATATAAAAATTATCGTGCCCATCTTTTTACTTTCGGCTGTGCTGGGCGACGCCTGCAATTATATGATAGGCGAGCATCTCGGTATACACATGATTAAGAAGAATATCATTAAGAAGGAGCATGTCGACAAGGCCAGCGCATTTTATGACAAGCATGGTCATAAGGCAATTTTTCTGGCCCGCTTTGTGCCGATTGTTCGCACCTTTGCCCCCTTCGTTGCGGGCATCGGCAATATGCACTACCTGACCTTTGCTCATTACAATGTCATCGGTGCCGTAGTATGGGTATTTCTCTTCGTCGGCGGCGGTTACTTCTTCGGCAACATCCCTGCCATCAAGCATAATTTCACTTTGGTAACGTTAGGCATCATCGTCTTTTCCCTGCTGCCTGTGTTATATGAATTCGTAGGCAAGAAATTTTTAGGCAAGAAATAAGCAAGTCTTGAAATTTTTGTAACAGCTCTCCCCAAGTAGAGCCCTTACACTATCAAGCTATTAAAATACACATATAAAATAAAAATTGAAGGTGATTTAAAATGACTTATCGTTTTAACAGTGATTACACCGAAGGCTGCCATCCCGCAGTCCTGGAAAAGCTAGTGCAAACTAATATGGAACAAACCGACGGCTACGGCCTGGACCCTTACTGCGACGAAGCACGCAAATTGATTAGAGAAGCCTTCGCCTGCCCGAACGCTGACGTACATTTTCTCGTTGGCGGCACCCAAACCAACCTGACGGTTATCTGCGCTGCCTTGCGTCCGCATCAGGCTGTTTACGGCGCTGTTCCCAGCCATATTAATACGCATGAGGCCGGTGCTATTGAGCATGTAGGCCACCGCGTACTGCCACTTCCGAGCGAGGACGGCAAGCTAACCGCAGAGCAAATCCGCCATGAATGGAAAATGTACGATACTGATCCAAGCCGTGAGCATTGGGCACAGCCGAAAATGGTTTATATCTCCCAACCGACCGAAATCGGCAGCATGTACAGCAAAAAGGAGCTGCAGGATTTATACCAGGCCTGCAAGGACTGCGGTCTTTACCTCTTTGTTGACGGCGCACGCTTAGGCTATGTTCTCGGCGCTCCCGACAACGATATGACTGCTGCCGACTTGGCAGCAAACTGCGACGTTTTCTATATCGGCGGCACAAAATGCGGCCTGCTCTTCGGCGAAGCAGTTGTTATTTTGAACGATGCACTTAAGCCTGACTTCCGCACTATTGCTAAGCAATGCGGTTCTATCATGGCCAAAGGACGTCTGCTCGGCGTACAGTTTGGCGCAATTATGAAGGATAATCTTTACAGCAAAATCTGCGGTAAGGGCACACTGCAGGCGCTGAAAATCCGTGATGCACTGTTAGCCAAAGGCTTCAAGTTCGTTACCGAATCCCCCACCAACCAGCAATTTGTGATTATGACTCCGGCACAGTTTGAAAAGCTGAGCAAGGAATTTGCTCTCAGCCATATTGCTTACCTGGCGGACGGCAATTACAGCGTGCGCATCTGCACCAGCTGGGCAACCAAGGACGAAGAGGTTGACAGACTCATCGCTATGATTAACGAGCTGTAAGCTTGACAGAAAACGTAAATTTGCTATAATAAAGACAAAGAGAGACTCTGACAGTCGCATGTCAGCCCTCTCTGTTAATTGTGTATATTTGACAAAAGGCTGACATTGACCTCTAATGTCGGTCTTTTGTTATTTTGTAAGCAAAACTACTTACGTGTAGACATAATGGTCGCAACAAGCAAACCAAATGTTAACATTATCTGTAACGCTTCGGCTACTGTCATGCTCCCACCTCCTTACGGAGGAACCGACCTGTCAGAATCTCTAGTGTTATTATAACAGCTATCCCGTTCGTTGACAATTTGTTCTCGAAAATAAAAAGACGGTCGCTCAACCGTCCTTTTATTTTGCACTTTTTACTTCAGTTTTTCTACAACGCTCTGCAGCTTTTCCTGCCAGTCAGCGCAATAATCCGCACCGCCCTGCGCACAATCGCTCTTGCCGCCGCCACGGCCGCCAAAAGCTTCGTTGAGCAGCTTAATAACACTACGGCAATCGCCTGCAGTATCAGCCCCCAAAGCAACCGCATAACTGATACGCTCAGGCTGCACTGCTACCAAAAGGCTCAGCGTGTTTTTCAAGGCAGTAACCTTCGGCAGAAAGGCTTTGATATCCTTGGCATCGTGACCTTCCATAGGCAAAGTCAAAACCTTTACTCCATCAGCATTCACCGGTGCAGCAGCATATGTTTCCTGCAGCTTTCCTTCTTCAATCTTCAGCAGCTTGCTCTTGGCAATGTCAAGCTGTGCAAGCAAATCATTTTTCTGCTTATTTACGGCAGCAGGCACCTGCTCGGGCTTTACGGAAAGACTTGCAGCGACGCTAAATAATGTGCTGTTCTTGGCGTCCGCATCAAGCAGTGCTCTGCGGCCGCAGACAAATTCTACGCGGCAGCCGCCCTTATGCTTTTCATGACGGACGACCTTAACACTGCCCAACATCCCTGTAAACGGCGGATGCGTACCGCAACAGGTACAGATATCGGCATCCTCAACAGAAACGATACGCAGCGTGCCTGTCAGCTTGCTGTTGAACTTGCGCATCTTATCCTTCAGCTTAACTGCCTCAGTGCTGTCCAGATAACTGATATGCACCGGACGGTTATCCCAGATAATCTCGTTCGTATATAATTCTGCCTGCAGCAGCTCCTCGTCCGTCAGCTCCTTATCAAGGTCAATGAAAACATTATCCTCATTCATGTGAAAGCCTACATTGTTGGCCTTAAATAGCTTCCAACAGGCGTAGGACAAAAGATGCTCGCCCAAATGCTGCTGCATTCTGTCCAGACGCACAGGCCAGTCCAGCACAGCCTCTGCCTCGGCACCAACCTCCAACGGCTTGTCGCACTCATGGTAAATGTGACCGTCCTTTTCACTTACATGGCTTACGACCGCATCAGCCAGCTTACCTCTGTCACTCAGCTGACCGCCGCCCTCCGGAAAGAAAACTGTCTGGTCCAGCTCAACCAAATATTTGCCATCCTTCAGCGTGCAGGCCGTAACCTTTGCCATACACTGCTTGAGCAAAGAATTATTTTCAAAAAGCTTAATTGTCATTTTTTATTCCCCCTCATGAAATCTATCTGTCTCTAATAACCATTATTGTATCACTAATTTGCTAAAGTGTGTTATAATCAGTTATACAAGTCCAAAAAAATTCTATTGAAGCGAATAAGGAGCAATAAATGTTTCAAAATTTACTCTTTGATTTAGACGGTACCCTGACAAATTCCGCCGAGGGTATCACCAAATGCGTACAATACGCCCTGCGCGCTCAAAATATTGAGGAGCCTGATTTGAAAAAGCTGGAGGTTTTCATCGGTCCGCCTCTGCGCGACAGCTTTATCAAATACTACGGCATGACCAGAGAGCAGGCTGAGGCCGGTGTAGAAAAATATCGTGAACGCTATACCGATATCGGCATCTGGGAAAACAAGGTTTATCCCGGTATCATGGAATTATTGGCTGACCTGCAGCAGGATGGCCGCCGCCTCGGCATGGCTACCGCCAAGCCGGAGGTTTTTGCACTGCGAATTGCCGAACGCTTTGGCTTCAACCCCTATCTGGAAGATATCACCGGCTGCAGCCTGGACGGCAAAACAGACAAGAAAGCTTTAGTAGTTGCAGCCGCTCTGGAAAAATGGCAGCTTACTACACCAGAAGCTAAAAAGACTGTAGCACTTATCGGCGACCGCCGTGAAGATGTTCTTGCAGCTCACGCCAACGGCATCGCCTGCATCGGCGCAGGCTTCGGCTTTGGCAGCTACGAGGAACTGTCGGAGGCAGGTGCCGATTACTATGTTGCCGATGTTCCGGTATTAGCACGCTTTCTACTTAGCAAAGCGTAAGAACGAATTTAACACGCAAAGGTGATAATATTATGCATATTTACGCAATCGGTGACCTGCATTTATCAGGCGAACCGGCAAGCAAGCCCATGGAGGTTTTCGGCGAGCATTGGCGCAACCATAAAGAAAAGGTTGCCGCTAATTGGCAAAACACAGTAACCGCACAGGACACAGTTATTGTCTGCGGTGATATTTCCTGGGCCATGACTTTGGAAGAAGCAGCACAGGATTTAGACTGGTTGGCGCAGCTTACCGGACGCAAGCTGCTGCTGCGCGGCAACCATGATTACTGGTGGAGCAGCCTGAGCAAAATGCAGCAGCGTTACGGCGCTCATTTTGAATTCCTGCAAAATGACTGCATTATGGTAGAAGATATTGCTGTCTGCGGCACCCGCGGTTGGCTGCTGCCCTCAGCCGAAAGCTTCAGTGACGCCGACAGAAAAATCTATACCCGCGAAGGTATCCGCTTGGAGCTTTCCCTGCAGCAGGCACATAAAATGCAGGCACAGCAGATAATTACGGCCTTTCACTATCCGCCGCTTTTTGCACGCACGGAGCACACCTGCTTCACTAACCTGATGCTGCAGTACGGTGTACAGCACTGTGTCTACGGCCACATTCACGGTGAAAACCATATTCCCGTTTTTGAAGGATTGCGCGAAGGGATCAACTACAAGCTGGTTTCCTGCGATACGCAAGGCTTCCGGCTTTACAAGGTAATATAACAGCGAAACTCCGCTGAGAAGCAGCAAAGCTCCCCTGAACGAATCGTTCAGGGGAGCTTTTTGCTTTGATTTAAATTGTAAAGTTATGCAACGCTTCATATTTTCTTAGATTTTTTCGTTTGTATGCCGGATAGCATAAAAGCGTTTAATAAACGTAACTATATCAGCCACACAGGCACATACCAGTTTTTATCATCCAATGGCAGCAGATTTTCATTCATACAAATCACACTGCCCATTCCAACATTTACTTTCAGAGATGCAATGCCCGGAAAGGCATCGTTCTTTTCCAAAGGAGCGAGGACAGAGAAATTCTTTATTGCGGCCTTCCCAGGAGATGCCGCCTTTTTTACTTCTATCGGGTAAACAGTATTGTTTTGATAAAGCAACAAGTCAATTTCCTTTTGTGTATTATCGCGATAATAATAAATCGGCGGCTCCTTACCTGCATTCAGATAGCTTTTATAAATCTCAGAAAACACATAAGTCTCAAAAAAAGCTCCAGCCATTGCTCCAAGCTCCAATGTTTCCGCGCTACCCCATTTTAGCAGATGTGCTGCAAGCCCAGTATCTAAAAAATGCATAAGCGGCATCTTCACTACACGTTTTAAAACATTATTAGCATAAGGCTGGACCAAAGCCACTATATGCGAAGATACTAATATAGAAAGCCATTTTTTTGCAGTAGGCGCACTAATCCCGGCAGCTGCAGCCAGCTCTTCATAAATTACAGGCTTTGATGTATGAGCAGCTACAACTATCATAAAATTATAAAATTGCATCTCGTCTGCAACCTGCGTCAGATCTCTGATATCACGCTGCAAATACGTATCTATATAAGATTTATAATATGTTTCTCTGTCAATTTCTGCATTATTGCATAACGCAGGCATAGAGCCACGGAACATACGCTGGTAAATATCGTTTAAGCCACGCGGCTTCACAGCATTGTATCTTTGACATAATCTGTCCTTATCAGCAGTAAACGGCTCATTCGGATAATTATTCAACTCTGCATCCGAAAGTCCCAGCAAACTCAAAATTCCCACACGCCCTGCCAAACTTTCACTGGCATTCTGCATTAGGCGGAACACCTGGGAACCAGTAATCCAATAGTCACCCATATGCCCGGAACTGTCAACAGACATCTTGATATACGGCAGAAGCTCTGTAGCATATTGAATTTCATCTATCAAAACAGGCGGAGTATAGCGTTGCATAAACAAGGCAGGATCAGTCTTAGCCAGATAACGTACATCGGGATCATCCAGCGTCACATATTTTCTTTCAGGCTCCATAAGCTTTTTAAGCATAGTCGTTTTGCCAACCTGGCGTGGCCCGGTAACAAGCACTACCGGAAAGGTGCGCGACGTTTTCAGTACAGTTTCCTCTAAAGCACGCTTTATGTACATATAGCTTTCCTCCTTAAAATGTTGTTTATTCTAAATTCTAATTTTATTATAAACAGCTTTTTTACGTTTTGCAAGCTAAAAAACAAGCCCTCGAATTTCTTCGAGAGCTTGCTATTTACATTCATTTAATTATTTAGGATAGTTGCTGTTGGAGTTTTCTTTCAGCATAACGTCATGTGCGCCGCCTTCAACCAAGCTGGTTGCGGAAACCAGAGTCAGCTTAGCCTTCTCTTGCAGTTCGCGGATGTTCAGAGCACCGCAGTTGCACATGGTGGAACGAACCTTTGCCAAAGTCAGGTTTACGTTATCCTTCAGGCTGCCTGCGTACGGAACGTAGGAGTCAACGCCTTCTTCGAAGGACAGCTTAGCTGCGCCGCCCATGTCATAACGTTGCCAGTTACGTGCACGGCTGGAACCTTCGCCCCAGTATTCCTTCATGTAGGTGCCGTTAATGTTAACCTTGTTGGTCGGGCTTTCGTCGAAACGAGCGAAGTAACGGCCTAGCATCATGAAGTCAGCGCCCATAGCCAGAGCCAGAGTCATGTGGTAATCATAAACGATACCGCCGTCGGAGCATACAGGAATGTATACGCCGGTTTCTTCAAAGTATTCGTCACGAGCCTTGCAAACATCAATCAGAGCAGTTGCCTGGCCACGGCCGATACCTTTTTGCTCACGGGTGATGCAGATGGAACCGCCGCCGATACCAACTTTAATGAAGTCAGCGCCAGCCTCAGCCAGGAAGCGGAAGCCTTCAGCATCTACTACGTTGCCTGCGCCAACCTTAACGCTGTCACCGTAGTGCTCACGAATCCAGTCCAAGGTGATTTTCTGCCATGCGCTGTAGCCTTCGGAGGAGTCAATGCAGAGTACGTCTACGCCTGCATCAATCAACGCGGGAACACGCTCAGCATAGTCGCGGGTGTTGATACCTGCGCCAACGATGTGGCGTTTTTTGCTGTCCAGGAGCTCCAACGGATATTCCTTATGAGTTGCATAGTCTTTACGGAAGACCATGTACAGCATACGGCCGTCGTCATCAACGATAGGCAGAGTGTTGAGTTTTTTCTCCCAGATGATATCGTTAGCCTGTTGCAGGGTGGTATCTTTCGGAGCATAAACCATTTTATCAATCGGAGTCATGAAGTCACGAACCTTAGCATCCATAGACATACGGCTCGGACGATAGTCACGGCTGGTAACAATGCCTTCCAGCTTGCCGTTAGCGGTACCATCGCTGGTAACAGCAACAGTGGAGTGACCGGTGCGTTCCTTCAGTGCCAGGATGTCAGCCAGAGTGCTGTCCGGACGGATATTGGAGTCGCTGCTTACAAAGCCTGCGCGATAGCCTTTAACACGAGCAACCATAGCAGCTTCGTCCTCTACGGATTGAGAACCATAGATGAAAGAAACGCCGCCCTCTTTGGAAAGAGCTACAGCCAGCTTTTCGCCGGAAACAGCCTGCATGATAGCAGAAACCATCGGGATGTTCATAGTAATTGCCGGCTCCTCGCCTTTTTTGAATTTAACCAGCGGCGTACGCAGGTCTACATTGGCGGGGATACATTTTTCAGAGGAATAACCGGGAACTAACAGGTACTCACTAAATGTGTGAGCAGGTTCATCATAATAAAAAGCCATTCTTTCATCATCCTTTTCTTAATTATTTTTTGTTTACCACAGCCAAAGCAAATTACACTTCGTAACAGAATTACTGAGTAAATAATTGCTTTTCTGCGGTCCGAGTAGGTATTTTATCTATTTTACCTCTTTAAGGCTCTCCATGCAATATCTTTTCTGCAAAAAGCGCCATCAAAATTAATTTTTTCTACAGCAGCATATGCACGGTCGCGTGCCGCCTTAATATTGGCGTCCACAGCAGTTACACCCAATACACGTCCGCCGTTGGTAAGAACCTTAGCGCCGTCAGCCTTGGTACCTGCGTGGAATACAACAACGTCTTTATCTGCAGCAGCGTCAGCCAGACCGGTAATTTCCATGCCCTTAGCATAGCTTTCGGGATAACCGCCGGAAGCCATTACTACGCAAACTGCAGCCTTGTCATACCAGCCGAAGTCTACCTGATCAAGAGTACCGGTAGCGCAGGCCAGCATAATTTCAGCCAAATCGCCGTCAAGCAGAGGCAATACTACCTGAGTTTCGGGGTCACCGAAGCGGCAGTTGAACTCTACAACCTTCACACTGTCACCCTTGATCATCAGGCCTGCATAGAGGCAGCCCTGATACGGCATGCCTTCTGCCGCCATGGCAGCGATAACGGGCTTCAGAATCAGCTCAGTTGCTTTTAAACGAAGCACGTCGGTCATAACCGGAGCGGGAGCATAAGTTCCCATACCGCCGGTGTTGGGGCCTTCATCGCCGTCAAATACGCGCTTGTGGTCCTGGGAAGCAATCATCGGTACAATTGTTTTGCCATCGGTAAATGCCAGGAGAGAAGCCTCCTCGCCTTCCATGTATTCTTCCAGAACGAGGCGTGCACCTGCGTTGCCGAATTTATGGTCAGCCATCATTTCGTCGATAGCGTCAAGTGCTTCCTGCTTAGTCATTGCAACAACAACGCCCTTGCCAGCTGCAAGACCGTCAGCCTTAACTACGATAGGCGCGCCCTTTTCTTCAACATAAGCCTTGGCAGTTTCAATATCCTCGCAAATTTTGAAGAAAGCGGTAGGAATATTGTATTTTGCCATCAGCTCTTTGGAAAATGCCTTGGAACCTTCCAGCTGCGCTGCAGCCTTAGAAGGACCGAACACCGGCAGACCGCGGCGTTTGCAAACGTCCGCAAGACCTGCAACAAGCGGTGCTTCCGGACCTACAACAGTCAGGTCAATGCTTTTTTCCTCAGCGTAATCTGCTACGCCCTCCAGATTCTCAACATCCAGAGCAATGCATTCGCATTTAGGCAGCAGTGCCATGCCCGGGTTGCCGGGAGCAGCATAAATTTTTTCAACCTTAGGGCTTTGCGCCAGCTTCCACGCTAAAGCGTGTTCGCGGCCGCCGTCACCGATTAATAAAATATTCATGGTTATTTCTCCAGTTGCTTCTTCAGATATTCGCTGATCATTGCATCGTATTCAGCAGTATGAGTAAAGGCTTCCAGTGCCAGCTCCTTGCGGGTGCGTGCATCAACGTCGCCTTCTTTAGCGAGCATTTCCATTAAGCCGGCATAACGGCTCGGATAGGTTACGATAACAACGTCCTTGAAGTTTTTAGCGCTGGCACGTACCATTGCCGGACCGCCGATATCAATGTTTTCAATTGCCTCAGCCTCGGTTACGCCGGGTTTGGCAACAGTTTCGCGGAAGGGATAGAGGTTAACTACAACCAGGTCAATCGGAGTGATATCATGCTCAGCCAAAGCCTTCATATGCTCCGGATTGCTGCGTACAGCCAGGATTGCGCCATGAATTTTCGGATTCAGAGTTTTTACACGGCCATCCATGATTTCCGGGAATCCGGTTACATCACTTACATAGGTTACAGGAATGCCTGCTTCCTTAATAGCCTTCATGGTGCCACCGGTAGAAATAATTTCTACGCCGTTGTCACTAAGGAATTTTGCCAGCTCTACAATGCCGGTTTTATCACTAACGCTTAATAACGCTCTTTTAATTTTCATGCTTTAACCTTTACCTTTCTGCCTTCGATTGTCAGCTTTCCTTCTGCCCAAAGCTTTAAAGCCTCCGGCATTGCGATATGCTCCTGTACCAGAATACGGTCAGCCAGAGTATCCTCGGTGTCGTCATCCATAACAGGAACAACCTTCTGCAGGATAATCGGGCCGCTGTCAGTGCCTGCATCGACAAAATGAACGGTGCAGCCGCTGAATTTTACACCGTAGTCCACAGCCTGCTTCTGGCCGTGCAGACCGGGGAAGCTCGGGAGCAGCGCCGGATGAATGTTAATAATTTTATGCTGCCATTTATTTACGAAATCAGCGCTCAGAATACGCATGAAGCCTGCGAGAACTACCAGCTCACAGCCCTCTGCCTCCAGAGCAGCGTTGATTTTTGCTTCAAATTCTTCTTTGGAAGCGCAAGCCTTACGCTCTACGGCAACGGTTTTGATATCGGCCTTTTGCGCACGCTCCAAAGCAAAAGCATCAGGCTTATCGCTGATTACAACCGCAATTTCCAGCGGCAGATAGCCATCAGCAATACGGTCCATAATTGCCTGCAGATTACTGCCGCGACCGCTTACAAGTACGCCGATTTTATGCACCGAAAACGCCGCCTTTCATAATCGTTTCTTTGTGTCCGGGAACAACCTTGCCAAGCTCATAGAAGGTTTCGCCCTCAGCCTTCAGGTGAGCGCGTACAGCGTCAGCCTCAGACGGGTCAACAACCAATACCATGCCTACGCCCATGTTGAAGGTGCGGTACATTTCTGCCCAAGGCACATTGCCCCATTCCTGCAGCTTTTTGAAGACAACAGGAACTTCCCAAGCCTCGGCATTTACCTCAGCATCGCAATCTTCGGGCAGAATGCGAGGAATATTATCATAGAAGCCGCCGCCGGTGATATGCACCATGCCGTGCAGATTGAATTTTTCAATCAGCGGCAGGCAGGTTTTCGGATACAGACGAGTCGGAGTCAGCAGCTTTTCGCCCAAGGTGCAGCCAAATTCCGGAACCTCAGTGTCCATGGTATAGCCCATAGCCTCAAAGCAGATTTTGCGCACGAGGGAGAAGCCGTTGGAATGCACTCCGCTGGAGGGCAGACCCAAAAGCACGTCGCCGGCCTTAACCTTATCGCCGGTAATCATTTTGCTCTTCTCAACTACGCCAACACAGAAGCCTGCGATATCGTATTCGCCTTTGGAGTAGAAGCCGGCCATTTCGGCAGTTTCGCCGCCGATAAGAGCACAGCCGCTTTCCTTGCAGGCATTGGCAACACCCTTAACGATGTTGGCAACCTTTTGGGAATCAACCTTATCTACTGCAATGTAATCCAGGAAGAACAAGGGCTCTGCGCCTTGTACCAGGATATCGTTAACGCACATTGCTACAGCATCCTGACCGATAGTATCATGCTTATCAGCCATGAAAGCCAGTTTCAGTTTAGTGCCTACGCCGTCAGTACCGCTGACGAGCACAGGCTCCTTGTATTTGCCGCTGTTTAAAGCAAACAGGCCGCCAAAACCGCCCAGATCACCGATAACCTCAGGTCTGTAGGTAGCACGTACGCTATCCTTCATTAATTCTACTGCTTTATTACCAGCATCAATATCTACACCGGCATCAGCATAAGTAAGTTGTTTCTTTTCCTCGCTCATGAGCCTTCCTCCTGTTATTCAATAATGCTTTCAGGTTCTGCTTTGATTACACTATCTGCGTTATCGGGATATTTAGCGCTGAAGCAGGCACAGCACAAACCTTCGGGGTCAATTTTATCAATAGCACGTTTCATGCCATCCAGAGAAATATAATGCAGACTGTCTGCCCCAATATAACGGCAGATTTCATTTTCCGTGCAACGTGCCGCAATCAGCTCCTTACGCTCGGAAGTATCAATACCATAGTAGCAGCTGTCTGTTACCGGGGGAGAAGAAATGCATACATGCACCTCACGTGCGCCTGCCTCCTTCAGCAGTTTAACAATCTTGCCGCTGGTAGTGCCGCGAACGATAGAGTCATCGACCATAACAACAGATTTGCCTTCTACAACGCTGCGTACCGGGTTCAGCTTCAGACGTACGGCATTAGCACGTTGCTTTTGCGTCGGCTGGATAAAGGTACGGCCTACATAACGGTTTTTGGTAAGGCCTTCCAGGAAGGGAACGCTGGCCTCCATAGCATAGCCGATTGCCGCCGGAGTACCGCTGTCAGGAACGGAAATAACGATATCCGGATGAATATCAGGAGTTTCCTTAGCCAGCTCGCGTCCCATCTGGATACGTGCATCATATACAGATTGGTTGTCGATGATACTGTCATTACGAGCAAAGTAAACATATTCAAAAATACAGTGCGCAGGCTTTGCCGGTTTGTTTTCAGCCCACATCATGCTGCGCGGTTCGGAGTTATCGCTGTCGATAATAATCATTTCGCCGGGCTTAACATCGCGTACCAGCTCTGCACCAACCAAGTCAAAGGCACATGATTCGGAAGCAACGCACCAGCCGTTTTCCATCTTGCCGAGTACCAGCGGACGGAAGCCGTAGGGATCGCGTACTGCGATAATTTTGTTATCAGTCATCAGCAGAATAGCAAAAGCGCCCTTAATCTGGTTAACAGCCTCTGCTACACGCTCTTCAATAGTCGGACGTGCACTGTAGGCAATCAAGTTCAATACAACCTCACTGTCAACAGTAGTATTAAATACTGCGCCTTCCTTAGCCAGGTTAGCACGCAGCTGACCGGCATTAGTCAGGTTACCGTTGTGGCTCAGTGCAAGGTTACCGCCGTCAAAATAAACCTTCAGCGGCTGAATGTTATACGGCATGCTGGCACCGGTGGTGGAATAACGTACGTGGCCGATGGCCGCATAACCCTGCAAATCAGCAACGCCGTCCTTGAAAACATCGGCAACGAGGCCCATGCCCTTTTTTATTTTCATACGCTCGCCGTCAGTAACAACAATACCGGTACTTTCCTGGCCACGATGCTGCAGCGCATACAGGCCCCAATAGGTGTTGAGTGCTACATCCTCATTATGGCTGAAGATACCAAAGACGCCGCACTCCTCATGCAGCTTGTCTTCGCTAAAATTTTGCTCCTCGAAAATCTGCTCCACAATTTTTCTCCTTAATTTTAGTTTTTAGTTATCAGTTGTCAGTTATTAGTGATCAGTGATCAGTGGTCAGTTTCTATCCACTATCCACTATCCACTATCACTACTCACTATTACAGGTGTAAATCCTTAAACTCCTGCGCAGGAACGCCACGCATGGAAGCCAGCTTTTCACCCTTAGCTCTTACTTCTTCACGCATTGTTACACGATGCTCTGCCAGCTTTTCTACCAGCTCCGGATATTTTACGGAAAGAATCTGAATTGCGAACAATGCAGCATTCTTAGAACCATTGATGGCCATCGTTGCAACAGGTACACCGGAAGGCATCTGTACAAAGCTCAGCAGTGCATCCATACCAGCCAACGGTGTTGCATTAATAGGAATACCGATGACAGGAACGGTAGTAAAGGCAGCGATGAAACCACCCAGATGAGCAGCTGCGCCGGCTGCGGCAATAATTACCTCTACGCCACGGTCACGGGCACCCTTAGCAAAGTTTTGTACTACATCCGGAGTACGGTGAGCGGAAGCAACTACTACTTCAGTTTCAACGCCAAACTCCTTCAGAGTTTTTTCTGCAGCCTCAAGTACAGGCCAGTCAGAATTACTACCCATGATAATTGCAACTTTCATTGAAATCTACCTCCCAAAAATTACTTGTAGAAACAATAAAACCCAAGCAGAAAGCTGTTCAGTTTCGAAATCCTGTTCAAAATCTAACCCGGGTTCTCAATCACTTAAATAATTCACTTTAATTATACCAATCCAACGCGTAAACGTCAAATAAACTGTGAACTTTTTAACAGTTTTTTAGAAAATTGTTCGGGAAACTTCGGGGTAAAGAAAAAAAGCACCCACCAGGAAGCTGAAAAGCTCCCGGTGAGTACTGATTTTAAATATTAAGAGTGATTATTTCAGAAGAAGATTATTTGATTTGAGCAGCAAGCTGTTGAATCATTGCCTCCAGCTTAGCAATCTTCTCATTTTGTTCCGCAATCATCTGCTCCTGCTCAGCCAGCTTTTTAGCCATCACAACCTTGCTGGTGCTGTGGTTTTGAGTGCGATCCAAAGCAAAGGAGATGCCTGCGTTGATCATGTTTTCGCCATTGCCCATGTTACCTGCAAGACTAAACATTACATGCTCATCAGGACGGTAGAAGGCACCGATGGCAGCAGCGTTTTCGCCGCCGTAGTTGCCATAGCCTGCAGCAAAGGTCAGCTTGTTGTCTGCATCAAAGTCCATCGGATGCAATGCAGCCAAGGCAGCAGCGCCTGCGCCAACCTTGTTCACTTTGCTGTTTAATCTGTCAACATGGTTACCAAGCATATCAACTCTGTTATTTACATTGTCGATAGCCAGCTTGTTCTCGTCGGCTTTTTTGTTGACTTCTACAACACCGTCAGACAGGTTTTCGGATTTCAGGCCTGCATCCTTCAGTTTATTTACATCACCGATGTTAGTCTTGTTGGTTGCGATATTGGTGGTGTTTTGCTCAGCCTTTTTGTTTACTTCCAAAATGCCATCAGTCAGGTTATCAGATACCATACCTGCCTGCTGCAGTTTATTTACCTCGCCGATGTTAGTCTTATTGGTTTCTGCCTTCTCATCTACTTTTTTAATAGCATCAGCGTTAATCTTTACCTGTGCATCCAGGATAGAAATATTGGCATTTACTTTGGCATCCTTCTTAACATAGTTAGTGGAAGTGATTTCGCCTAATTTATCAGTAACAATTTCACCAGCCTTTTCGCCTGCAAGCTCTTTGATTACCTCTTTGCCTTTATCAGTAATATTGGATAAATCCTTATCTGCTTTACCAGCCAGTGCTTCATCCAAAGCAACAAGATTTTTGGATACATTGTTATCTTTTTTAATGTATGTGCCATCCGCTATCAAAGTGCCAACCTTATTTTCCAGTTGCTGATCAGTGTAGTTCTTGCCTGCCTGATATGCAGAGTTAATAGCACCGACAACAGTATCCTTCGTAGTAGCATTAGGATTATTGTCAGTTGCTGTATAACCACCGTCTACATCTGCATCCTTAATCGCCTGGTTCAATTTACTGCCATCAAAAGCAGGAGCGCCACCTGCGCCAACAATGTCACTGGCATCAACATTAATGGTCGGGCCATCTGCATCATCATTAGTTTTCAGTGTTACGCCACCTTTACCATTAGAACCTAATTTGATGTTGTAAGTATCTTTCTTTAAAACCTGCCCAAAGGTAGCAGCATCATTACTCCTTGTGCCGTAACCTACATTAACAATTTTTCTTAGGTTGTCAATTGAGCCTACAGAAAAAGTATTGGCTTCATTAGCTTGGGAAGCTGCACCAACGGCAACAGAATTTATAGCATTTGCTATTGAATTAACACCTATAGCAATACTAGATTTGAAGTTAGCCTCAGCATGATTACCAATAACAATTGTGCTCTCCCCAGTTGCTTTAGTATAATGACCAACACTAACAGTATATTGTCCATTTAAGAAATTATTAGTACCAACAGCAATTCCATCAGATGACATAGATTGATTAGCAGAACCAATAAGAGTAGTATTATCTCCATTTAATGCCATATTCATATTTCCAATTAATGTATGATTGTCACCTGTTGCTATAGTATTTCCTGTGCCCTGAATTGTATTTGAAGCCAAAGCATTTCCCACGCTAACACAAGTAATTCCACAAGCCACCATTACCGCCAAAGCAATATGTATTTTTTTCGATACACTGAACAAACTACTATTTTTCATGATTCAATAATTCTCCTTTGTGAAATAATCTTACTGTATTTACAGTATTATAAAAGCTCATATATCAATAAGCATAACCAATGTGTAATTAAATACTTCTTATACTATCAAGCCCACTCAATAACACCGCACGTACCAACTAATTTATCTTATTGTTATATATTACTTAATCTATTAGTGGGTATGAATGAAATCTTAACTTTTAGAAATCAGCACTCCTTTCCACTTTTTTCAACAAAAGCATATCGTCCTCATAGTTATGTTAATTAAAACAAATTTTAGATAACTAAGAAATTATACACCTATTCAGTCACTGCTTATTGATTATAATTATCCGTTTTATGTATTATAACACATAAGTCCCCCCCGCAAGACTTAGGTGATTTTTATAAAGCTTAAATTTTATGATTTCACCAAAAGAAAATCTTCAAAGTAAAGCCTTTTTTCAAAGTATTCATACTTATGGAGATAGCATAAATTATTTACCCCCTTGAATTTTTTTGCATTAGGTGGTGAATAAAACGGTCAAAAATGTCATTAATAAAGTGAGACTCCAAATCCACCACATACTCAAAGCAAAGAAAAAAGCACCCTCCACCGCCGCTTTCACGGCAGCAGAGGGCGCTTAAACCCAAAGATGTTTTATTTTACGACAACGTCAATTGCATCGTTTACCAATACAACCTCAACCTTGTCGCCATTTTTAATTTCGCCTGCAACAATCTTCTTGCCCAGGATGTTTTCAACAGTATGGACAATCAGACGTTTCAACGGACGAGCACCGAAGGCAGGATCAAAGCCGGCCTTTGCCAGGAAAGCAACAGCCTCGTCGGTATAAGTAAGCGTCAGTTCCAGCTGCTTATTCAGACGGTCACCCAGTTCATGCAGTACCAGTTTAACGATTTCCTTAATCTGTTCTGCCTGCAGCGGTTTAAACACAACGATGTCATCAACACGGTTCAGGAATTCCGGACGGAAGAAGTTCATCAGCATCTGCTGAATCTTTTCTCTATCCATAGAGCCCTGTGCTTTCATAATCTCGTTGCTGCCAAGGTTACTGGTCATGATAATCAAGGTATTCTTGAAGTCAACGATACGGCCTTTACCATCAGTCAGACGGCCATCATCCAGAACCTGCAGCAATACGTTAAAGACATCTGCATGTGCCTTTTCGATTTCGTCCAACAGGATTACGCTGTACGGATGACGGCGTACAGCCTCGGTCAGTTGACCGCCTTCATCATAGCCGACGTATCCCGGAGGCGCACCGATCAGACGAGATACGGTATGCTTCTCCATGTATTCGCTCATATCGATACGAACCATGTTGCGTTCATCATCAAAGAGCACCTCGGCCAAGGTCTTAGCCAGCTCGGTCTTGCCGACACCGGTAGGACCAAGGAAGATAAAGGAACCAATCGGACGGTTAGGATCCTTGATACCGGCACGTGCACGGATAACAGCCTCGCTGACAGCCTTGACTGCTTCATCCTGACCGATAACATGCTCGTGCAGGATTTCCTCCAGGTGAACAAGTTTAGCACGTTCACCGGTGCCTAAGCGAGCAACAGGAATGCCGGTCCAGGTGCTGACAACTTTGGCGATATCCTCTTCGTCAACCTCTTCCTTGAGCATAACATTGTCATTGCCGTTTTCATCCTTCTTGGACAAAGCAGCCAATTCCTTCTGCAGCTCAGGCAGACGGCCGTATTTCAATTCAGCCATTTTATTCAGGTCATAGTCGCGCTCAGCCTGCTCCATCTGGTTTTTCACAGCATCGATTTCCTTCTTTACCTCACGCACGCGGGCAATAGAAGCCTTTTCTGCATCCCAGCGTTTAACAAGCTCGTCATTTTCCTTACGCAGCTTTGCCAGCTCCTCGTTCAGCTTAGCCAAACGGTCCTTGGACTGAGCATCCTCCTCTTTGCCCAAAGCCTGAGCTTCGATTTCCAGCTGCAGAATACGACGTTTGCTTTCATCAAGCTCGGTCGGCAGCGAATCAATTTCGGTACGCAGACGGGCAGCAGCCTCATCTACCAGGTCAATAGCCTTATCAGGTAAGAAACGGTCATTGATATAACGGTTAGAAAGCACAGCAGCAGCCACCAGAGCAGCGTCTTTAATGCGCACGCCATGATGTACCTCATAGCGTTCACGCAGACCACGCAGAATGGAAATTGTATCTTCAACGCTCGGCTCCTTAACCATTACCGGCTGGAAACGACGCTCCAGCGCACTGTCCTTTTCAATATACTTACGGTATTCGTTCAGCGTAGTTGCACCGATGCAGCGCAGCTCGCCGCGTGCCAGCATCGGTTTCAGGATGTTGCCTGCATCCATAGCGCCTTCGGCAGCACCGGCACCGACAACGGTATGCAGCTCATCAATAAACATAATAATCTGACCGGCGCTTTCGCTGACAGCCTTCAATACTTTTTTCAGACGCTCTTCGAATTCACCACGGTATTTGGCACCGGCAACCAGAGCTGCCAGGTCCAGCGCATACAGGGTTTTATTCTTCAGGCTTTCCGGTACATCGCCGGCAATAATACGCCTTGCCAGACCTTCAACGATGGCAGTTTTACCAACGCCGGGCTCACCGATAAGCACCGGGTTATTTTTCTTACGACGCGAAAGGATTTCAATCGTACGACGGATTTCCTCATCACGGCCGATTACCGGATCCAGCTTGCCTTCTTTAGCTTTTGCCGTCAAATCCTGGCCGTATTTTTCCAGCGTCTTTTTAGTTTCATCATTTGCTTCGCTATTCTGATACTGCATAAATGCCGCCTCAACTTTTTTCTTGTCTATACCATATTTACGGAAGAGCGATACTACATCGCTGTCACCGTCACTTGCCATAGCCGCAACCAGCTGGCCGATGCCGATTTCTTCCTTACCTTGTCCCAGAATAGCCATTACTCTGGCAAAGCCGGTACCCATCATCAGCTGACGGTCCTGACCTTTTACTCCGGGGATTTTTTGTACTAAAGCCTTAGCATCCTTGCTGAAAGCATTTTCATCAATGTGCAGGCTCTGCAGCAAATATTTAAAGAAGCCGTCGCTGCCGCACAATGCTACCAGAACATGTGCCGTTGTCAGCTCCTGGTGATAGTTCATAACTGCCTGCTGCTGAGCAGCCTCCAATATAGCCTTTACCTCTTCACTGTAGCGTTCATTCATCACGCTGCACCTCCTTCTATCAGGTTCAATAGCGGTCAATAACCGAATGGACTCTTTTCCATTTCCGGACCACTATTCACTTTCTAATTGCTATTATATCAGCAAAAGTCAAAAAGTCAAATAGTTTTCTGTGTTAATTCAGTGAAAAATTACCATCATTTTGTTGACATATTGTTAGCTTTGTGGCAATATTAATAGCATGTCGTTCTGTCGGCCAAGTACCCTTAACCCCAAAGACCATCGGCTAACCCCGGCCGTTTTGACCTTTATGCGTACTTCCACCAACAGGTCTATAATTATATTATTTGTCATGTTTTATGAGGAGGAAACAAAATGTCACCCACCAGCTTATTGCGCGGTATTGCCTTTTTGCTGCTTTTGCAATGGGTATCCACGCTCATCATCAACGCCCTCGGCGTACCCTTTCCGCCCGCTCTTTTGGGAATGCTGATTTTAACGGCACTTCTCTG
>OGYX01000738.1_pt1 | contig 25148 bp, 19 predicted proteins | sample 1576601 | NCBI WGS metagenome assembly OGYX01 (sample SAMEA3541561, study PRJEB24748) | human gut metagenome | biome: human gut; feature: human-associated habitat; material: faeces | place: China | collected 2012 | reverse complement strand
ACCTGACCGTGCGCGTCTCCGGCTACGCGGTGAACTTCGTCAAGCTCACCAAGGAACAGCAGCTCGACGTGATCTCCCGTACGTTCCACCAGGGCGCTGTCGTCGACTGAACGGCACAATCAGCCAAATGAAAGCCGCCGCATGAAACGACGGTAATGCGAAGGGACGGAGCTCGTGGCTTCGTCCCTTTCGCTTTTCCCATATCGTTTTCCCATATGATTGGGATGGCAGATGAAAGGGGACATTGATGTCTGAACATATTTTCCGTTCCACGACCAGACACATGCTGAGGGATTCCAAGGACTACGTCAACCAGACGCTGATGGGAGGCCTGTCCGGATTCGAATCGCCAATCGGCTTGGACCGTCTCGACCGCATCAAGGCGTTGAAAAGCGGCGATATCGGTTTCGTGCACTCGTGGGACATCAACACTTCCGTGGATGGTCCTGGCACCAGAATGACCGTGTTCATGAGTGGATGCCCTCTGCGCTGCCAGTACTGCCAGAATCCGGATACTTGGAAGATGCGCGACGGCAAGCCCGTCTACTACGAAGCCATGGTCAAGAAAATCGAGCGGTATGCCGATTTATTCAAGGCCACCGGCGGCGGCATCACTTTCTCCGGCGGCGAATCCATGATGCAGCCGGCTTTCGTGTCCCGCGTGTTCCATGCCGCCAAGCAGATGGGAGTGCATACCTGCCTCGACACGTCCGGATTCCTCGGGGCGAGCTACACCGATGACATGGTGGATGACATCGACCTGTGCCTGCTTGACGTCAAATCCGGCGATGAGGAGACCTACCATAAGGTGAACGGCGGCATCCTGCAGCCGACCATCGACTTCGGACAGCGTCTGGCCAAGGCAGGCAAGAAGATCTGGGTGCGTTTCGTGCTCGTGCCGGGCCTCACATCCTCCGAAGAAAACGTCGAGAACGTGGCGAAGATCTGCGAGACCTTCGGCGACGCGTTGGAACATATCGACGTATTGCCCTTCCACCAGCTTGGCCGTCCGAAGTGGCACATGCTGAACATCCCATACCCGTTGGAGGACCAGAAAGGCCCGTCCGCGGCAATGAAACAACGTGTGGTCGAGCAGTTCCAGTCGCACGGCTTCACCGTGTACTAAACGCCCGTCCTCTCAATGGCTTCCCCATATTCGCTGGATATACGGAACGCCTCATATTGGTCCATGCCGCCGACTGAATCGATGGCATGGACCAATTTATTCATACGCTGAAAAATCTTCACATTCGACGCGTGGCAAAGTGGTTCGAAATACTACGAAATGCCCTTCTCTGTCGTAGCCTTGAACTATGGCAGACATCTTTGATTTTCCACGAGATGCGCGCAACGTGGCGCGCGCCGATGGCAAGGGAGCGGATATGGGCGGCGAAGCCCCACAGACCATGCTTATGCGACCGCAGGGCGTTCCCGACCAAGTCTGGAACGCGGTGCTTTCCGTGGACCGTATGCGGCGTTTGAAAGGCATGACATACCGTGAGATTCCGGTGCCCAATTCCATGGCGAACTTCGGCATCGGCGTCGCGTTGGAATGCGATGAAACATACGCATCCGGCTGGATCATGATCCTGTACTCGCTCAAATTCCGAGAGGACTGGCACTCCCACTGGCGTTGCGTGGCTTTCGCATCCCTGCCACTGCCCGACAAGGAGGACGACTGCCTGACTCCGGGCATGTACTGGGACATGATGATGGAACGTCTCAATCCAAACGATTCCGAACATGTATCCGGCACCGTCACAGTCACCCAAAACACAGCATTCGGCCATGACCCCGATGTGCCCAGGGTGGGCTGCGAGATCCGGGTGTCTTGGACTCCACTAGACTATGCCGATGGAGGCCTTGACGCCGGCTCCCAAGTCGGACAGTGGGCGTCGTTCCTCCGGTCCATGACGCAATCCGAGGAGGAAAACCCCGTTGACTGACGAGCCGAAGCTGCTGGCGGAACCGCGCGAAGGCGTGCCCAACGTGATCGATACGTTACCGGCATTCCGTGACTATTGCAGTGAGCTGGCTTCCTCACATGGCTCCCTTGCCGCGGACGCGGAACGCGCATCCGGCTTCCGGTATGGGCATGAGGACTGGCTGGTGCAGTTCAAACGCGACGGAGCCGGCATCGGCCTGCTCGATCCGCAGGCGCTCGCCGCGGCCGGGGCGGATTGGAACGATTTCAACCGTGCCGTCGGAGATGCGGTATGGATTCTGCATGATTCCCTGCAGGATCTTCCGGGATTCGACGAACTCGGCATGGAACCGCAACGGCTGTTCGACACGGAAATCGCCGCGCGTCTGCTGGGATTGAAACGATTCGGACTCGCCGCTGTCACCGAGCATTTTCTTGGACTGACCCTTGCCAAAGAACATTCTGCGGCTGACTGGTCGTATCGTCCGTTGCCCCGCGACTGGCGAAATTACGCGGCGTTGGACGTCGAACTGCTCATCGAGCTTGAAACGAAGATGCGCGCCGAACTCAAACGCCAAGGCAAGATGGAATGGGCTCAGGAAGAGTTCGATTACGCGCTCAAAGAAGGTCTGGGACCACGCAAGGAGCATCTGATTCCCTGGATGCATGTCTCGCACATCACTGAAGTCATGCGTGACCGGCAGGCGCTGGCCATCGTCCGCGCGCTATGGACCCGACGCGACGAACTCGCGCGCGAATACGACATCGCGCCGACCCTGCTATTGTCCGACAGCTCCATCATCGAAGTGGCGAAACGCAAACCACACAACGCTGCGCAATTCCGTTCGATTCGCTCCATCAACGAACGTGTGCGCATCCATACCGATTCCGAACAGGACAAGATGTTCGAACGGTACGCGCCGATTCAACGCAAAATCAAACCGAGCATGTGGAAGAACATCATCCAGGACGCGCTCGCCCTGCCGCCAAGCGAATGGCCGGACGTGGACGGCGGCGCCGCGCGGCGTCATGAATCGCAGTCAGCCTCGGCTCCCAAATCGATTCGCGTGTGGAAGGAACGGTATCCGGAACGTCTGCAAGTGCTCAACAGGGTGCGCAAGGCGGTCTCCCAGATAGCGGAGGACACGCGCACGCCTGTGGAAATCGTCATCAAACCGCAGTATTTGCGTAACCTGTGCTGGACGGACGAACCTCGTAAGCGTGACGTCGCGCGATTCCTCAGCGAACAGGGCGCACGCGACTGGCAGGTCTCCCTAGTTGCAGAGTCCGTAAGTCGCGCTATTATATAGAGGTTGCCTAACGGCAGAAATATGAAGAACCGTATTTTTCAGGAGCGCAAGCGTGAAAATCAGCGTCAGGAATCTTGAGCCGACCAAGGTGAAGCTCACCGTCACCGTCGACCCGGAGGAGTTCAACCCGTATCTCGACGAGGCTCGCAAGGAAATCGCAAAGCAGGTCAACGTGCCTGGCTTCCGTAAGGGCCACGTGCCCGGCAAGATCATCGACCAGCGTATCGGCTTCGGTGCCGTCGCCGGCGAAGCTGTGAACAACGGCGTGCCGGAGCTGTATTCCAAGGCTCTTGAAACCAAGAAGATCCACCCGATGGCCCAGCCGGAGATCGACGTTCAGGACGTGCCGGAATCCGCCAAGGATGAGACCAAGCTGAAGTTCGTCGCCACCGTTGAGCGTCGCCCGGACATCGAACTGCCGGCTCTTGACGGCATGGAGATCGAGGTCGCCAAGGCCGAGGTCACCGATGAGGACATCAACAACCGTCTGGAAGCCCTGCGCCAGCGTTTCGGCACCCTCGTGAGCGTCGACCGTCCGGCCGCCAAGGGTGACTACGCCAACATCGACCTCAACGCCGAAATCGACGGCGAAACCGTCGACTCCCAGGAGGGCGTGAGCTACGAGCTCGGCTCCGCCACCATGCTCGACGGCCTGGATGAGGCCCTCGAAGGCCTGTCCGCCGGTGAGGAAACCAGCTTCGAAGGCACCCTCGAGGCCGGCAAGCACGAAGGCGAGAAGGCCCTGATCAAGGTCAAGGTCAACTCCGTCAAGGCCGAGGAACTGCCGGAACTCGATGACGACTTCGCCTCCGAAGCCTCCGAGTTCGACACCCTCGACGAGCTGAAGGAAGACCTGAAGAAGGTCGCCGCTCAGGACGCCGAAGGCCGTCAGGCCACCGCCGCTCGTGACGCGTTCATCGCCAAGCTCGAGGATGGCCTCGAGATTCCGGTGCCGAAGGGCGTCAAGGCCGAAATGGTCGAGCAGCAGCTCAAGAACGTGACCGCGGATCCGTCCAAGGCCACCAAGGAGCAGAAGGCCGAAGCCGAAGAAACCGTGGAGAAGGAACTGCGCGACCAGATGGTGCTCGACGCGCTCGCCGAGACCATGGACGTCAAGGTCTCCCAGGGTGAGGTCTTCAACTTCCTCGCCTCCATCGCCCAGCAGTACGGCATGGACCCGAACGCCTTCATCCAGGCCATCATCCGCAACGGCCAGATCGGTTCCGCCGTGCAGGAAGTCGGCCGCTCCAAGGGCCTGCTCTCCGGCATGCGCGCCGTGACCTTCAAGTCCGAGGGCGAGACCCTGGACCTGAGCGCCTTCCTCGGCGAAGCCGCTGAAGACGAAGAGTCCGAGAGCGTTGAAGCCGCTTCCGCAGCCGCCGCTGTGGCCGACGAGCTCGCCGCCGACAAGGACGCCGAGTGAATCGCTGCCGCCGATAGGCTAAAGCGCTGACAAACGCGTAAAGAAGGCTGGAATCCTTTGATGATTCCAGCCTTCTTCGTTTTTCTCTCAAATACTGGAGGTTCGACTCTCCTCAATGATGCAACCAATATTATGAATCAGGCGTCGGCGACATGTTCCGCCGACGATAGAGGGGAGAATCAAATGAAGGACGCTACGCGGGAGAACCCTGCGAAGACCACGCATACCGATTTGAAACGCAAGATGGAGGTACGCCACCTCCGCATGATTTCACTGGGAGGCGTGATAGGTACGGGACTGTTCCTCAGCTCCGGCTACACCATCACGACCAGGCGGGCCCATTGGGCACGGTCATCGCCTACGCTATCGGCGCGGTGATTGTGTATCTGGTCATGCTCAGCCTCGTCGAGCTTTCCGTCGCCATGCCGGAAACCGGCTCATTCCATGTGTATGCGACCAAATTCATCGGTCCTGGAACAGGCTTCACCGTCGCGATCCTGTATTGGCTGACCTGGACGGTCGCATTGGGGTCCGAATTCACCGCTGCCGGACTTATCTGCGCAAATGGTTCCCCGGCACGCCGGTATGGATTTGGAGCGCCCTGTTCATCGTGGTGATCTTCACCTCGAACGCGCTTTCCGTGCGCTTCTTCGCGGAAACCGAATTCTGGTTCTCTTTCATCAAAGTGGCGGCCATCGTGCTGTTCATCCTCATAGGCGGTTGCGCGGTGTTCGGCGTGCTGCCGATTCAAGGGTATGACCATGCGCCGCTATTCGAGAACTTCGTGAAGGACGGATTGTTCCCCAACGGGTGGATGCCGGTGTTCACCACCATGCTGACGGTGAACTTCGCCTTCTCCGGCACCGAGCTGATCGGCGTAACGGCCGGCGAGACCAAAGATCCTGACAAAGCCATCCCGAAGGCGAGCCACACCACCCTGTTCCGTCTCGTCATCTTCTTCATCGGTTCCATCGTGGTCATGGCTTCGCTGATTCCTTGGCAGGACGCCGGTGTGGACGAAAGCCCCTTCGTGCTGGTGTTCAACTCCATTGGTCTGCCTTTCGCCGGCGACGTGATGAACTTCGTTGTGCTCACCGCGATTCTTTCGGCTGCGAACTCCGGGTTGTACGCCTCCACACGCATGCTGTGGTCCTTGGCGAACGAAGACATGATCCCACACAACATCGCCAAAACCAATAGCAGGGGAGTGCCGATGACCGCGCTTCGCCTGAGCATGATCGGCGGTCTGCTGGCATTGCTGTCCAGCGTCGTGGCCGCTTCCACGGTTTATCTGGTATTGGTGTCCGTGTCCGGTTTGGCCGATGGACCGTGTGCTTCCAGCAATTCGGGCCATCCGACAGGTTACGGACAAGCCGATCATCGTGTATCCGAACAACGGTGACATCTACGATCCGAAAACCAAAACCTGGTCGCCTAATCCCACTGGTTCCGAACCGGCCTTCGCCCATCTGGTACCGCAATGGATCGACGCGGGAGCCCGACTCATTGGAGGATGCTGCCGAACGACTCCAGACGATATCCGAACCATAGCGCAGGCCGCTTCGGCGAACGTCTGACGAGCAGCAGAGATAGCTAACCGGACCTTAACCGGACCTATATACTGGCAGATGTGATGAATTCTCAAGGGTATGCGGTAGTCGACTTCGAAACCACGGGTTTAAGTCCCGCAAAAGGCGACCGGGCCATCGAAATCGGCCTGGTGCATGTGGCTCCGGACGGTACGCTCGAAGACGAGCATGAGACGCTGATTCATGTCGATCGCAGTGTCGGCGCCTCATGGGTGCATCACATTACCGCACGCGAACTGCTGCATGCTCCCGATTTCGAAGGTATCGCGCATGAGCTGCGCGACCTGCTCGCCGGACGCGTGTTCGTGGCACACAACGTGTCGTTCGATTCACGGTTCCTACTTGCGGAGTACTCGCGTATGGGAGCTTCCATTCCGGTCGATCAAAGCACCATGCTGTGCACGATGAAACTGTCGCGTTCCCTGATCGGACGGGGCAAGCTCGCCGACTGCTGCGAGTATTTCGGCATTGCCAACGAGGATGCGCATAGCGCGTTAAGCGACGCTCACGCCACCGCCATACTGCTCGGACGACTGTTGGAAGCCGACCCGAAATGGCCCGGCTTCCAACGTCGGCTGGACGCGGCCGGTGCCGCTGCGGAACAATGGCCCACATTCGCAACCCTGCCGAAGAAGGAATGGCTGCCGCGCGGCACGCATCTTGCGTAGTGACGACGGGCACTGAAACGCTGATTGGCGCTTATGAGAACAGGAATTTGATTTCGGCGAAGAACTCACGGACCATATTGTTGACCAGCATGTCCTTCGGGGAACTTACCGCGATGCCCTGCGCCTGCTTCAGACCATTGGCATGTGCGATCTGCAAGGCACGGAACATGTGGAAATCATTGGTGACGATACCGACCGAAGCGTTCTCCTGCCGCATGAGCTTCTTGCTGTTGACGATGTTCTCCATAGTGGATTCCGACTTGGACTCCTGGATGATGCGGTTTTCCGCAATCCCATGCTTCTGCAGATAATCGGCCATGCCCTGCGCTTCGGCGAACGGCTCGTTATGGCCCTGACCGCCGGAAACGATGCAGATGGTATCCGGATTCTCCTCCAGATAATCGATGGTTCTGTCCAGCCGATAGCGCAACGCTTTGCTGGGGCCTGACTCGCGCACCTGCGCGCCCAGCACAATCACATAATCAAGATCCGGTTCGCCCTGAGCGTTCATATTGCCGATGATGCAACCCTCTATTGTGCAAAACGCGACAATGCCGATGGCCACCACAGCGATGATGGCGCCCCTGATGATCCGGGGAAGCGCCGCCCACCAGTGACATGCGATGCCAATCGCCAGCAATGCGAAAACAACGGCGAGAACCAGCCAGACCTTCCAAAATCCCGTGCCCGAATGCGTCCTCAACACGGCGAACGCGTAGGCCGCCGACAGCAACGCCAGCGTAACGCACACCACAATCGCCAGCCGTCGCAGCATCATCTTCATCGCAAGCCTCGTGTCGTCATCGTCCTACATCACTTCATACCGTGTATCAGCGTAATGAAATCGTTCCCGCAGAGTGCCGTACCGTGCCCGAATGCGAACGATTCTTTCGCATTTGCCCTGAGCGCATCTTCGATAGGGGCGAGGTATAGGATGGTTGCATGACTTGTGAAACACCTACCATCCGTCCGTTGCGTCGCACCGATTTTCCCGCTTTGGAAGAGCTGATACGGCTCGCATGGTACGACGATGGCAACGATTCACGCAACACGCATGACGAGGTCGGACAGACGTCAGGCCCAGACAAGCATCGCGCCGAACTACGCAAGGCGACCCGTCTGCGCAACATGCATCGACTTGCCGCAATCGACATGCAGGATTGCCTGGCCCGCACCACCAAAGCATACGTGGCCGAACTTAATGGGCAGGTGCTCGGCGTGATTCTCGGATCGCTGCGTTCGGATATCACCGGTCGGCAGCGGACACGCCATATGCTGCGCCGACATTGCCTCACGTTGCCGTTGCTGGCAAGCCACGAGGGACGTCACGGTCTGCTTGCGCAGCTGGCCATTCTGCAGGCCGACGAGGCGTTGAAACATGACGCGGGCAAGGAATACGAGGCCGAAGTGGTGCTGTTCGTCGTTTCCCCGGCCGCACGAGGCATGGGAGTGGGGCGCAGACTGTTCAACCATATGCTTGGCGTATTCCATGACGCCGGCCTGCGCGAATACTTCCTGTTCACCGACAGCACATGCGATGTCGGCTTCTACGACCATCGCGGACTAATCCGCAAAGCCGAACGTGATGACCGGAACGATGGTTCCTCGCGGCCGAATCCGACAGACAGCTCGTCCAGCGGGTTGACGGTCGGCACGACAAGCCTGTTGGCGGATGACGAGCCCATGTCTTACTTCCTGTACGAAGGACGTTGCTGAAGTCATCCCCCACTGAAACAGTGCTTGCTCAAGCAAGAAGCCACGCATTTTGGACTGGATGCGCGGCTTCTTGGCTTTCCCACATGGCATCATGCATGCCAGCGAGCGGCGAATTTCCTATGCGTTGAGGAGCGAAAACGGCCGGAACTCGGAGCATGGAACATTTTCGGCAACAATAGGCCGTATAATGGCGCGCGTCGTTCCTGCCCGGGCCGCGCAGGTCGAGGAACGGCCCACGGCGACCGCCGCGATCTCCAACTCACGGTGCGCGGCGTCAACCAAGGCAAGGATTCATCATGGCAGAGCCATCCTCTGAAACGATTACCCAAAAACCACGCATCCCGATGCTGAAGCATGCTCCGCAAACAACGGAGGAAACACGCAGATCCCTGAAATGGCGTGTCGTCGACATCGCCGTCGGAGCAGCCGTCGGCGTAATGTCCGGCGTGATGTTCTGGGTGTTCGATGGCATGTCCTATGGCTTGTTTCCTTTACTGACTCTGATACTTCCAGGCTCCGCGGCACTGCTGCACGCATTGTTCTATTTCCCCGCCACACTGGGCTTGCTGATCGTACGCAAACCGGGCGCGTCGGCCTACGTGCTGTTAGTCGCCTCGTTCGTGGAAGTGGTGCTCGGCACGAAATACAGTGTGAGTCTGGTAGTGATCGCGCTCGTGCAGGCGCTCGCCGCCGAAACGGTGTTCGCACTGTTCCGCTATCGCCGTTGGACGCTTGGCATCACACTGTTGGCGGCACTGGCGGTCGGCATCGTCTACAACTTCTATCTACTGTTCTTCTACTACCAGGCGTTCTCGTTCTTCAGCCCGCGCGGACTCATCGGCACCGCATGCGAACTGCTAAGCGCGGCCGTATTCGCCGGCTTCGGATCATGGGGACTATACCGTGCCTTGGCCAAGTCCGGAGTCCTCGCACGTTTCTCATCCGGACAGTAATAACGACAGCGCCTGCGCGTCCTGATGCGCGCGCAGGCGATTACAACGTGATACGACGATTCTTGAGCACGGGAAGTATTCGGCGCACGTCCTCCAGCCGATCCCGATTCAAGTCGGCGTAAATCAGTTCGTCGCGTTCGCCGGACTGCGCAAGAATTCGCGCGGCCGGATTAACTACCATACTATGGCCGATATCATGCCCGCTATGCTCACTGCACGCCATAAGATAGCAGGTGTTCTCCAACGCACGCGCCTTGCATAAGGTCGTCCAATGATCCACCTTGCCCTCGCCCCGCGCCCAAGCCTCACTTACAACCAACGCATCGGCGCCGGCCACCGCGTGACGGCGAGCCAGCTCCGGGAAACGGATATCGTAACAGGTCATCACACCGAACTTCCAACCATCGATCTCCACGAGCAGCGGAATCTCGTGCCCTGGCGCGATTGAATCGGATTCGCGCTCGCCGAACGCATTATACCAATAGATTTTGCGGTATTCGAGAAGTATCCGGCCATGGTCGATGACGAGGAAACAGTTGTACGGCAGGTCGGCGGTGTCCTCGTGAAGGTGGACCGTGCCCATGATGGCGAGATTGTTGGCTTCGCTGATGCCACGCAGCGCGGTGACGAACGGGCCGTCTATGGTTTGCGCGTGGTCGGCCGTGTAGCGTGGGTCATCGTCACTTCGGGCGATCAGACCTTCCGGCAGCAACAGTATCCGTGCATGGTTGCGTGCCGCTTCGCTGGCGAACCCGCTGATGATGCTGATGTTGTGCCCCGGCTTTTCCGTTACGGTGAACTGCCCGACCGCCACTTTCATGTTTCGCATTACGACATTGTCGCACGCGTCGAAGTCGGGCAGGTAAAGGGCATTCCCGTGATTCGGCTGTGGCACGAATGTTTCGCATTCGTGCCGTTGTATCTGCATTGTTACGTTTCGGTTGATGCGGCCGATTCATCGGCAAACGTATCGAAAACCTCCTGCTTTTCGATTAGATTTACGCACGTCTTACGGTTTTCCCGGTTTCCTTCCAGACGTGAGCGAAAAGGGGTGTGCGGCTGAATTTCATCGTTTTTGAAAACCTTGATTTTCCAACGATTTTAGAAATTGCGATTGTCGGTTCGCGCGCACGTCCTGCGATTTCCCATCATTCTATTCGGATGTGAGCGAAAGGGGTTATGCGAAGTATGCGGATGCTGGGTCAGCTTAATGCGATGTACAGGCGTTTGGGATTCTCACAGAAACTTGTCGACGATTCCATATCAGAACGCGCTCGATGATATGTCACGGTCGATCACAGTGGAGTAAATCGCGCGGATTGCCAAGCCGATTGTGCTCCGTCGTCATGTGGCTGAACTGTACATGTTCGGGTCGATGTTACGCGGTGAGGTGTATGTGAATTGAGATATTGATTTCACCTATCAGCTTGGTTCTGAGGCAAATCCAGTGGTTGACACGCTCACACTTCGCGATGATTTGAAAAAGACTTTTGGACACGATATCGATTTGGTGAGGAAGAAGTATATTGCCGAACCTTTGTCTGACCGTTTGGCGGAGATATAGCGTGTGCTGTTTGTAGACTTCATAACATCCAATCTGATGTTCCGTATCGTCTGATGTGATTTATGGAACCATCCGCAAGAGTGCTTTTCATTTTGTGCTGATCGTACGGGCGTTCAAAGACGCGCAATGTTTTTTCGGACCACTCGGTGCTGAGGAATTCGCCGACAATGATGAGAAAGCGGAATGCCGTTGCCATAGCGATTGCACGAGCGGGGGAGCAAGCTAAGAAGCTGCCAGACGAGTTCCGGAATATGGAGCCAGATGTTCCTTGGTGTGGGGTAAGTGTGACATGCGCGATTGGATTGCGCATGATTACGATGAGTCTGATTGCGACTGGCTGTACTATGCCGTAACTCACGAAATACCACAGGTTTTTGCGATATTGCAGCCATATGTGGAATGTCAGACACAAGTGCCTAATCGCGATTGTTTCCTTGGGAGCGATTGCTGTCCACAGCGATCACTTCTACGGTTCCCGTCGACGTTTCCATACCATTTCGTTTTTGGTTGATACGGTCGATTTCCTCCTGAACGATGTTGCCCAAGCTTTTCTCATCCACTTCGACGTTTTCCGCTGCGGCCGATTCGTTGGCGAACGCGTTGAAAACTTCCTGCTTTCGTGCCAATATGTCCGTGATTTTCTCGTCAATCGTATTTTCGGCGAGTAGGCGGTAGACAAGAACGTTTCTGGCTTGTCCCATTCGATACGCTCTGGAAATCGCCTGGTTTTCGATGGATGGCTTCAACTGTGGCTCGCATATGATTACCACGCTGGCCGATTGTATGTTAAGTCCCGTTCCACCGGCAACGATTTGTGCCACCAGAACCTGCCCAGCAGGCGCCTTGTCGAAATCGTCGATGATTTCTTGTCTCCTCGTTGGTGTGATGGATCCGTTGATTGGTTCGGTGCATTGGCTACCCAACATGTCCGCGATTTTCCGGATGGTGTCAAGATAGAACGAAAAGACAAGGACTTTCCTGCCTTCCGACTTTGCCTCCTCAATGATTTCCAGTAGACGTTTCGCTTTGCCAGAGTCTTTCAGGTCCGGTACGTTCCAGGACACGCGTCGGATGGCGTTGTAATTTTTGCGGAATACCGTTTCTTCGTACCTGCGTTCTTCTGAATCGGAAAGTTGACACCATTCCTTGATTTCCGACAGTTCTGGAAGCTCCGTCAGCACATCCTCTTTTCTGCGCCGGTAATACACAGGGGCGACGGTCTCTTTGAACTGGGGAGCCGAAGAGAGCTCCTTCATTCCGGATATTTGCATAGCAATGCTTGGTTGCAATAGTTTGATGAGATTGATCATCTCGTCCACCTTGTTTTCCAACGCGGTGCCTGTCATGAATAGCAATCTTTCCGCGTGCTCCGCAATCGCCTTCGTATTTTTCGAACGGTTCGTGCTCGGATTTTTGATGTAATGCGCTTCGTCGACCACAAGCAGCGAATATGTGAAATTGTCGGGAAACTTGAAATACGCAGTGGTCTCATAGGTGGTAACGGCAACGCCGCCGGTTCGTTGCCAATCTTTCAACGCTGATTCTCGACTGAGGCCATGCACTGCTATGACTCGCAGTTTGCTGAACTTTTGAATTTCACGGCACCAGTTGACGATGACGCTTGCCGGGCATATGACAATGAAATGCGTTGCCCCGGTATTCCTTAACGAAACCATGGTGGCGATTGCCTGAATCGTCTTGCCCAAGCCCATTTCGTCGCCGAGAAGGGCTTTCTTTTGATGCAGTATGTATTTCACGCCCCATTCCTGGTATCGACGCAAATCGCACAGCAATCCGTCGGGAAAGAAGCACTCTTCCTGAACTTCTTTGGCAAGGTTTTCCGGAAGCCCATACACGGTATCGCCATTGCCCAGCAGTCCCGGAACGATTTCTTCAAGAGTATTGGCATATGAGATGGGATGTTTCTTGAAGGAATCCCACGCATCGTCTTCCGCAAGGGCTTCGATAGCGACGGACCCAGACTGCAGCCTTTCCGCGGTTTGCCCGTACTCACCGTGCAGCGTCTCCTCAAGGAGTTTGTATGACTCAATGGCGTTTTGCTTTGTCTGTCGAGACGCGAACAGCCAACGGAATGTTCCGGTTGAAACCTTGATGTCTTCCAGAGCGTTTTGGATGGTGTTTGAATATTGCTGGGATAGCCGGTTGCTTTCCTCTGCCAGCGGTTTCGCCTGCTGGTATTGGGATACTGCGGTTATCAGACGGGTCATGTCCTCAGTCCGATTATCCGCGCTGAGCCGCAACTTCGTTGTCGTAGAAGCTTTGTCAGCTGCTTCGCTGACGATCCGTTTGATGATTCGCGCACCGTCTTCGCTGATACCTCGTATGGCCGCCAATTGATATATAGACGAGGTCAGCATGTCGGCGTACGTTACGTATCCACTATCGCGTAGCGCTTTCACGCGGATGCCGTGTTTGTCCCGATTGACTTCTTCTACCGGGATTTTCTCCATGAGTTTCAGAACTTGCGTGGCAACGTAGCGGTTTGTCTCCTGCTGGATGGATTCCCGATAAATGGCGTCGGATTTTGCGATTTCGTTTAACGCTTCCTGGATTTTCTGGCATTGCTGGGATATGTTTTTTGCGTCAGAAGATGAAAAAGAGCGTTTCGTAGCGTGACTCTTCTTTTCAGCGGACACTCGGACATGTTTTCCAGCCATCCTGCATTCCTTCCGCGTTTTCTGTTTTGTTCCCTGTTAAGGAATTGTGATTTTAATTTTCGCATGTTTTATGTTTTTGTCATTCTACTCTGACGTACGCGAAAGAGGGGGTATGCTGCAAGTGAGGGTTGTTCAAGGAAGAAGGGCCGCAGTGATGCGTTTTGCCACCGTTGCTTTTGCTCAGTCGGATTTGACTATTTGGTATGTCGCGATTGTTCTGCCGATTCTGATTCTTGCGACAATCGTAACGATTTGGGGCAATCAAATTACTGGCAAGGCTGGTGAGCATTGGGCTAGTGAGGAACTGAGGAAACTGCCACAATCAGAGTACCGTTTGCTGAACGATTTGGTGCTCAAGGATTCGACGGGACTGCATCAGATCGATCATGTGGTTGTTTCGGTGTATGGCATTTACGTGGTGGAGACGAAGAACTATACCGGCACGATTTACGGCGATTCCAAATATTCTGAATGGTTCATGTACCTTGGCAAGAACAAAAGAAAAATCCATTCGCCTTTGCGGCAGAATTACGGGCACATTCAATGTTTGAAGGAATTATTGGGATTGGAAGATTCGGTTTTCATCTCGATTGTATGCTTTGCGAATCGTACCAAGTTCAAAGTGAAGACTCACTTCGATCGCGAGTTCGTGGTGCATACGAATGATCTGAAGTCTGCGGTGCTTGACCATCCGCAATGCATGGGGCTTGACATGAACGCAGTGGCGGACAGGTTGGAAAGCCTGAATATTATAGATAAGGCAGTTCGGCACGAACATATCCGTGATTTGCAGAACACATATTCCGGGAAACTCTGAGAGAGCTAGTTGAGAGTTGAATGTACATAATTTCGGATGGCTGGATGCGATGGCCAAACGATAATGCCGGTAGACTACGTAACGTAGGAAACAAGCAAGGACGATAGTAAATGATTACCGGAGCGACGAAGAACAAGGTTGACGACATCTGGCAGCGCATGTGGGAGGGTGGTGTCACCAACCCCATCGAGGTCATCATGCAGCTGACGTACCTCATGTTCATGAAATCCTTGGATGACAAGGAGCTCGAAGCCGAGAACATGGAAATGCTGGGGATGACTGCTAAGCATGTGTTCCCGCAAACGGAGGAAGGACAGGCAATCCGTTGGAGCCGGTTCAAGGATCTTCCTGCGGAGCAGATGTTTGACGTGGTCAGCCAGAAGGCGTTCCCGTTCATCAAAACCATGCATTCGGATAACGCCTTTGCGGAAAGCATGGAGGACGCTGCCTTCGGTTTCAACAAGCCCAAGACGCTTGAAAAGGCCGTTTCCGGCATCGACGAGCTGCTGTCGAACTACGTGCAGGACGCTGACGATCTTGGCGACCTGTACGAATACATGCTGAGCAAGCTCAATACCGCGGGCACGAACGGTCAGTTCCGCACACCACAGCACATCAGGAACATGATGGTGGCGCTTGCCGGTCCGAAACCCGGCCAGCTTATCTGTGATCCGGCGTGCGGCACGGCGGGATTCCTTATTTCCGCAGCCGAATCCATCAGAAAGAACCATGGCCAGGAGATGACCGAGGAACAGTGGAAGACGTTCTCCGGCGAGCAGTTCACTGGTTTCGACACGGATCAGACCATGGTGCGCATTTCCGCGATGAACCTGCTGCTGCATTCCATCGATCATCCCGACATCCGCAACCAGGACAGCTTGTCCCGTCTGAACGCCATCCGCGACAAGTTTGATTTGATTCTTGCCAATCCGCCGTTTACCGGCAGCGTGGATGTTGAGGACATCGATGATTCGCTGAAGGCGGTTGTGGAAACTAAGCAGACGGAGCTGTTGTTCGTCGCATTGTTCCTGCGCATGCTCAAGCTTGGTGGCCGTTGCGTGTGCATCGTGCCGAACGGCGTGCTGTTCCGTTCCAACTCGAAGGCATACCGGCAGTTGCGCGCCGAACTGGTGGACAGCCAGAGGCTCGAAGCGATTATTTACATGCCGTCAGGAGTATTCAAGCCGTATTCGGGCGTAAGCACCGCTATTCTCGTGTTCACAAAGACGGACGCGGGCGGCACGGACAAGGTTTGGCTCTACAACATGGAGGGTGACGGATACACGCTCGACGACAAGCGTGACCCGGACGAGAAGCACAACGACATTCCCGACATTCTCGAGCGATGGGGAAACCTCGACGCGGAAGAACAGCGCGCCCGTACTGATAAGAGCTTTCTGGTGCCGAAGAGTGAGATCGTGGAAAACGATTACGATTTCAGCTTCAACAAGTACGCGGAAACAAAGTACGAACGTATTGAATATCCACCGACTGAGGAAATCCTCGCCGATCTTGATGATTTGAACAGGCAGATGACGGAAAGCCTCGCGGAACTGCACAAAATGCTCGGAGGAGGCCAGAATGACTGACAAACCCCAATTTGTCGGAAAGAAAGTAACAATTGGCGAACTTGGAAAAACTCAGAGTGGCGGTACACCTTCAAGTAAACATCCTGAGTTTTTTAACGGTTCTATTCCTTGGATCGGGACTACGGCACTTAATGGAAAATTCCTTGGCAAAAATGACGCAGTCAAGCTCATCACAGAGGAAGCGGTTGCCAAGAGTGCCACAAAAATTGTCCCCGAAAAATCAATTATGGTGGGAATCCGAGTCGGAGTAGGCAAAGTTGCGATTAATGCTGTCCCGATGTGTACTAGCCAGGATATCGTTTCAATTGTTGGAATCGATGAAGCATCATGGAACAAGGAATACATTTCACTGGCTCTTCAATACAAAGCGCCACTTCTTGCGGCGCAGGCTCAAGGTGCGACGATTGCCGGTATCACCTCGAAGACTCTTAAGGCTATTGAGATTCCGGCTATACCTATTAATGAACAGAACAGGGTCGTCGACATATTAAGAAAGCTTGAGAATCAAGTTGGTTTTGTTCGCAAACAGCTTTGCGGTCTTGATGCTCTCGTCAAATCCCGGTTTGTCGAAATGTTCGGAGATCTTAAGTCTGATACGAACGGTTGGCCTATCAAACCATTCGAAACGTTCGCGATTATTGATACTCACATGGCTAATGACCTTACTCCTTATCTGGATATGCCTCATATTGGCATTGATAGTATAGAATCTGGGACTGGTCGACTCTCAGGATATCGAACTGTTGCTGAAGACGGGATTATAAGTGGAAAATACCCTTTTACCCCTGAACATCTAATTTATAGCAAAATACGTCCATCATTAAATAAAGTGGCGCTTCCTGATTTTTCTGGGGTATGCTCATCGGATGCATATCCAATTCTTCCAATAGCGGGGGAATGCAATCGTGTTTATTTGGCTGAAGTGATGCGTTCGGCATATTTTCTGGAGTATATTCTTCCCTTATCTGGCCGTGCGCAAATGCCGAAAGTCAACAAGAAGGCACTTAGCGGTTTCAGTATGCCTTTGCCTCCGATTGAGTTGCAGCAACAGTTTGCTGCTTTCGTCGCGCAGGTCGATAAATCGCGATTTGTCGCCCAGCAACAGATCGAAAAACTGCAAATGCTTTACGATAGCCTCGCTCAGGAGTATTTCGGAGATTAGAGTTCGTTAAACCCTGATATTGCAAGGTTCTCGATGGCTTACGGCACCTTTTTTGTAGGGAAACCAACAAGGAGGTGCCTTTTCTCATGCAACAGACAATCGAACGAATTGACCGTCTTATGGCCCCTATGCTGAATGATGAGCAGGCTTCGAAACTTCATACGGTGCTTGTGGCCTGTCTAACTGAGAAAGGTGGGAATCCACGCGGTCCCGAAACAATGACCGAATGCATAGACTTGTTTCTTGCCGCGAAGAAGCTCGAAGGTTGTTCAGAACGGTCGTTGCGTTACTATGCGACCACATTGTCCCGTTTTGCTACGGAAATCTCCAAGCCGGCTCACGACATCACCACCGACGATATTCGCGACTATCTCACACGATATTCGCGTGATGGCCGCGTAGGCAAGACAACAATCGACAACATCCGCCGCGTCATCTCCAGTTGCTTCTCCTGGCTTGAAGAGGAAGACTACATTTACAAAAGCCCTGTACGTAGAATCAAGAAAATCAGGACTTCGAGAACGTTGAAACCCGTGTATTCGGACGAATCGCTTGAACAACTCCGTGACTCCTGCAAGGAGACGCGTGACCTTGCAATGATTGATTTATTGACATCTACGGGCATCAGGGTAGGCGAGCTGGTGCAGCTGAATCGTCGTGATATCGACTTCGATGCACGCGAATGTGTGGTCCACGGCAAAGGAGACAAGGAACGACGAGTCTACTTCGATGCCCGTGCGAAAACTCATCTGCTCGTATACCTTGAACAGCGAATGGATGACGAGCCCGCCTTGTTCGTTTCCCTGCATCGCCCCTTCAAAAGGTTGGAAATCAGCGGAGTTGAAGCCAGACTCCGCAAACTCGGCGACGATTCGGGCGTCAAACACGTGCATCCGCACAAGTTCCGACGTACCTTGGCTACGAAGGCCATAGACAAAGACATGCCGATCGAACAAGTGCAAGTACTGCTCGGACATAGCAAAATCGACACCACGCTCTGCTATGCGCAGGTTGATCAGGATAATGTCAAGCGCTCCCACCGCAAATTCATCTCATGACATCGAGCAAACCCCAATTTGTCGGAAAGAAAGTGAAGCTCGGAGAGCTGTGCGAGATATGCTCCGGTGGAACTCCCAAACGTTCCGTTGCTGAATACTGGAAAGATGGAACCATACCTTGGGTGAAGATTGGAGACATGTCCGAAAAGTATGTTTCATCAACTGAAGAGCGCATAACAGACGCTGGATTTAACAACTCTTCTGTGAAAATGCTTGAGCCTGGAACCCTGCTATATTCAATATTCGCTTCGATTGGTGCTGTGAGCATCTTGAAGATTCCTGCGACAACGAATCAAGCAATTGCTGGTCTCAAAATTAAAGATGATTCACTTGATCGCGATTTTTTATACCATTATTTAAAATCCCGAGAATCGATATCGAAATCATCGGGCAGGGGCGCTGCACAGAACAACATCAATCTGACCATTTTGCGTAATATGCAGGTCACGTTACCCTCGATAGAAATTCAAAGGAGTATTGTTCGGAACCTCGAAATGATTTCGAATCAAGTGACGATAGCGGAATCGCATCTTATGGACCTTGATGCTCTCGTCAAATCCCGGTTTGTCGAAATGTTCGGAGATCTTAAGTCTGATACGAACGGTTGGCCTATCAAACCATTCGAAACGTTCGCGATTATTGATACTCACATGGCTAATGACCTTACTCCTTATCTGGATATGCCTCATATTGGCATTGATAGTATAGAATCTGGGACTGGTCGACTCTCAGGATATCGAACTGTTGCTGAAGACGGGATTATAAGTGGAAAATACCCTTTTACCCCTGAACATCTAATTTATAGCAAAATACGTCCATCATTAAATAAAGTGGCGCTTCCTGATTTTTCTGGGGTATGCTCATCGGATGCATATCCAATTCTTCCAATAGCGGGGGAATGCAATCGTGTTTATTTGGCTGAAGTGATGCGTTCGGCATATTTTCTGGAGTATATTCTTCCCTTATCTGGCCGTGCGCAAATGCCGAAAGTCAACAAGAAGGCACTTAGCGGTTTCAGTATGCCTTTGCCTCCGATTGAGTTGCAGCAACAGTTTGCTGCTTTCGTCGCGCAGGTCGATAAATCGCGATTTGGCGGAATGCTCCGCCTTCTCAACAGCCTCTCTGGAATTATGCATGCAAGCTTCTTTTCTGTGGCTGACACAGACTAGAAACGATTGGAAAAACACTGGAATAACACCCTATGCAAGCCGTGGAAGCGGTACGATGAACTCATATGGTGTTTTCCGCGGTGTGATGGGGCTGGAGGGGCATATCATGAGCAATTTTTCGTTCCTGCTGGGTCAGGATGATTACGAGCAGTTCGCCATTCCATGCGTCGAAGCCGAAAAAGCGTTCTCCATTTCTCCGACCATGTGCGCCATGGCCACGCGCAAAGCGTTCGAACTGGCGGTGAAATGGGTGTACGCGGCGGACCGTTCCATCCAAATGCCGTATCGCGACAATCTCCAATCGCTAATCCACGAACCCACTTTCGAACGCGCGATCGGCAACCAGAAAATGTTGGATTCGTTCCAATACATCGTCAAAGCCGGAAACATCACCGTCCATGGCAAGACGCGCATCAGTCCCAAGGACGCGATGTTCGATCTGAAACTCCTGTTCGTGTTCATCCAATGGATCGACTACTCGTACGGCAAATGGTACGAAAAGCGCGTCTTCGATCCGAAACAAGTGCCGTGCGTCCAACAAGCGCTCTCCCGTAAGGAAGTCCAAGCCAAAGAAGACGCCGCGAAACAGGAACTCGCCAAGGAACTGAGCGCCAAAACCGAACGTATCCAGGAACTCGAACGTCAGCTTGAGGAATCCCGAGCCGCGCTGTCCGTGCAGAAGGCTCCGCGTCCACCCATGCCGGACAGCGAGATGGATATCAGCGAATACGAGACGCGGCAACGGTTCATCGACCTTGATTTGCGGCTCGCCGGATGGGATGTTGATTCCGAGGCTGAGGTCGTCAAAGAACGCAAGGTCACCGGTATGGAAGACCATGAGGGGCAGGTCGGCTATGTCGACTACTACCTCAAAGGCAGAGACGGCAAGCCGCTGGCGATCATCGAGGCGAAACGAACCTCGTATGATCCGAAGAAAGGACTGGAACAATCCAGACAGTACGCGAAATGTCTGGAACGCGAATTCGGATACCGTCCGCTGATTTTCCTGAGCAACGGATACGCCACGGAATTCGTGGATGACGAGAACGGTCCATCCCGTCCGGTCGGGGGAGTGTTCTCGCAGGATGACCTGCAACGCATTATGAACCGGCGCAGGGAAGCCATCGATCCGCGGACCGTTCCGGTGAACGAGAAAGTCGCCGGACGCTACTACCAAATCGAAGCGATCAAAGCGTTCTGCGATAACCTGTGGAAAGGCAAGCGTCGTGGACTGCTCGTCATGGCCACGGGAACAGGCAAAACCCGCGTATCCGCCGCACTTACCGACGTGCTCATGCGCGCGCGGCTTGTGAAAAACGTGCTGTTCCTTGCCGACCGTGTCGAACTGGTCAAGCAGGCGAAAAGCGCTTACGGCGAATACTATCCCGACTGGTCGCTATGCAATCTGTGCGACAACAAGCACGACGTCGACGCCCGGGTTGTGTTCTCCACCTACCAGACGATGATCGGTGCAATCGACACCGAAACAGCATCTGACGGAAAGCCTGCGTTTTCTCCGGGACATTTCGACCTGATCATCGTGGACGAAGCACACCGGTCTATCTTCAAAAAATACAAGGATATTTTCGACCATTTCGACGCGTTGGTCGTAGGCTTGACCGCCACACCACGCGATGAAGTGGACCGCAACACCTATGACTTCTTCCAAGCGGAACATGGCGTGCCAACGTATCTGTACGAATACAAAACCGCCGTGGAACGAGACCACTATCTCGTACCGTTCTACAACATCGAAGCAAAAACCAAATTCACCGACGAAGGCATCACATACGATGACCTGTCCGAAGAGGACAAGGAACGTTACGAAGATGATTTCGGCGAAGACGATGGCGAGGGCGGAGTCGAAGTACCCGACCATATCGACGCGGACGCATTGAACAGATTCGTCATGAACGCCGGCACGGTAGACGCCGTATTGCAAGACCTCATGGAACATGGCATCAAAACCATGGGCGGAGAACAGATAGGCAAAACCATCATTTTCGCGCAGAACCAAAAACACGCGCGTTTCATCGTGGAACGATTCGGCGCACTATATCCCAAGCTTGCTCGTGGCGGCTTCATCAAGGTCGTGGTGCACGGCGAAGACTACTCGCACGCGATCATCCAGGATTTCAAACGCAAAACCATGCCCGTCATCACCGTTTCGGTGGACATGATGGACACCGGCGTGGACGTGCCGGAAGTCGTGAATCTCGTGTTCTTCAAAAAAGTTCGTTCGCGTATCAAATTCTGGCAGATGATCGGTCGTGGCACACGCCTATGTGAAGGACTCGACTGCGTGGACGGCATCGACGGCGAATACGTGGACAAGAAGCGTTTCTACATTTTCGACTATTGCGGTAATTTCGAATTCTTCCGTGAGCAGAAGAACGATGCCGATGAGAAGCCGGTCACGTCCCTCAGTGAGAGGATATTCTCACGCAAAACCGAACTGGTCCATGCATTACAGTCGAGCGAATTCACTTCCGACGAAAACCTCATGGCATGGCGTGACGAACTCGTCAACGACATTCACGGACAAGTCGCATCCTTGGACGAATCCAAGGTATCAGTGCGATTGCGGCGCGAATACGTGGAAAAATACCGGAACATTAAAACGTTCGAACATTTAAGCGACATTGACGTGCACGATCTGACCGGTGAAGTCGCTTCTCTTACGCATTACGACGGCGAAGACGAGTATGCGTTACGTTTCGACGCGCTGATGTACGGCCTTATGGTGGCTTCCGTCAGAGGACGGACCGCCGCGAGACATAAGACGAAAATTCGTGCCATTGCCACGAGGCTCAAGGAACGCATGACCATTCCTCAAGTCAAAGAGCGGGAAACGGAAATCAAATTGGTCGCCGACAATCCGGATTACCTCGATGGGGCCTCCCTTGAGGAACTGGAGCGGATTCGTATGACACTGCGCGATCTGATTCGCTTCATTGCGGACTCCACTGCCAGGAAAATGGTCATCACAGACCTGAAGGACCCTGTCATCGACCGATCGGAAGGACAGGAATTCGACACAGCCGAGCATTACGAAGACTACAAGCAGAAGCTCAACCGATACATCAACGAGCACAGCAACGATGAGGTCATCCGTAAACTCCACTACAACGAGCCACTTTCCGGCAAGGACTTCTCGAACCTTGAAAACATCATGATTCATGAGCTTGGTTCCAGAGAGGAATACCAGAAGGCGTTCGGAGACGTTCCTCTCGGACTGTCGGTGCGCCGTATCATTAAACTCGACCATCAGGCGACAATGAAGGCGTTTGGCGAATTCATCAACAACCATTCGCTCAGTCCCGCGCAGAACGCGCTGATGAACAGAATCATCGACTACGTCGAACAGAACGGATACGTCCAGCCGGAAGACCTTGCCCGACCGCCGTTCGACCGGCCGAAGCCCTTGTTCCTGGTGTTTGGTAAGGAACTGATGGACCTGAAAGTATGCATCGAACGTTTGAACGCCAACGCCATGGCGCCCATCGCGTGATGGCATAGGGCAGACGTGTAACGAAAGTTTCATCCTATGAAAACGCGTGTTTCGTAATAGCTGGTAATCGTTGTAATGGACGTGATGCGGAACGTGCGTGAGCGAGTATGTGAGCGTACGTGTCAGGTGAGCCGTTCCAACAGCCAGTCACGTAGGATGACGACGTGGTTGACGCGCGGATCGCGTGCCGCGTACAGTAGGGTGACGTTGGTGTCGCGTAGCAGATTGCGTACGTCGTCGGCGAATCGCGCCGCTTCGGGACGTGAATCGAGCTGCTCTATGTAGCGTGCTTTGAATTCGTCGAACTTCGCCGGATCGTGCGCGAACCATTTACGCAAATCGGTGGTGGGCGTAACCTCCGTTTTGGCCCATCGGTCGAGCTTCGCGCGTTCCTTGGAAACACCGCGCGGCCAGATGCGGTCCACAAGGATACGGTAGCCGTCATCGTCGGCAGGGTTGTCGTAGATTCGTTTGATGTTCAGCATGTGCGTTGCCATACTTTCACGGTACCGCGCCAACACATGTATGCAACCGTTCGAAGTGAAATTGCGCTCCCAGAGTAGCGGGGCCGACCCCGTACTGGTCGCTTACAGAAAAGTCGAAACGGATTGCGATCGGAAATGGGGACAATTCAAAGACTGTTGGTGACGAACTGCTGAATAAGCGCCACGGTCCGATCAATCTGGTCATCACCGGAAATAGTGCCACACCATCGCCCTGCTGCACGCCATAGCTGCCTTGATTACCCGTTCGTAATGCTGCTTCGGCACGCGCTAGCGTGCGGATTCGACTTTTTTGAGGTTCAGTATGTCGTCTTTGCTGCCGTATGCGGATAGGACGCGTAGTTTTGTTTTACTTAGGTCGGCGGTTGGATAGGAGGAGAGGAGGATGAGTCCGTCCCAGTTGTCGGTATGTTTGCTGATGTAGAGTTTGCTGCCAGTGTGCCGCCGAGCGAATGGTCGGCTATGTACCAGTGGTCGTATGAGTAGCCGGCGATATCGCTGCGTACCACGTCTGCGCGGTTGATGCCGAAGATGGCGAGGTTGGCGGGCATTTTCATTAGGAAGCAGTCGATTCCTGACGCGGCGGTTTCCTGCATGAGTGGCGCGTAGGTGCTTGCTTCGACTCTCGCGCCGGGGTAGAACACCATCGCCGTTGTTGTGCCGGGACCGTCGAATAGCCATCCGTCTTCGATGTCGGTGACTTTCGCCGTTGGATTGGATTGCGTTGCCGACGTTGACGGCGTGATGGTAGTCGTTGACATAGTAGACGCCGTATCCTGCCAGAACGATTAGGACTGCTATGATTGCGGCGAGAATGCGGTGGAACGTTCGATGTTCCATGGCGCCTCCGAACCCTAAAAACACACTTTCTTTCACCATAGTCCGTTCGATGTGTGCTATGTGGAGTGGAGGGGATTGTAGTCGGTGCCGCCTAACATGCATTACTGGAACGATGCCAGTCGTGACGATTGGTTACGTCCGGAATGCATGGAGAGGCGGCTTGGGAAGCAGCATGGGTAAGAACAGCGCGAAACCAGCGAAAACGAAGAATGTGACGCCGGCGGTCACCCCATGGGGTAAGAACCGCGTGAAGAACACTGAAACCGGCAAGCATGTGCTTATCATGCCGGGCATAGGCTACACCGTGGATCGGCCATTGCTGTATTGGGCCGCGCAGGCGCTCGCCGCTGACGGATGGTTTGTGGATCGGCTTGATTTGAAGCTGACGGAGGATGTCGAGTTTCCGGAAATGATCGCCTGCATGGAACGTGTGGTCGACCAATGGCGGGCCGAGGCGCTTGAACATGCTGCAGAATCCGGTGAGGAAGCGCGGCTGCTGGTTGTCACCAAGTCACTGTCCACGCTTTCCTACCCGCATTCGGCGAAGCTGGGCTTGCGTGTGGTGCTGCTCACTCCGGTATTGAATCCGCCGCCCTTCGACAAGCACAAGTCGATCATCCCCGCGCCGCTGCCGGGTGCGGTCGGCAGTCCGATGCCGTTGATCTGCGCCGGCG
>OGYX01000737.1_pt1 | contig 25159 bp, 29 predicted proteins | sample 1576601 | NCBI WGS metagenome assembly OGYX01 (sample SAMEA3541561, study PRJEB24748) | human gut metagenome | biome: human gut; feature: human-associated habitat; material: faeces | place: China | collected 2012 | reverse complement strand
CTGAACTCCTTTCTTCAATTCCTATCCACTCCTTACGCTCACAAAATATCACATCAAGGAACAGGATCCGGATGAGTGGTACGGGGCATTCTGCAGCCTGTCGAAAGAAATGCTTGAGATCATACCGGCAGCAGAGATTGGGGCCATCATCTTCTCCGGACAGATGCAGGATGTGATCTCGGTTGGGACAGAAGGAAAAGCACTCCGGAATGCGATCCTTTATTCCGACGGTCGGGCGGACGAGCAGGCACGGGTGATCATAAGAGAGGCGGCAAGGCGGAATGTAGTACCTCTTGGGGACGCGTATATCGCGGAGATCACGGGAAACCATTTTGACGGATCGATGCCGTTGGCGAAGATCTTGTGGCTGAAGGAAAATGAGCCGGATATCTATGCAAGAACCGCCTGTTTCCTGATCAGCTCAAAGGACTATATAATAGGTAGACTTACCAGTGTGTTCGCCGGAGACATGACCGCCTGCTCCACGGCGGGGGCCATGGATCTGGACAAGAAGATCTGGTCGGAGGAGCTGATTGGAGCGGCAGGAGTCGATATTAAGAAGTTCCCAAAACTTTTTTACGGCCATGAGTGTGTCGGCACGGTCACGGAGACCGGGGCGACGGAGAGTGGTTATCCGGTAGGAACAAAGGTCTATGCCGGAACCGGGGATGCGGGAGCGACGACACTTGCCAGCGGCATCTTGGCACCGGGGGAGTACAACATCAACCTCGGAACCTCCGGCTGGGTGGCAGCCGTATCCAACCAAAGGATGGAGAGTGAAGGCGGCGGATTCAATCTGGCGGCGATGCAGAAGGACCTGCTCATCAATGTAGTCCCGTTCCTAAACGGCGGAAACGTCCACCGGCTGATCGCGAAGATCCTGTCCAGGGATCCCGACGGGGCACCGGATTTCGGGTATATCTCAGAGATTCTTGAGAAAGCGGAACCCGGAAGTCACGGACTGTTCTTCCTGCCCTATGTGACAGGTGAGAGATTCCCGATCATGGACAGCAGCGTCCGGGGAAGCTTTCTGGGGTTATCTCAAGAGACCACGGCGGCAGATATGGCACAGAGTGTCCTCGAGGGAGTGGCATTTTCCATCCGTCAGGGACTGGAACTGTTCGACCATCCGGCGTCAAAGATCACGCTGATCGGAGGCGGAGCGAGGGAACGGCGATGGTGCCGGATCTTATGCAATGTCATGGGACAGAAAATCTTTGTATACAAGGATCCGGACCTTTTACCGGCACTGGCCATCGCCTCGGCGGTGTTCGTGGCGGAGGGCGTGATCCCGGATTACAAGTCCTTTATCGAGACACTGGAGAACCAGGGACACTGTGATACGGTGGAGCCGGATCTGGAAGTTTCGGAGAAGTATCACGGGATCTATCAGAAATATAAGAACATTTATCCGCTGGTAAGAGAGTTTTACAGCAGATAAAGGTCAGTCGGCAGCCATGATTTTTTTAAACCTGTGGTCTGCAAAAATAGAAAATATGGTAACGGTTAAGTAACATTTCCGCTGCTACAAAATCACGATTTCGATAACTGTCTGGCGGAGATTTGAAAAATCACTCCGGAAATATGGGTATGGACAGTTACAGACAATAAACCAGTTTACACGAGGAGGAAAAATATATGTCAAAAGGCAGATTTGGCGCGCATGGCGGTCAGTACATTCCTGAGACGCTTATGAACGCAGTACTGGAACTCGAAGAGGCATACAACCACTACAAGAATGACCCGGAATTCCAGAAAGAACTCACAATGCTTTTAAATGAATACGCGGGCAGACCGTCAAGGCTCTACTACGCGGAGCACATGACAAAGGATCTCGGCGGAGCGAAGATCTACTTAAAGAGAGAAGATTTGAATCACACCGGTGCCCACAAGATCAACAACGTGCTCGGTCAGGTGCTTCTCGCGAAGAAGATGGGAAAGACCCGTGTCATCGCTGAGACAGGCGCAGGCCAGCACGGTGTAGCGACAGTGACGGCGGCAGCGCTCTTCGGCATGGAATGCGAGATCTACATGGGCGAGGAGGACACAAAACGTCAGGCATTAAATGTTTACAAAATGCGCCTTCTCGGAGCAAAGGTGCATGCGGTGACAACCGGAACAGGAACCCTCAAAGATGCTGTTTCGGAGGCAATGAGAGAGTGGACGAACCGGATCGAGGACACCCACTATGTTCTCGGCTCCTGTATGGGACCACATCCGTTCCCGACTATCGTCCGTGACTTCCAGGCGGTTATCTCCAAGGAGATCAAGGAGCAGATGTTAGAGAAAGAGGGACGTCTTCCGGATGCAGTTCTTGCCTGTGTTGGCGGCGGATCCAATGCCATCGGCGCATTCTACAACTTTATTGAAGATAAAGACGTTCAGCTCATCGGCTGTGAGGCAGCAGGACGCGGTGTGAACACGGCAGAGACAGCGGCGACCATCGCCACAGGACGTCTCGGAATCTTCCACGGCATGAAATCTTACTTCTGCCAGGATGAGTACGGCCAAATTGCCCCGGTATATTCCATCTCTGCAGGCCTTGATTACCCGGGAATCGGACCGGAACATGCGAACCTTTACGATACCGGACGGGCCCAGTATGTGGCGATCACTGACGACGAGGCAGTCGATGCGTTCGAGTATCTCTCCAGAATCGAGGGAATCATCCCGGCGATCGAGAGCGCCCATGCCATCGCATACGCAATGAAGCTCGCACCGACGATGGGAAAGGATAAGATCATTGTTGTCAATGTTTCCGGAAGAGGAGACAAGGACTGTGCAGCAATCGCAAGATACAGAGGGGAGGATATTTATGAGTAAGATCGCAAACGCCTTCAAAGGCGGAAATGGAAAGGCATTTATCCCGTTTATCACCTGCGGTGACCCGTCCTTAGAGGTCACGGAGCAGCTTGTATACGCAATGGAGGAGGCAGGCGCAAACCTCATCGAGCTTGGTATCCCGTTCTCCGATCCGACGGCAGAGGGACCGGTGATCCAGGCGGCAAATATCCGCGCCCTGTCCGGCGGCGTGACCACCGACAAAATTTTTGCAATGGTTGAAAAAATCCGGAAAAACACACAAATTCCGATGGTTTTCATGACCTATGCGAATGTTGTCTTCTCCTACGGAACTGAGCGCTTCATCAAGAAGGCGTCTGAGCTTGGCATGGACGGACTGATCCTGCCGGATGTGCCGTATGAGGAGAAAGAAGAGTTTGATTCGGTATGCAAAAAGTATGATATGGATCTGATCTCCCTCATTGCCCCGACCTCCCATGAGAGAATCAGCATGATCGCGAAAGAGGCGTCCGGCTTTGTATACTGCGTATCCTCTCTTGGCGTTACCGGAACGAGAAGCGAGATCACAACGGATATCGGCGCGATGGCGAAGCTTGTGAAAAAGGCGAAAGATATCCCGTGCGCGGTTGGCTTCGGAATCTCCACCCCGGAGCAGGCAAAGAAGATGGCAGGTCTCTCCGACGGCGCTATCGTTGGTTCCGCGATCGTGAAGCTCTGCGGAACGTATGGAAAAGATGCGGTTCCGTATGTGAAAGAGTATGTGAAGTCCATGTGTGACGCGGTGCATGGGATCTAAGAAGCGGCTGGGAAACGCTCCGCGAGGATGCGCAGTGATTTTGATAGGAATAAGTCAGCTTCGCTGACCAGAATCACGCGCCAAGTTTCACGGTCGTTCGACTTAAATGAGAAGAATGTTGTCAAAATGGTAATTGGGAACATGCACTTCACATGCACTTTTGCGAGGTAAAGTGTTTGCGTTGTACCGTACTTTGTGCTAAAATTAAATAACGAACTGTCAATTCTGCGGTGCAGGGACTCCTTTGCACCGCAGTTGTTTGTGTTACTTGCGCAAAGATGTAGGTTGTCGCAAGCAACCGCGCGAGACGCACGAATGTGCCAAGGCACGTTCCTTTTTGAAAAGGAGAAGGATGTATGCCAGTAGGAATTATCATCAATGCCCTGTCCGTCGCCATCGGTGGTGTGGTCGGGGCTTTATTTGGGCATAAGCTGCCCACAAGGATCAATTCAGAGCTCACGAAGATCTTCGGCGTCTGCTCCATGGGAATGGGCGTGAGCTCCATCGGTCTTATGAAAAATATGCCCGCCGTTATCTTTGCGGTGATCATTGGGACCGCGTTTGGGCTGGCGGTGAATCTCGGCGGGATCATCAACAGCGGCGCGGCGTGCATGGAGAAGCCGGTCGGAAAGATCTTCCCGAATAAGAATGCGTCCATGTCCAGAGAAGAGTATATGACGATGCTCGTGACGATCATCGTGCTGTTCTGTGCCAGCGGAACAGGAATCTATGGATCTCTGGATTCCGGAATGAGCGGTGATCACACGATTCTGATCTCCAAGTCCATTCTGGACTTCTTTACTGCGATGATTTTTGGAGGAACCCTGGGAATGGTGGTCGCGGCTGTTGCAATCCCGCAGTGCGTGATCTTTCTCGCAATCTTCGCTGCGGCGAAGTTCATCTTTCCGCTTACCACACCGGATATGATCGCGGACTTCAAGGCCTGCGGTGGTTTTCTTCTTCTGGCCACAGGTTTCCGCATCGCAAAGATCCACAACTTCCCGGTCGCCGATATGATCCCCGCGATGGTGCTCGTCATGCCGGTGAGCTGGTTCTGGGGGAATGTGGTGGTGCCGATGCTGTAAGAAAAGTGGATGCGAAAAGTACACTATAGTAAATTCAAGGTTTCCAAGGCTATCCTTGGGAGCCTTTTTATGTCACGGTAAAAAATATAAGTGATTGCGAAATAGCTCACAATATTTTAATGTATAAAAATAATAAGAAAACAAATAAAATAGCAATAAATGCGCACAAAATAACAAGAAATGATTTATGAGCGATAAAACTTGACAATATTGCAAACAAGATATATCATACATGTAAAGGGGATGATAAAAATGACAAAAAGTTATATGATAAAAGAAATGATAATGCAATTATTATCGGATGGGGCAGGGCACTCTGTCTCAGAGATGAAAGATTATTTATTTGAAAAAGGGTTAGAAGACTATTCAGAAGGACAGTTTGCTGGTTCTGTTAATAATTTGCTAAGAAATAAAAAAATAGAGAAGGTTAATCGAGGCACATATAAAATTGCCGGTGAAAATTTGACAGGAGAAGGGCGGGGGAGCGTTATGAAAAAATGTTTTGTTGTTTCACCCATAGGTGATGCAGGTACAGATATCAGGAAAAATGCTGATCAGTTGTATCAGCATATAATTAAACCAGTATGCGAAAAATGCGGATTTGCTGCACAGAGAGTAGATGAATTTAATACGTCTAATTCAATAACACAAGAGATATTGGATGCGTTAAATGATTATGATTTGGTTATTGCAGATTTAACAGGACACAACCCAAATGTGTTTTTTGAAATTGGATATCGAACAAAAAGTCAGAAACCAATAATTCATTTAAAACGCAAAGATGAAACAATACCGTTTGATGTATCATCCATTCGTACGTTTGAATATGATTTAACTGATTTGGATATGGTAACTGCAACAAAAGATAGATTAGAGCAGGTAATAAGAAATTTTAAGTATGATGAATATAAGGAGTCTAAACGAGGCAATAACTTTGAAAATAATATGATTGTTGCTTCTTTAAATGATATCCAATATAAAATTGATGTTTTAACTGAGGAAATCAAAAAGAAAGAGAATGAAACCATAAAAACGGTAATTGAAACTTTTAATGCTCAAAAGCCAGAGCCAGAGTCTCTTGAAACAGAAATGATGAAGATACTAATGCCAGAGCTGATAAAAAATCCTAATGCTGCCGATGTCTTGTTGAGATTGAGCGAGAAATTTAAGTAAGGAGAACATCAGTGACAAAGAGATATACGTTGTTTTTAGATGAAAGTGAAACACATAAGCATGATCCGATGACCCATAGTGACAGTGACTATCATTTCTGTATGGCTGGAGTTATTGTTGCAGAGGATGATTACGCTCAATAAAAAAATAGTGTTAACCAGTTAAAACGTAATGTGTGGTCAGAATTGGATAATCCAGAGTGTGTAGTTTTGCATCAAATGCGATTAATAGAAGCAGAAAAGGGACGTTTGGATGTCAGAAAATACCCAGAGTATTCGAAATTCAATCGCCGATCAGAACGAAAAAAATTTTACGATGAACTTAAAAAAGTTTTCGTTAATAATAAGTTGATGATAGTTGGAAGTAGTATTAATGAAGACGATTTGAAACGGTATTATTGGGTTGAGAAGAAAAATACGCAAGATCAATATCTAGTGGCAATGCAATTATTGTTAGAAAATTATTGCCATTTTTTGTGCATGAATAATGCAATGGGAAATATTGTATATGAGCATAGAGAACTAATAGGGAATGAAAAGCTTAGAGACAAGTATTATCATATGAAACTTATGGGGTCGATGTATATGACTAAAGAAGCTGCAGAAAAACGACTCTTGGGAATAGATTTCATTGATAAAGCAAAGAATGAAGCTGGACTTCAAATAGCTGATTTTATTCCCAACGCATTTGCTAGAGATCATGCAGGAATTAATCAGCCTAATCCGAATATTTTCACAACACTTCGTTATAACTTATATGATGGAAATGCAGGAAATAGAGAACGTTTTGGAATAAAATATATGCCGTAAAAAGAAAAATAGTATATTGACAAGAAGCGTTACATATAATAAAATACATGTAGGGATTGGGAGATGCCAACTACGTTTTGTGCTTGCACAAGAGACAATCGTTGGATTAGCCAAAAGCTAAGTATGGAGAAAAATACAATCGGCAACGAACCCTATATCGAAAAAGCTACCGTGTTAGGTAGCTTTTTTGTGTTGATAGAAGATATAAAGATAGTTCCAGTGAACAAAAATATTAACTGGAGCTATTTTTATTATCTAACTGATAAAAATGTAAGCAGATCAGAGTTACGACTGCGCACCCAAAGCAGTCGATCAGCACGTCCGTAAACCGTCCTGCGCGGCCCGGGACGAAGAGCTGGTGGAATTCGTCGGTGCAGGCGTAGAGGAAGACGATGGCGAGAGCGATGAGAAGACGGAGTTTCATGTTGGAGGTCCGATACGTAAAGTGCAGTCCGAAACGGACGGTGCAGTAAAATACCAGATATTCAGTCATGTGGGCGGCTTTCCGGACTGGGAAGCTCATGAGTTCGATGAGGTCAGCGTACTGCGCCGGATCCCCGTGGAAAAAACCGAGCTTTGTGCCGAGTATGAGGATCAGTCGGCTCACGGTATCGCTCATTTCCGCGGACTCCGCCGCGGGCTGGGCGGAGAACCAGAAAATGGTGATGGCGACACAAAGTGCCGGAAGCCAGGAAAGCAGCTTTACGGCCGTGGGATAATCCTTTTTATGATTCATATTTCCTTTTTCAGATATCACATGCATTACAGAGAAAGCTCTCCTTTCGCCCGTGCTTTCCGATCCCGTATGGAATGAATCACCGGAACCATGAAAATTGCCACAATTCCACCTGCAAATCCATTATTATATAAATTCATGCCACCATACACAATTCCGACATTTAAGGCGACAGAGGAGTGAAGAAAACCTGCGAGAAGCCCCATGAAGACTCCGAATTCCCCGGCAATCGGCGCCAGTGTCGTCGAAAATAAAAGTGCAAGGATCGGTGACGGAGAATTGATGGTCCAATGCTTTGTAAAGCTTGCGAAAAGCACGCCGAACATGATCGGGGCGATGTTGCGGATATGTTTTCCTGTGGCAGAAAAGCCAACGATCGTAAAGATTCCGCCGATTGTCGGTCCGTTCAGTTCACCTCCGACTCCGAGAACAAAGATTGTGGCAAAGAGACCGTTGATGGCCATATTGAGGATTGTTGCCGCGCCCCCGTTATCCCGGAGATAATCGGTTCCACCGATTCCGGAGCAGGATAAGATTTTCCTGTAGGATTCACCAACTTCCTTTCCGCCGAAGAGGAATGCCGCGATGATCATGGCGGCAAACAGCCCGCAGAGGATCGCAAACAGCAGCTGGTTGTTGCCCTCGGACCAGATCAGGCGGGACTCAGTGGTGATGCCGAAGGATTTTAACACGGATACAACGACGGTGGCGATGATCCCGGCGGAAAAACCTACGTTATAGAGGGAGTAACCTTTGTGGGAATAATGAACATGGGTGGATAACGGCGGCAGCACGAAACCGATCATGAGCCCCACGGCGAGGCTGATGAGAAGCCGCAGGAGGTAGGGCAGATTCGAGATGTACATGATCTGCGTGATGATCGGGGACAGGCTGGTGCCGTAAAAACCGATATAAACATAGCGTGACAGGTGCATTTTGTGATAGTGGGCATAGATATACACGCCGAGCAGGATCGCCCAGATGTTTAAGAGGTTCTTTCCGAACAGGGAAAAGCCAAACATCAGGCAGCTGGATGTGATCGTATGTCCGTCCATCTCCATATCGAGGAAATAGATGGTCCAGATACATAAAAGTGTCAGCAGTCCGGCATTGATAAAGGAAGTTCCGATGCCGCCGATCAGAAAATAGTCTGTGATCAGAAAGTCCGGCTCCCTGATCAGTGTCCAGAGTCCCGGAAGAATTTCCTTGATAGGCTGTAAAAACAGTCCGACGATCATGAAATAGAGGGGGATCAGGGACAGAAGACGGAACTTCTGGAGTCTTGTGAGGGGGGAATGTGTCATGTACGTGTCCTTTCTATCTTTTCTGGTAAATTGAGGTTCAGACTGGCGCAGGAAAATGCGCGCATGGTTTAGTATACCGTAAAATCGTAGGAATAGAAAGAGGTTTTGCTGATTGCAGAATAGAAACAAAAAGAGACCCAGACAAAATATGCTAGATCTCTTTTCCCGTACTGCTTAAAATACTCCGGCGGAAGATTCCCGAATGTCGAAATTACTGAATGAACAGTGTATTTACATCAAGCTCATTCTCAATCATGCCGGACTCATACATGAAATCGGCTGTCTTCTGGAAACCTTCTTTGTCAGCATCAGTGATCTCCGTGGAGAAGTCATAGAAACCGTACATTTCCTTAACTGCGTCAACATCAAGATCAAGTGCTGCGGCAACAGTCTCTATGGCTGCATCCTGATTATCAGCCATGTAGGATGCAATCTCGTCCTGTGCAGCATTTAACTTTTCAATGACATCCGGATGCTCATCGTAGAACTTCAGGGTCGTTGCAACTGCGATCAGTGCGCTGATCAGGCCCTCGCCGTCTGCAAGAAGGTGGTAGCCCTGCTGTTCTGCGTTGTAAGCAGTTGCGCCTGCGAGCAGGGCAACGTCAACGCTGCCGCCATCAAGACCTGCCTTTGCGTCCGGGATGGTCATGTTTACATAGTTTACATCGTCAAGAGTCATGCCTGCCTGAGCAAGGTAGGAGACAAGGAGTTCATGAAGGTTGGTACCGGTTGGTCCTGCAATCGTCTTGCCTTTTAAACTCTCCGGAGTTGTCAGAGTCTCATCCTTGGAGTACATGCAGAATGCCTTCGGGGAACGGCTGTACATGTTTAATACCTTGATGTCAGCACCGTTTGCAGCGGACAGGATCACGGATGTTGCACCTACTGCGTAGAGAACCTGAACGTCGCCGGAAGCCAGAGCCTGTGTCTGGTCAGCGCCGGAAGTAAGCTCTGCGTACTCAACCGGAACGCCGAGCTCTTTTTCGAAGATTCCCTGGTCCTTTTCGATGATGGTCGGTACATTTAACGGAGATGTTACATAGGTAACTGTGAGTTTATCGATGGATGTCTCAGCGTCAGCTGTAGCCTCGGCAGAAGTTTCAGCCTCAGCGGAAGTCTCAGCGGTTGTCTCGGCAGCAGAAGCAGCCGCAGTCTCTTTGCCTGCAGATCCGGAGCAGCCTGCAAGGGAAAATGTCATGCATGCCGCGAGTCCTAATGCGATCAGTTTTTTCATTTTGTTTTGTCCTCCTCATGTAAGTTGAAAAAATAAGTGTATGATACGCCTAAGTTAATAGGCAGATATCCGAACTTAATAAAATGATGGGAATCCCTTAAATAAGGAAACCAGCTAATAAAATTTTTTTTGGGACAGCTCATAACATTATGTTTATGCTTTGAATGTAATATCTGCTGGAAATAGCGTAAGAATAATATCATAAAAATCAGAATATCTTGAATTACACATAAAATATATTTAATTTATAAAATTCAGATTCTCAATGATATCCCTCTTGAGTGCAATAAACTCCTCATTCAGCAGATTTCTTTCCCCGGATGGCGTCTTCACCGGATAAACATGCTTCACAAGCCCCTTTTCAATCATCACGATCTGGTCACCGAGGATCAGTGCTTCATCGATGCTGTGGGTCACGAACATGATGCTGGAACGTTCCTTCTGCTGAACGCGGAGAAGTTCCCTCTGCATCTGTTCCCTCGTGAAATAGTCGAGAGCCGCGAATGGCTCATCCATCAGGATAAAGGTTGGCTCGTAGGCCAGTGCCCTGGCGATGGCCGCGCGCTGTTGCATGCCGCCGGAAAGCTGTGATGGGTATGCCTTTTCAAAGCCGGACAGGTTCACCGTGGAGACGATGTCCTGAATCTTCTCCTGATCGACCTGATTTTTCTTCAAACCGAAAATAATATTGTTCCAGACATTGAGCCATGGCATGAGCCGCGGTTCCTGGAACACAAAGGCGGTCTTGTGGGCGCCGCCCCAGAGAACCTCACCGCTGTCGGCGGATTCCAGACCGCCGGTGAGCCGCAGCAGAGTCGTTTTTCCGCAGCCGCTCTGACCTAAGATCACGGTGATCTTTCCTTCCGGGATCTCGAGATCGACGCCGTTTAAGACAGGAAACATCCGGCCGTCAACCTGATATGTTTTATGAATGTCTTTTAATCTAATTCCAGCCATTTTCACCGGCTCCTTTCAGAAAGATGCTGATGAGAAGACCGAAGATCCGGTCTGTCAGATAACCTGCGATGCCGATGGCGAAGATGCCGACGATGACCTTGTCGGTCCGGGACATCTGCTGGGCAAACAGGATCATGTGCCCCAGACCGGTGGACGCTGCGACCATCTCCGCACCGATGATAGCGCGCCAGCTGTAGCCCAGACCGATGCGCATTCCTACGAGAATGTCCGCCATGGCGTAGGGCAGCATGATGCGGAAAAATTTTTGGCGTTCTGTGTAGCCAAACATGGTTCCAACCTCCAGAAGCTTCTGGTCACAGCCCGTAAATCCCTTGACGATGTTTAAATACATCGGGAAAAAGGAGGCCAGAACGATGATGACCGTCTTTGTAGTTTCGCCGATTCCGCACCATAAAATAAGTAGCGGGATCATGCTGAGCGGCGGTACGTTCTTGAAGAACTGCACCAGGTATTCATAGTAACCTGCGGAGGCCGGAATCATCGCCCGCAGCATGCCGAAGGCAAATGCCAGGATAAAGGCGATTACAAAGCCTTTTCCGACGCGCAGGAAGCTGATCCTTAAGTCACGGAAGAGTTCGCCGCTTTGCAGCATTTTGCAGAAGCTCTGGAAGACCCGCCCCGGGGATGGGAGCACATAGGAACTTAAGATGCCCGCGCGGCAGACGATATACCAGACGGCGAAGACCGCCAGGATACCGATGAGCGGTGGGAAATATTTTTTAAATTTCTGATTCATTGCACTCCATCTCCTCTGTGGCAGCCCTGAACACAGTACAAAAGCTCAATCAGTTTTGCGTTTTTCCAGTCATTGCCGGTCACATAGGATTCGATCGCCGGACGGCCGGATTTACTGACCACTGGAAACGGCAGGTCCTTAAAGAATCCAGGCGGGATCGGGCTTGCGTCCGGCGCAGGTTCCATTGGCTCGCCAAGTGTAGCGAGAAAGCGGTTCCATGGTACGAAATGTGTGTCTTTTAATTCCAACTTATTTCCCATGTCGGCTAAGATCCGGCATGGCGTTGTGATGATCTTTTCACCGTCCGCAAGATCCGGACGTTCTGCCAGTTCTCTTGCGCAGTGGATCAGGATCGGCTCAATATCCGCGATCCTGATCCCCGGCTGCAGGGAATGTACCAGAGATACCGCTGCCGGACATCTCGCGTCCGCAAAAGTTCCATCTGCATGTTCCAAAAGCTCCCGATACTTCCGAAGCACGATCTCGCCCCAGCTTTCCCGACAGACCACTCGCGTCAGGTCATGCTTCTTAAGCAGCTTTTCAAGTGCCGCCGCCGAGATCATCCTCTCTGATACCGGATTGATCCATAGATATGTCAAAGTAAAACCCCCTTCAATTAGGCATAACTAACCAACGCTGTTTAGCATAGCAGATTAGTAGGGAAATGTCAATTGGGAATATATGAAGATAGTAAAACAAAATTATTGAAAGATAATAGAATGAATCAGATTTAAGATAGCCTGCTTTTGCTCAGCAGTTAATAACTCCCACTGTTTGATTAAGGACAGCTGATCATCAGTAAGCTCGGTGCAGTTCTCTACAGCAAAAAATTGCGCAAGAGACAAGTCAAAAGCATCACAAATTCTTTGTAAAGATGGAATAGTAGGCAGCATTTTTTTACGGTACCAGGAAGAAATAGTAGATTGCGGAAGACCTGAACGGACTGATAACTGATATTCAGACCAGTTTCTGGCTAAACGCAAATCGGTGATTCTCTGAAGAACGTCAAACATGATGAAATACTCCCTTGTTGCTTGTGATTGTCATAATTATAGTGGGATTTATCGTTGTAAAATAGTTATGATTATAGTATAATAATTACGATAAAAATAACTATAAATCGTTAAAATTAGACGATTAGGGAGGATATTATGACGGAAAAGCAAAAAAAAGACTGCAAGAAAATTATAAATGTGGCAAGTGCATCAGCAGCTGTTGGAGGGGGATTAGCCCAAATTCCAGGAAGTGATTCAGTTCCTTTAGCAACAATTCAATTAACGATGACTATTTCACTTGGTAAAGTATTTGGAAAATCGTTAACGGAAAGTTCAGCAAAAGCAGCGATGGGATCGGCACTTGCCTCGCAAGTGGGACGAACAATTTCTCAAATAGCAATTGGTTGGTGGCCAGGAATTGGTAATGTAATTAATGGTGCGACAGCGGCAGCAGTGACTGAAGCACTTGGATGGGCATTGGCTAAAGAGTTTGATGAGGGACTTTTATAAAGATAAATCTATCGTCAAAAACGGAAAGGGAGAGTAAATTGGGTTTATTTGATGGTCTAAAGAAAAATAAAGAAGATGCTTCATTGACAAATTATCGGAAGACAGGTTTAAACACAAATTTATCTAATTATGGCTGGTATGAATGTGTCCATTGCCATAAAAAGTTTCGAAAAGGTGATATCGATATTGATCATATTCTTCCGCAAAGCAGAGGTGGAGGAAATCAACCGCAAAATTTACAGTGCTTATGTAAACATTGTAATCGCTCAAAGGGAAATGACATGAGTCAGACTAAAGTGGATCTTCGCCAGCGAAAACAATCTTATGGACAGTATAAAAGAGAAGAAATATTAAAGCCGAAACTTGAGGAAAAGAAGAAAGAGATAAGAGAAAATTACCTAAGTAAGTTGAGCAATGAAGAAATATTAAAGTGTTTGAAATCGTTAGATTTTAGAGATGGTTGGACAGAACTTAAGCGAGAAGCCAGAAAAAGAGGAATTATGTAATATGCTAAAAATAAAATCTTTCGCTTGTTAGAGAGACTAAGTGGAGGATTTTATTGTATTGATAAGAAGATAAGAAGTACTTAGAGAGTGGGATATATGCCCTACAAAAAAGAACATACGTTCGAAAAAAAATATTTACAATTGGTACTCGATAGGGTATAATAATTTTAACAGGAGGAACGATATAGAGTACAAAAGAAATCGAGGGGATATGGTTCAAAGGGATTGTTAGATGTTAAAAATTATGATACTCTGATATTAAGAAATGAAAAGAAGTGATTGTATGGCAATGGCGAATGCGCAGAAAGCGGTTGAACTGTCTAATAAAGATTGGAATTTTATCGTCTGATTGGCGAAGGATTTAAAGATATACAGGATGGCAGAACAAGTACAATCAGCGAAGTGAGGGAAAAATTAGAAAAAGCAAGGGAAAAACGTGGCTAAAGTAATATTCGCGGGATCAGCAGAGCATGATCTGTTGGACATCGAGTATTATATTTTTACAAATCTTAAAAATCCCCAAGCGGTCCGTAGAATCTCCGATGGTATTTTAGATACAACAGGAAAATTTTTAAACTTAGAAGAGAAAACCGGAATGTGAAGCTATTATGAAATGGTGCTATGTTCCGGTTTTAATGTTAGGTGGTTTGGCTATGGGAGGAAGAAGAAAAATGGTATCTAAATATGAAAGAAGAAGGAAAAAACCAATAAAATCAAAATAGGAAGTGAACGTATGGATATAAAAAGGCATGTTTACCAGACATTACTCAAATGGAAAAATGACAATTGTCATACGACACTAGAGGTTAATGGTGCGAGGCAGGTAGGAAAGACGTATATCATTAACAAATTTGCAGATGAAAATTTTAGTCATAAAGTGTATATAAACTTATTTGAACTGAGCGGAGAACAGTTCATTTCCTGCTACCAAAAAGCATGCAATTGGCGGCCGGGAGAAGGACCGCGCCCTCAAGCTCCGCTACATGATGCATTTCGTCTGTTTGATGAAAATTTTTCAGACACAGAGGACACCGTTATTATCATAGATGAAATTCAAGAGTCAGCAGAAATTTATAACCGAATTCGTGAATTCACACGACAGTTTCGGTGCCGCTTTATTGTTACAGGCAGCTATCTTGGAAGAATCTATGAACCGGAATTTCGGTATTCAAGTGGGGATGTTACAAGTATTCAAATCTATACCTTATCATATGAAGAATTTCTGGAAGCAGCAGATACGGATCTATTTGAAAAATATAAGCTGCTTGGAAAAAAACTGGATTCAGTGACAGGGGCAGAATTAAAATCATGGTATGATATATATTGTCAAATTGGTGGTTATCCATCTGTTGTTCGTGAATACTTAAATTCAAAAAGTATAGAGCGAGCACGGAGTGAATTGATTAGAATCATTGATACCTTTATGAATGAATCAATTCGTTATTTTACAGATGTTCTTGACACTCAGGTATTTACGGATATTTTTCTTTCAATTTGCAGGATACTTGGCAGAGAAAAAAAGGGACTTGAAGAAGATAGTATCAGTGAAGAACTTCAAAAATTGGTAACAAGAGACTATTCCAGCAATATTAGCAAGGCAGTCTGCAACCGGGCAATTAGTTGGTTACGTTTTTGCGGCGTAATTGGATTTTGTGGGAAAATTATAGAAATGGACATTCTAAATTTTAAACCAGGATGCAGATGTTATTTTATGGATCTGGGATTAGCAAGTTATTATATGGCGCGAGTTGGGGCTGCACAAACAGAAATTGCAGGCATGCTGAGTGAAAACTTTGTATATATTAATTTGAAGAAGCGGCAGGATTTTCCAGAAGAAATTGCCTTTGAAATGCCAGCATTTGCGACTTTTAAGGGTGGAGAAGTAGATTTTGTGGTACAAGGTCTGAAGTCCTCCCGGAGATATGCAATAGAAGTGAAAACTGGAAAACACATTGGAAATACGGCAAAAAAAGTATTGGAATCGGGAAAAGCTGATTGTTTATTGTATTTGAAAGGTGATACGTTAGGGGGGCAGGAAGGAAAAATAGAGACCGTACCCATTTATCTTCTGGAAAAATTGAATTTTTAACTTGAAATCTTAGAAAGGCAGTGATATACTTTCAAACGTTGCTAAGCCCGCAAAAACCAAGGTCTTAAAGGGCTTTCGCCGATTCCCGGCGTAAGGTCATATACTTGCAGTATATGCCTTCCGCAGCATTCGTCAGATGTACATGCGAGCATGTCCGGCTGACTCATTGCTGTGCGAAAATGAATCGAGTGTTCGTGACCTTCCACTCGTAAAACAAAACTTACATCGGATTAAAAATGTAACAGTTTAAGGGCGTTTATATAGGTTTGTGCTTGAAGAATTTTGAGAAATGTGGACTGAAAAAAGTTTAGTGGTGTTCATAGGTATTCACGTGTAACTGTGTAAAAAATGTGTAGTAAATTATATACGGTATAATATGAAAAGAGATCGGACATTAGGTTGTCTGATCTCTTTTTTGGTATCCGATAGAGCATTTAGCATGAAAAGCTGGGCATTATAAGTGATCAGCGACAAGAGCCAGAGCCTGAATCGTACGTAAGTACTTTTCATATTGGATGGTTCCGGATTTTTTTGCTTCTTGGAGAGTGTTTAAAATAACTTCGTCGATAGTGGGGAGTTCTTCGCTGAGTAAATAATCGGCACTAATAGAGAAGGCTTTGCAAATTGATACGAAGGTCTCAAGGGACATGATTTTGATCCCACGCTCAATGTTACTGTAAAAAGAGGGCGATATGCCACATTTTTCGGCTGCGGCTTCTTGAGACAGACCTAACTCCTTGCGACGGAGTTGTATACGCTTTCCGAGTTCGTAATAATCAATGTCTTTCAAGTGACGTCCTCCTTTGATGTGTATAGATAATATTCTACCGAGAGTCGAGAGAAATAATAATATTCCATAAGAATAATAATTGCCCATTAGAATATATAGTGATATACTAATAAAAGGGATTATTCTCAAGGAATGCACGAGGGAGGAAGTATTATGGAAGAAAAATGCATGACCTGTGGCGGAAAATTGGGAATGCTTGGTGGAAAAGCTGTTCCGGGAGGAAGAATCTGCCCTAAGTGTGTATCACGTCTAGGGACGGAGATTATGAGGGAGATACAAACGTTCACCGCTGAGGATATTAAAGATTTTATAGCGGTAGATACTTCAGGAAGCCCATTATTATTGAAATATAGGGCAAATGTACGACTAATAGAAACCGAGGATAAACGTATTAAATCCTGGGATACGGAAATTGCAAGTGTAGAAAGGCAATATCAAAAAGAGATTAAAGAGGCCACGCAATATCGGAATCAATCAATAAAATCTTTGAAAAAAGACTTGGAGGAAATAAAAGCGAAACAAGGCGGATATTTAGAAGCTATTCAGATAGAAAATCATAATAGCCTTGTTGAAGATATAGAAGGCGGCTATCAGGAAGATGTTGAAACTTCAGAAAAGAATAGACGGGAGCTAATTGAGAGCGCGAGAGTAAATCAGAAAATAGACGAAAAAAATAAAGAAAAAGCACAAAATTCTTTGCAGGAATGTTTTGATGAGATTAAAAGAACAGCCATTACAGAAAGAATAAAGATGGATGAGAAAATAAAATCCGAGCGGGAAAAGGAAGAAAGAATCCAACAGGAAAGGGAAGAAAAAGCGCGTTTAAAAAGGGAGAAACAAAAAGAAAAGCAGAGAAAAAAGGAAGCAAACAAGAAAGAAATAAGGTTACAGGAAAAAACACAAACAGTAGTTCAAAAAACAGAGATGAAAAATTATTATGGTATCTTGGAAGTCTCGGAAAATGCGTCCTCAGAGGTCATTGAAATTTCATATCAAACATTGATAAAGAAATATCAAGATGGTACAGAGACTTCAAATAAAAAAGTTTTAGAGCTTAATGAAGCATATTATGTATTGTCAAATATAGAACGACGCAAGCAGTATGATAAATTACGAAAAGGACAGATTGCAAAAAGTCCACAAACGAATAGTGAAAAAATGGAAGGCGAGAAGTGGTATTATTCAGGTCTAGTTCTATTAGCAACGTACTGCTTGTGTATGCCGGTATCGTGGGTTTTAACATTTTTAAGATATAAGAATATTGAAAGGCAATCAGAAAGTTATAAAAAACGGACAAAAATTGCTGTTGGAATACAGGTTGGTTTATTAGCAGTATCAATAATTATATCAATAATAATCTCTATTATGTTTGGAGTTGTTGCATTTAAAGAAATCAAAAATGAAGACAATAAAAGTATAGAAGGCTCACTTGAAGCGTCGTATGAACAGGAGAGTCAAGAACATGTAAATGAAAATAATAGTGACTCTGTAGAACGTCCATATCGTACAAGTCTTGAAGAAAGCGAAACAACAAGCGGAGTTGTAAAACGCCCATATCGTTCAGGACCTGAAGGAAACGAAAGTGAGACACAACCGAGTGAATCAACAGTAGCAACAAGTGATGGACCAATAATTGATGATGATGTGGATTTATCCTTTTTATGGAGTTCAGACCATAGAACATCATGGTATTCCCAAACAACAGGATTGTATCTAATTACAGATTTTTATTTTCCAGATAGTCCTTATGGCGATACACCAAACGTTGTTTTTACATCAGCAGATGAGACCATAACAGCGGTAACAGCATATTATACGGAGTGCATCAGAATATCCAGAACTCCTAATGGTGGAATTGAATATTTGGCAAAATTGGAATCTGCGGATAGAGAAAACCCAGAAGATCTTGGAACAATTAAGATTATATGGAACTCATGGGAACAACTAGATTATCCGATAGTTGAAGTTGCTGATCCAAGCGTGGGATTAAAGGATATGTCCGTTATATCAGATGATTATGTATTTGAAAAAATGACGAGCTATGAAGAAGAATTTAGCGTTAGTTTTTAACAAATAAATTTCAAACCTTAAGGAGGAAAAACAATGTCAACAGGTTTAATGATTATTTTGCTTATTCTTTCAATTTTTATCACAGCTAAGGTATGTGGCATCTTGTTTAGGAATACAATAGGTACAGGAATGGCGTATATTACGCGTACATTTGTTGTATGGCTGATAGTTCTAGTGGTGCTTACTGGAATTTGTAGTGCTATAGGTCTGGTATAAATCTTACCTAGAAAATGAGGGATGAAATAATCCGGGGACTTTAATATATCTCGAATATAACAGCCATATGGACTTTCATATGGCTGTTATATTTTTTAATACCTATGTTCAATATACTCAAGCAACGCATCTCTAGGAATCTTCCAGCGGTTTCCAATTCGAAATCCTTCAATGTAATTATTGTGAAGCAAATCTAATAATGAGTTCTTTCCAATTTTTAAAACTTCACGACACTCATTAAAGGTCAAAATGTCTGGTGTATTATCTAACATGATATCATTTCTCCTTTGAAAAATTGGTTTATACCTGTTTGATACAGTTTATAAAAGTGTTTTGAAGTTTGACATCTATGGTACACGATGAAATTTCGATTATACATTATTTTTTTGAAATAAATTATGAAAAGGAGACGATGCACATGAAAACAGGAATGGAGATTTTGAGACTGGCAGGGAGACTTTCTGCAAAATTTATCATTTGGCTTGCAGGAAAATTAGAAAAGTAGGAAATACGAAAGGAGAATGTGACATGTCAGCAAATATAGAATCTATGTTTTATGTCAGAAAAACCCCGTGGCACGGTCTTGGAACCAGAGTTGAGTTTGCTTTAGACTCAAAGGAAGCTCTTGTGGCTGCTGGACTTGATTGGAAAGTCATTCAGAAATCCATCATGACCGATGACGGAAATTTAATTCCAGGCTTTAAAGCTAATATCCGAAATACAGATCATCAACTTCTGGGAGTGGTGACAGATCGTTACAAGGTCGTGCAGAACACGGACGCCTTCGCTTTTACAGATCAACTGTTAGGCGAGGGCGTTTCTTATGAAACTGCCGGATCGTTGCAGAACGGTCGCCGGACCTGGATACTTGCAAAGTTGCCGCAGAGATACATCATCAGCGGAGATGAGATAGAACCTTATCTCGTATTTATGAACTCCCACGATGGAACAGGAGCAATTAAAGCAGCGATGACACCGATCCGTGTTGTATGCCAGAACACGCTGAATCTTGCATTGAACACAGCCAAACGTGTATGGTCCACTAACCATACCGGAGACATGAAAGGAAAGATCATGGATGCCAGGGATTCTCTGCTCTATGCTGAAAAGTATATGGCGGAACTTGGAAAGACGATTGAGCGGATGAATCAGATCCGGTTATCTGATCGCCAGGTGCGGGAATATATCGACGCGCTGTTCCCTCTCTATGAGAAGCCAACACCACAGCAGACAAAAAATATTCTTCGCATGAAAGCGGATGTGATGGCACGGTATTATGATGCACCAGATCTGCAGGACGTCGGAAAGAACGGATATCGATTTATCAATGCGGTATCTGATTTTGCGACACATGCAAAACCTCTTCGAACGACAGCAAATTATAAGGAAAATTTATTTGCCCGAACGGTAGAGGGCAATGCCATGCTCGACCGGGCGTGTGAACTTTTAAAGAGAGCTTAATGGCAGCCTAGGGTTCTAAAATAAATGAAAATTTCTTATTGATATAGGGCAGGACGTAATTTATGCGATCCTTCCTTATATTTATTTAGCCAAAACGGAGGAAATCAAATGAGCGAGAAATACCAGAAAAGAGTCCTTGAGGACATGATGAAACGACCAATTCCCCGGAAATGGATCGGAATTGTAAAGCTGCAGATGGTAAGGGAAGGAAAAGTACTCTATGGAACAAGACGCTTCACATCCGCAGTGGATGCAGTCTCAATGGTGCGTCCGATATTTGCGCAGTCTGACCGGGAAATGATGGTGGTCATGAGCGTTAATACAAGACTAGAACCTCTGGCACTGGAAATTGTAGCGGTGGGAGGTGTAGATTCCTGTAATGTCGATATCAAAAATATTTTCAAACATGCATTGCTGAATAATGCATCATACATCATCTGTTTTCACAATCATCCGACAGGAGATCCTACGCCAAGCAAGGAAGATCGGCTGTTCACAAAGCGGCTGACATCTGCAGGACAAATTTTAAATCTTCCTGTCATAGACCATATCATTATGGGTGAAGAAACTTTTTACAGTTTTAAAGAGTATGGAGATCTGGAAGTATTTCCAGAAAATAATCCAGTTGCATAACACCAAAGATCACAAAAATTGAGGAGTAATACATATGGTAGAAACAAAATTGTCATTACAGAACGTAACAAGGGACGATTGGCTGCGTTTAAGAAAAAGCGGACTTGGCGGATCAGATGCCGGAGCTGTATGCGGGTTAAATCCTTATTCCAGTCCCCTGCAGGTCTTTTGTGATAAGACCACAGAAGAAGTACAGGACCATGATAATGAATCCATGCGGCAGGGCAGGGATCTGGAAGAATATGTCGCCAAGCGTTTCATGGAAGAAACAGGAAAGAAGGTACGGCGCTCAAATTTTATGTACCGTTCCGAGGAACATCCCTTCATGATTGCAGATGTGGATCGGTTAATTGTTGGCGAAGATGCCGGATTGGAATGCAAAACTGCCAATGCCTACAATGCAGACAAATGGAAAGATGGCAAAATCCCCGCTCACTACATTATCCAGTGCTGCCACTATATGGCTGTAACCGGAAAAAAGAGTTGGTACATTGCTGTCGTTATTTTAGGGCAGGAATTTAAGTATGCCAAAATCAGCTGGGATGATGAGATAATCCGGGATTTGATTACGGTGGAGGAGAACTTCTGGAAGAATCATATTCTTACGGGGATTGCTCCAAAACCGAATGGATCAGACGGAGATACTGCGCTTATTTCAAAACGATTTCCAACCTCCGCTACGGAAGAAGCTCTTCCGCTTGATTCTTTCGAATCCAGATTATACCGCAGAGCAGAGATCTTGGAACAGATGAAAACTCTCACGTTGGAACAGGAAAGGATTGATCAGGAGATCAAACTCTATATGGGCGATCACGCGGCTGCAAAAAGTGAGAATTTCCGGGTACGCTGGCAATCTGTAAACAGTGAACGTCTGGACAGCAAAGCTCTTAAAAATGCCGAACCAGAAATTTACCGGAAATATACAAAAAGCATATCGTCCCGGCGTTTTGTCGTGAGTCCAGCTACATAAGGGAAGGAGAATCTATATGGGATGTAAAGAAATCCGTCTGCTCCATGCAGATGAAATTGAATGCAGAATCGCAAGTGCATCAGAATACGGGGTGTCCCTCGTATTATACAAAGATGCAAGGGTCGATCAGAAAATCCTTGATGAAACATTTACTCCGTTTGGCTGGAAACGCAGCCATCAGATGATCGAAGGAAATCTTTACTGCACCGTTGAGATATGGGATCAGGAAAAAGACCAATGGATCGGAAAGCAGGATGTCGGGACGGAAAGCTATACAGAAAAAGAAAAGGGGCAGGCTTCTGACAGCTTCAAGAGAGCATGTGTGAATTGGGGAATTGGAAGGGAGCTTTACTCTGCTCCGTTTATCTGGATACCGAGAGAACTGGTCGCACTTCAGAAGATTAAAGAGAAATGGATAACGAAAGATCGGTTTCAGGTTCTTTCCATCGGTTATAACGAAAAGCGAGAAATCACAGACCTTCAGATTCAAAATCAGCAGGGAAAACTTGTCTACTCCTACTGTACCGGAAAGAAAGCAGAAGTGAAACCTGCCAGATCCAGAAATTCAAACGATGCTTCAACCGATGTGAAGCATCAACTAGCAGCAAAAGCCTTGCAGGAGCGCATGGATGAATTACAAAGAGAGCTGGACCGTACCGGAGTATCCTGGCAAACGGTATTAAAGCGTTACGGTTTGTACACCATCGATCAGATGACAGAAGAACAGTACCGGGATGCCATGGCAGGACTTAGAAAATCAAGATCGGTGGCTTAGAAAGGAGATTTATATGATACCAAGCGATGGAGTTTCTACATTATTTAAAGAAGCTGCGTTAAAACGAATCGAGCAGATTCTTCTTGCAGAATGGCGGGAGAAAAAGGATTTTTATCAAAGGGAAGGTCAAAAAAGAGAAAAACTGATCGAAAAAATGGATGATGCGGAGAAACAGATATTCGAAGAATATGTAAGAGTGGTTCTGGAAAACAACGCAGAAAAAGAAATGGCAATTTACGCAACTGGATTTATGGATGGAATATACACAGCCAGAAAAGTCATGGATCAGGAATATAAGTAAAACAGGAGGAAAAAATCGTGGAGATTAGAATTTCAAAAGAAGATTTCATGAAGATCATCAAACGTGTCGCAAAATCAATGCTTGGGAGTGTTTCTGCACTCAATGCTTCAACAATTATCTCAAATAATGAACTGATCTATCAAGGGACAAAAGCTTTAATTCGTGGAAATAGAGTCCATCGGGGTGTATATCTGGATGAGTTTTATAGTCTTCTCGACCATGAAACAGATCTTCGTGATAGCATCGGTAAAATGATTCTGGTGGATGTCAATTCAGCGGAGATCTCACATTTTGATTCAGTTTTTGGAGATCTTACAAACTGGGAACAGGTACGTTCGAAGGTCTTCTGTAAACTCATCAACCGGACAGGGAACTTAAAGCACCTGCAGATGATACCGAATACCCGATATCTTGATCTGGCAGTTGTATACAGCCTGGAATTTCACATCAGAAATTACATATACCGAATTGAAATCACAAATCAGATGATGAACCAGATGAAAATTTCCTTGGAAACACTTCACAAACAGGCACTTACCAATATGAAAGCAAAATTTCCTTACAAGGTTGAGACATTGGAAAATCTTATGCTGAATTTGACAGGCTTTGACCAGGAACATATTCCAGGCGGCAATTATATAAACCTGCCTGTATATGCCATGCAGAACCGTTTGGAAACAGACGGGGCATCCGTCCTTCTTGATTCAGAACCGTTTAAGAACCTGTCAGACCAGCTGGGTACCAATCTGATTGTGTTTCCATCATCAATTTACGAAGTGATGGCTCTGCCAGAGACACCGGATATGTCCTATGAAGACTTAAAATTACTTTTGATGAGAATCAATCTTGGTTATTTAACAGCATCGGAGCAGTTATCTCCTCACATTTATCGCTATGATCGGACTGAAAACGCATTAGAAATCGTAGATTAAAAGAATTGCCAGGGTGGAACTACTTACCGCCCTGGCAGTCTTCTTTTATAAAAAACCACTAAATCAATCATAAAATACACGGAGGAATAAGCATGAAAACATTAAGAGAATTTGCAGAAATGATTTTAAATCAGGTTTCCGAAAACATGGGATACCGGGGAGAAATCGTAGAAATTCCTAACAATAACGTAGAAAATCGTGTCGGACTTGCACTTTCAGAGCCAGGAAATAAGTTGTCGCCCATCGTTATGATAAGTGATCTTTATGAAGAATATAAAACAGAGGGCAATGAAAATATGCTTGGACCCTGGTGCCTCAAAGTGAAAACGAGATTCTTGCAGCAATTAGAAATGCAGGAGGATTTTCCTGATATCACAAAAATGCTGCAGCAAGGATATCCAGAATTAAAAAACCATATTCAAATGAAATTGATCAATGCTGCCGCCAATGAGCAGCATTTAAAAGATATTCCCTGGGTTCCATTTCTGGATCTGGCAATCACCTTCCGTCTGGCACTCGAATCCAATCAGGATATCTGCGTATTCACAGAAATAACCAACTCATTGCTGAAAATCTGGAATGCAACGTCGGATGAACTGTATCAAGCTGCTCTTACCAATCTGCAGGCGAATAATGATTACGTGTTCTGTGATCTTTTCGACTATTTATTTAAAGATATGCCTGAATTTTCAGGGATTTCCGACTCTGTTCCCACTGTAAAGTTATATATTTTGACAAATAATCAAGCTCAGTTTGGGGCTTATGAACTTCTGCGACCGAATATTCTCAAAGAAATTGCTGATAAATCAAACAGCGATCTGATCATTTTTCCCTGTTCTGTACACGAACTTCTGGTGCATCCATATGATGGAACAATTTCTATTGATTATATGCGCGAAACAGTTCATTGTTGTGGTCAAGCTTTTTTGTAACACTTGTGGCTAAAAAAATAGTGCTTATCAATTTATGCTGCCGTCCTTGCTTCATATGGGGTTCGATAACCATTATAACTGTGTGGACGAACATGATTATAATCAACGTATGCAAATTCTTCTACCTTTTGATAGAGTGTTTCCTCTGTTGTAAACTCATACAAATTTGTGCATTCATTCTTCAAGGTATTGAAATAACGCTCCATCGGTGCATTGTCGTACGGATATCCTGCTTTGCTCATGCTCTGTGTCACATTTACCGATTCGCAGAATTCGGTAAATGCTTTGGACGTATACTGTGAGCCCTGGTCAGAATGTAAGATAAG
>OGYX01000734.1_pt1 | contig 25198 bp, 20 predicted proteins | sample 1576601 | NCBI WGS metagenome assembly OGYX01 (sample SAMEA3541561, study PRJEB24748) | human gut metagenome | biome: human gut; feature: human-associated habitat; material: faeces | place: China | collected 2012 | reverse complement strand
ACAGTATACTACAGAAAAGAAATATAGTCCATTTATTTAAAAACTTTTGTACTAGTATGGATGGACGGGATTTTGAGAAGTTAGCCGAAAAGTCTGACAAAGAAAACTGCCCTGCTAAGGGGGAATCTTATCAAGCAAATAAAAAAGAAGCACGAATCGTACGTGTCTATGTGGAATATCAGTCTGAATCCTCCAAAGCACTGATCAACGAGATCCGTGTGCTTGGAACTCCAAGTGGTACAGCTGTTCAGGAGACTCCTGCAGTACAGGTTGAAGATTTTAAAAACTCTGCATACAACGTAACTGTTACCGATCAGGATACGATCAATGAAGTAAAGGGAATTATTGAAAGAAGAATCGGTGCAGCTTATAAAGACTGGTTTACATTTGAACTTGCAGATGCTGCAAATGGATATGACTATTATGACCTTTCCCAGAGCAACGGAAAGATCCATATCAAGGGAAATAACGGTGTATCTCTTGCAACCGGTCTGAATTATTACCTGAAATATTACTGTAACGTCAATATTTCCCAGGTCGGCGATCAGGTCACCATGCCGAAAAGCATTATTCCGGTTGAAGGAACGGTACATAAAGAAACCAAATTCCCGGTTCGTTATTCTTATAACTACTGTACCCTCTCCTACTCTATGGCTTTCTGGGGCGAAGAGGAATGGAGAAATGAGTTAGACTGGCTTGCACTGAATGGTGTAAATGTAGTTCTTGATGCCACAGCTCAGGAAGAAGTCTGGAGACGTTTCCTTACAGAACTTGGTTATACTCATCAGGAAGCCAAAGATTTCATTGCCGGACCTGCCTACTATGCATGGGCCTATATGGCAAATCTTTCCGGTTATGGCGGCCCGGTTCATGATACCTGGTTCACTGAGAGAACGGAGCTCGCAAGAAAAAATCAGCTTATCATGAGAAAGCTCGGCATGCAGCCTGTCCTTCAGGGATATAGCGGAATGGTGCCGGTAGATATTACTTCCAAAGATCCTTCGGCAGAAGTGATCAAGCAGGGAACCTGGTGTTCTTTCCAGCGGCCAAGTATGCTGAGGACAGACAGTGAGTCTTTCACAAAATATGCAGCACTCTTCTATAAAGTACAGAAAGAAGTTTATGGAGATTCCGCTCATTATTATGCAACAGACCCGTTCCATGAAGGTGGAAATACCGGTGGTATGGATTCCGCTGTTATTTCGCAGAAAGTCCTTGCAAGCATGATGACTGCTGATCCTCACGCAACCTGGGTGATCCAGTCCTGGCAGGGAAATCCGACAACGGCTCTGCTTCAGGGATTAGGTGACAACCGCAATCATGCTCTTGTTCTGGATCTCTATGCGGAAAAGACACCTCACTGGAATGAGACCAACCCTGGTTACTACGGTGGTGCAGAAGGCGGCGGAGAATTTCTGAATACTCCGTGGGTTTACTGTATGCTGAACAACTTCGGTGGACGTCTCGGACTCCATGGACATATTGATAATTATGTTGAAGGAATCGTAAATGCCTCTAAGCAGGCTGAACATATGGCAGGAATCGGTATCACACCGGAGGCATCTGTAAACAATCCGGTTCTCTACGATCTTTTCTTTGAAACGATCTGGGCTGATGACGGAAATAACTTACAGAAGATCAATCTTGATGAATGGTTTAAAAATTATGTAACAAGACGTTACGGTGCAGACAGTGACTCCGCTTATCAGGCAATGGAAATACTGCACGACACCGTATACAATCCTGCATACAATATGAAAGGACAGGGTGCTCCTGAGTCTGTTGTAAATGCCAGACCGGGACTGGATATCGGTGCAGCTTCTACATGGGGAAATGCTGTTGTTGATTATGATAAGAAAAAACTGGAAAAAGCAGCCGAGCTGCTCCTTGCAGACTATGATAAGCTGAAGAACAGTGCCGGCTATCAATATGACCTTGCCAATGTACTGGAACAGGTATTGTCCAATACGGCTCAGGAATATCAGAAAAAGATGGCGGCAGCTTTCCGCTCTGGTGATGCGGAAGAATTTAGTACCCTTTCCGATAAATTCCTTTCTATTATTGATATGGTAGAAAAAGTAACCGGAACACAGAAAGAATTTCTTGTCGGTACATGGATCAACGGTGCAAAGAAACTGGCAGAAAATTCCGATGATTTTACAAAAGAACTTTACGAACTGAATGCCCGCAGTCTGATCACCACATGGGGAAGTTACGACCAGGCAATCAGCGGTGGACTGATCGATTATTCCAACCGTCAGTGGGCCGGTCTGACCAACGATTACTATAAAATGCGTTGGGAGAAATGGATCACTGAACGTAAAAAAGAACTTGCCGGAGAATCTTATACCAATTACTCTGCTCAGGACTGGTTTGAGATGGAATGGGCATGGGCAAGAGGTACAAATAAATATTCCGGTACTCCGAATGGTCTTGATCTTCAGGGACTCGGAACCGATGTCCTTGCTAACTACTCACTCACCAATATGCCGAAAGATCCTGCCGAGGATGATTCCAGAGATCTTCCGCTTGAAGGCATGACTGCTACAGCAGGAAGTGAACAGGCAACGACCGGAAGTGAAGGACCGGCATCCGCTGTACTGGATCAGACTACAGGTACGATCTGGCACAGCAAATGGAGCGGTGATGCTCGTGAAAATCTCTGGATCGATATCGCTCTTGGAGAGAGTAAGACGGTAACCGGACTGCGTATGCTTCCAAGATCCGGTGGTGGGAATGGAACTATCACTTCCTACCGCATCGAGATCAGTAATGATCACGGCAAGACTTATCAGGAAGTTGCCACGGGTACATGGAACAGCAGTGACAGTTGGAAGATGGCAGAGTTCCATGCCATCCAGGCTACCAATGTACGCCTCTATGCGGTAGAATCTGTATCAGACACCAGCAATATTTTTGCATCAGCAGCCGAGATTCGTATCATGGGACCAGCTACTGCAATCGTTCCGGCAGAGGAAACTATAGTAAATATCGCAACTCCTTCTAAAGAAGCAGATCTGTCATCTGCACAGGCTGCAAAGGAGACTGATAAATACACCGTCTCTACAGTCTGGAAAGATGCAACCGGAACAACAGTAACGGCTATATCAAAGGATAAGAATGCGACTCATGACTATACGGCGAAGATTACTCTCACCCCTGTCACAGGATATTCCTTTGACAAAACCAGTGTACCGGATACATTGACATTGAAACTCAACGATCAAAGAACCGTTGAAGCTATTCCGGTCACAGACAGTGTCCTCAATGATGATGGAACTGTCACAATTACTTACCAGTTCAGCAATATGTTCCAGGGAGGCTCATTACGAATGGATCAGTCTTCTCCTGAAAAATCTACGAACATGAGATTTGGATATGACTTTAAGTTACCGGAAGCTTCATCCGAAAAAGATGAGATTAGCTTTAAAGGCTGTACCTGGTATTATGGAGTAGCTGAGGATGACTTAAAGAATACCTTCTCTCCAGACAAAACAAACTTTATAACGAATCCTGATAAAAAAGGAGCTGAATACTACAGATCCAATATCGTATTCACAAATCTTTCATCCGGTGCTTATAAACGCTCTGTATATGCCAGAATCCTGGTAAAATATACAGTAAATGGAAAAGAACGCAGTGTGATGGGAACATTTGTAGATTCAAGATCCGTCAGCATGATCGTTGAAGGAATCCTTGCCAATACGAACGCAGATCAGACGGAAAAAGATTATGCACAGAAAATCAAAGATGCAATTTTAAAGTAATCATTTTTCTTCAATCATTAAAACAGGTGAAGCCGACGCATTTGCGTCGGCTTTATCTGACCTTATATCTTTTTTCAGAATTGACCATTTTTAACGGTTCACATTTGTTGTATAGTAGAGAGAGTTTGAAAGGAAAGAGGTTTAACTATGAATACAACAACAAATTCAAAACTGAAAAAGATCGTTCTTACCGCATTGTTCGCAGCACTTTCCTGTGTTGCAACTATGTCGATCAAGCTTCCTACACCGGGAACCGGCGGATATATTCATCCGGGTGATGCAATGGTAATCCTCTCAGGTGTCGTTCTCGGACCATGGTGGGGACTTCTTGCAGGCGGAATTGGTTCTGCAATGGCAGATCTCCTTGGCGGATATTTCGTGTATGTTCCGATCACTTTTGCGATCAAAGGACTGGTAGCTGTCTGTGCCGGACTCTTATATCAGAAGATCGGTCATACTTCCAAGTCACGTTATGCCGCTGTCATTCTCGGCGGTATAGCTGATATCATCCTCGTAGCCGGTGGCTACTGCTTCTGCGAATACTTTTTCCTGTATGGTTCAGGTGCATTCGCAAGCGTACCTGCCAACCTGATCCAGGGACTCGGCGGACTCATCATTTCAGCAGTCCTTTATCCGATCCTTATGGCTGTCCCGGATGTAAGACAGACTGCCAATGCGGTAAATGAATAAGGAAACGAACAAGACTTAAAATTCCTGACAGCAAAAAGAACCAGTCATTTGCATAAGCAAATAGCTGGTTCTTTTTTATATGCTCATTTCACTCCGTCCACAGTTTCGTTCATCTCAACGTCAGTGTATCGATCGGTTTCAATACGATCGCTGAGTATGCTCCCATATTCAGCATGATCTCTCCATCCTCTACAATGTACTCATCATAAGCTGTTGTATATCCTTGCTCGTAGGTATAGATCAGACGCTTCATTCGCCCACTCATCTCCATTCCTGTCAGCCAGACAGGTACTGTTACTTCTTTCAGGATACTGCTGTTATTCACAATAATAACCAACTGCTCATCCTTTTCAAACCGTCCATATGCCAGCAGATTCTTCCCTGCGGCAAGCAGCTTGATTGAACCTTTTCTGAGCGGTTTTTCCGTCTTATGGATACGGATCATCTCTTTATGAAATGCAAGCAGCTCCTGATCTTCGTGCCCCCACGGATAAGTCCTTCTGTTATCCGGGTCAGTAAAACCACACAGTCCCACTTCATCTCCGTAATAAACCGTCGGTGCACCTACCCACGTCATCTGCATCACAACTGCTTCACGCATGACCGCAAGGTTTACACCCTCTTCTGCTCCTTTTGTGCCATGCTGGCTTACCCGTCCGACTTTATGGTTCGTCCTTGTAAGGAACCGGGAATGATCGTGGTTGGATAATTCATTCATTGCCACCTGCAGAGACGGGGTCAGCATACTTGCCATAAAATGTCTCATTGCCCCGATAAAATTATCTGCATTGCCCCACAGATCCGTTCTACGCTCATCACTGTGCTTCTCCATACCGGTCAAAAACCAGGTCACCGGCTCCATAAATGCATCATAATTCATCACACTGTCCCACTCGTCTCCCTGAAGCCAGTCCTGTGGATCTCCATAATGCTCTGCAAGGATCAGTGCATCCGGGTTCACACTTTTGACCTCTTTACGGAAACGTTTCCAGAATAAATGATTATATTCATTGCTGAATCCGAGATCCGCTGCGACATCCAGTCTCCAGCCGTCAATATTATAAGGTGCAGACACCCATTTCTTTCCGATCCGCATAATGTAATCTTCCAGATCCGGTGACTCCTCATACGCCAGCTTCGGCAGTGTATCATGTCCCCACCAGCCATCATATGTCCCATTGTACGGCCATGCTGAATCCTGGTTATTATGGAACAAGAAAAAGCTGCGGTACGGACTTTGCGCACTCACATACGCCCCCTTCGGGTAATCCGGCTGCGGTTCATAGATTCTCTCTCTGTCCATCCATTTATTAAAAGAACCGCAATGATTAAATACCCCATCCAGGATCACTTTCATTCCCCGCTGATGCATTGCATCCACCAGCTCTGCAAATAACTGGTTGCTGGCTTCCAGATTCCGCAGGTCTCCGGTTCTCTGCTGATACTTCGTTGCATGGATATTGTCCTTTGCACCCTTCGGAAGTACTTCTCCGTCATCCACTACGATCTTTCCGTAATGAGGATCAATATAATCATAGTCCTGTATATCATACTTATGGTTCGACGGAGACACGAACAGAGGATTAAAGTAAATCACCTCGATTCCAAGATCCTGCAGATAGTCCAGCTTATCTATGACTCCCTGCAGATCTCCGCCATAAAAGTTCCTGATATCCATGGATGCCGGAGCCTGACTCCAATCCTTAATTTTTTTACATGGAGCTCCGATATAAATATATTCATCATCTTCTACGTCATTTGTCGGATCTCCGTTATAGAAACGGTCTACAAAAATCTGATACATGACCGCCCCTTTTGCCCATTCCGGTGTGGAAAATCCCGGCTGGATAATAAAGGAATAGTACTCTTCTGCCCGGTAGGTCACACCATACCGGCTGAAATAGCAGATCTCTGTTCCTTTCTTGATCTCAAAATAATAGCGGAACGGCTCAGTTCCCAACTGATATTCGATCTCATAAAAATCAAATTCACCAGTCGTCTGCATTTTCCATAAAGTATAGATCTGTTCTCCTGCATGGAGCTTCACCTCATCCACATCATTGTGGGCTGTACGAAAACGCAGAACCACCTTTTCATTTATCTCCGGTTCTGCCGGAATGACATAATCGCCTGTTCCATCACAAAATAATGCTTCTCTGTTCATTCTCACCCTCCTCCGCTCCTTCGTATTCTGGATTCATAACCTATGAGAGAACCTGACACTGGCAGTTTCTCCTGCATACTCTGCTATGTCAGAAAACCCCCGGCCGTCAGTTCCTTCTGACGACAGAGGGTATACAGTAAACCTTTTTCAGGCATCCGTCTCACTTTTCTCAAACAGTGCTTCAAATTCGCTTCTGGTTATCTTCTCTTTCTCAAGCAGCAGTTCTGCACACTTTTCCAATACAGGATGGTATTCCTGAATAATACTTCTTGCCTGTGCATAACACTCATCTATGATCCGCTTGACTTCTTCGTCGATCGTTCCGGCAATCTTTTCTCCGTAACCTCTTGAAGTATGACCAAAATCTCTTCCGATAAAGACTTCATCACTGTCATTGTCATAATTGATCAGTCCCAGTTTCTCAGACATACCAAACTTGGTGATCATTGATTTTGCAATCGCTGTCGCCTGCTTAATATCCTGTGATGCACCTGTTGTAATATCATCAAAAATCTCTTCTTCTGCGACACGTCCTCCAAGAGATACTGTGATCTCCTGAAGCATATGTCCCTTTGTATTGAACATATCATCTTTTTCCGGAAGCGGCATTGTATATCCGCCTGCTCCACCCGTTGGAATGATGGATACACTGTATACCGGTCCTACATCCGGCAACACATGGAACAGGATCGCATGCCCTGCTTCATGATACGCTGTGATCCTTCGTTCCTTCTCTGAAACGATCCGGCTCTTCTTCTCCGGTCCGATCCCGACTTTTACAAATGCATGACGGATATCGGACTGCTGGATGAATACCCGGTTCTCCTTTGCTGCGAGGATCGCAGCTTCATTGAGAAGGTTCTCAAGATCTGCTCCTGAAAATCCTGCCGTCGTCTGTGCGATCTGCTTCAGATCCACGTCATCCCCCAGCGGTTTATTTCTTGCATGTACTTTCAGAATCTCTTCTCTTCCGCCCACATCCGGTCTGCCGACAATCACATCACGGTCAAACCTTCCCGGACGTAAGATCGCCGGATCAAGGATGTCTTTCCGGTTCGTTGCCGCCATCACGATGATGCCTTCATTTACACCAAATCCATCCATCTCTACAAGGAGCTGGTTCAATGTCTGCTCTCTCTCATCATGGCCACCGCCCAGACCGCTGCCACGTCGTCTTGCAACAGCATCAATCTCATCAATAAACACGATACAAGGTGCATTTTTCTTCGCATCCTGGAACAGATCCCTGACACGGGATGCACCGACTCCGACGAACATCTCCACGAAATCCGAACCCGAAATGCTGAAGAACGGAACTCCCGCTTCTCCTGCTACTGCCTTTGCAAGCAGCGTCTTACCCGTTCCCGGAGGTCCCTCCAGCAGAACTCCCTTCGGGATCCTTGCTCCAAGCTGGGTATATTTTCTCGGTGCCTTCAGGAAATCAACGATCTCCTCCAGCTCTTCTTTCTCTTCTTTCAGACCTGCAACATCTGCAAATGTCACCTTGATCTCATTCTGTGTACTCATTCTTGCACGGCTCTTTCCGAAATTCATCGCTTTTGAATTTGTTCCGCCATTCTGACGGTTCATCAGCATAAACAGTAAAAAGATACCGCATAAAGTAATCAGTGACGGAAGGACTGCTGACATGATGATGGACTCTTTCGGAACATCCTCAAGACTGTATTTCACATCATTTTCCTGCAGAAATTCTTCCACCTTCCCTACGTCCGAAACATTCAGGCTTCTTACAGATGAATCATCTTTCAATGACAACGTCACCCGTCCGGTCGGCACAGCACTGTTCTGTCTGATATCTGCCGCCGTGACATTCCCCGCTTCTACTTCTTTTACAAAAGTAGAGTAGGAAATTTCCTGCTGGTGCATCTGCACCTTGTTCGCCATCCACAGGATGCCTCCTATGATAAGGATGAACAGCAGGATCGAGCCCCAGTTCACGCCTCTGTATTTCTTCTTGTTCTCCAAGGCTTATAACTCCTCCTTATTCTACACCTTCCACAACTCCGATATACGGAAGGTTTCTATATTTCTGTGCGTAGTCCAGTCCATATCCGACTACAAATTCATCCGGGATCTCAAATCCCGTATAATCCACCTTTACATCCTTCACACGACGATCCGGTTTGTCCAGAAGCGTGCAAAGATGAAGGCTTGCAGGCTTTCTTCTCTGAAGTACATCCATCAGATAATACAGCGTATTTCCTGAATCAATGATATCTTCCACGATCAGCACGTCTTTTCCCTCGATGGACTCATCCAGATCCTTTGCAATACGCACTACACCGCTGGACTTTGTTCCGTCTCCGTAGCTTCCCACGCACATAAAGTCCATGGAAACCGGTACCGTAATTCTCTTTGCCAGTTCACACATGAAAAAGACTCCGCCCTTCAGCACACAGATCAGATGAATCTGCTTTCCCTCATAATCTTTGCTGATCTGCTCTCCTAATGCTCTAATTCTTGCGTCAACTTCTTCTTCTGGAACTAATACTTTTATACTCTCTGCCATGATCCTATTCCTCCACAATCTTTATCTTAAGAATCTTTGTTGTCTGATCCCCAATCTGATATGCCGCACTCATCCGCATACCCGGGATCCATACGATCTGTTCTTCTTCTGCGATCAGAAGTATCCGGTCCCTTTTTTCCTTTGGGACTTTCTCATTAATAAAATAAGACTTCAGCTTCTGCCGCTTTCCCCGGCTGTCAATCACCAGCTCATCACCGGGTCTTCTGTATCTTATACAGAGTCCGCTTTTTATTATATCATAATCAAAGCATTTCGTGTAGCTTTTTTGTGGCAACTCTTTCCCTGAAACTGCTTCTTCTCTTCCACAGATCTCACAGCAGACTTTCTGCCCCGTTCCCGGGAAATAAGTTTCCCCCGGAATCTTCAGTTCCACGCTCTGCTGCCCGGCACCTTCTTTTTCCTGAGCCTTTTTCTGATTCTTTTTCTGATCCCTGTCTTCAGATCTTCGCCGGATCTCAACTCCGGCATAGGTTCTGACCGCCCGGAGCTGATACGGAAGATCCCTGCTTTTTCCGACCTGCCTGCCAAATAACCCTCTTACTGCTTCCATATGCACTGCTTCAATATCTTTCTGTGCTTCTGCCATTTCACAGATACACCGACGGATCAGAAGAGACTGTAAAATGCCCGGAAGTTCTGCATATTCTTCCTCTTCAATCTTGAGTCCTGCCGGCTTTTCTTCCTTTTTCCCCTGCTGCTTTTCTTCCGGATTTTCCTCCGAAACATCCACCGGATGGACCATCTGTCTCCATGCCGCATCCGTCTGCAGGTTCAGATACTCCCATATTTCTTCTGCCTGTAAACTCAGACGGTTGATATGCTCTACTGTCTGACGGTTGATCTCCTGTTCCATAACCGGCAGAATCTTGTGCCGGATCCGGTTGCGGGTATACGCATCTTCTTCGTTCGTCTCATCAGTACAATAGGAAATCTGCTCCTCTTCCAGCCACGCTTCAATCTCTTTCCTCGTCAGACAGAGCAGTGGACGGATCCGGTTTCCGTAAACCGGACGAATCCCGCACATTCCCTGAAGCCCGCTTCCCCTCGCCAGATTCAGAAGTACTGTCTCTGCATTATCATTTTTATGATGTGCCGTCGCAATCTTATTCGCACCGGACTCCCTGCATACAGTCTCAAAAGCATTGCTCCGTACGATACGGCCTGCTTCTTCAAGAGATTTTTTCCCATTTTTTGCAATTAATTCCACATTTTCATGAAAAATCCTGCAGGGAACATCAAGTTTTCTGCACAGCTCTTTCACATAAGCCTCATCCTGCTCTGCCGCCTCTGCTCTCAACTGATGGTTCACATGGCAGACGATCACCTCAAACCCAAGCTTTTTCCGCAGTTCGCAAAGCACAAAAAGCAGGCATACCGAATCTGCTCCACCCGATACACCTGTCACGATGCGGTCACCCCGCCCGATCATCTGATACTGTTCAATATACTGCTCTACTTTTTTTCTTTTTTTATCCATCATATGTAAACTATACCGAAATCCTTTTTAATTGTAAATCCCTGCTGTTTAACTTTTCAGACTTTCCTGTCACGCTTTCCATATCCCGACTGCAAGGACTGTCATATCATCCTCCGGTTCTCTTCCCGTCCAGCTCAGAACCTGCTGAAGAATATGATGTGCCAACTCCTTCGGATTGCTGATGGCAGTGCCTTTGATGATCGTCTCCAGGAGCAGATCCTGTTCTCCCACCGGCAGTGCATCCATCACACCATCCGTTACCATAATGATAAAATCTCCATCTTCCAGTTGCCGACGCACCGAATCGATTTCTATAGAATTGATCACTCCGATCGGAAGACTGGTGGAATTTAAATGTTCCACTCCGGCTTTGCTTCGGATAAATGTTGAAGATGCTCCCGCTTTGATGATCTCACATTCCCCGCTGTACAGGTCAAAGATCGTCATGTCTACCGTCGAGTAATGGATTTCCTCACGCCCCATCACCAGAGTTGTATTAATCATCTGGATTGCAGTCTTTTCCGGAAATCCCGCCTCCAGAAGTTCTTCTAAAAGCTCCACCACCAGGGTACTCTCCCTGCACGCGGTTTCACCTGAACCCATCCCATCAGAAAGCACCACGCCCTTTTTTCCACCCGGCAGCTCCATCATGGCAAAATTATCGCCTGAAATGCTGTTGCATCCCTTGCCGATCCGTGCAACTCCCGGAATTGTATAATATGCCGGTCCTTCCCTGCAGATAACAGTCATATAATTCTGCCCGATCATCTGGGCACTGTCATTTTCTGCGACAAACCGTCGTCCTGTTGCGGCTGATACGCACCGCACCAGTTCCCGGACAGTCATTCTCTTTTTCTGCATCGCTCTCGCAGTCACATGAACTTCGTATTTTCCTTCCCGGTTCATGAAAAACTGCGTATACAGAACCTTGACGCCACGCTTTTTCAACTGCCCGAAGATCCGCCGCTCCATCCGTTCATCTGTAAAAATACTTTCCTCCAGTTCTCTTGCACTGCTCTGAAGCATATCCGCAAAAGTATCCAGTTGGATCGCACATCCCTCTCTGCTTCTCGCAATCCGGTTGATCCAGATCATGTTCTGTCTTGCATCATGAAATCCTTCCAGCATTTCCCTGAGAAACCGCGGTGCCATGATGCAACGCTGCATCAGTTTCCGCTTGGTTTCTGTATTCAGATCATTCCCGTAATGATCCATCGCAGACAGGACTTCATATCCCATCTGATAGGTATGGATAAAATTTTCTCCCCAGCACCATTCACATTTCTCACATTTTGAGCAGACTTTTTCTTTCAGACGACGAAACATCATCTCGATCTCCTCATCCGAAAAGGCTTGCTTTTTTTCTTCCAGCCCAAGAAATATCTGTGAAAGCTGCTTTACAGAATCCGCAAAACGTTCAATCTGTTCCACATAGGGGCTATTATGCAATGTCTGCCCGTCGTTCATATCCTGTATTCCGCTCCTTCCTGTCAGATGATAAAAGCTCCGGGAGAACTTCTCTCCCGGAGCTATCTTTTGTATCTCTCTATGTAACTGACTCTTTTATGCCTGTCTACTTGATCGGCTTGAAAATAATCTCATTCGGATCTACCAGGTGCAGCTTATCCTCTGCTGTCTCCCTGATATACTCATCTGTCTGAACATATGCCTCATATTCTTTAATCTCTTCTGAACGGGCCTCCTCAGCCTCAATCTGTGCCCGAAGCTCTGCTTCCTGTGCTTTATAGGCATTATTCCTGCTCCAGAGACTGACAGAGCCTGCTGTAACCATTCCACCTAAAAGTACGATTACCAGCGTCGTCAGGACAATGCCCCTCTTATGCCAGCGAAGACCGCTGTTCTTACGGCTTTTCTGCCGTCTGTTCCTTACGTTCTTATTCTTTGCCATCCAAGATTCACCCTGCTTATAAATGATACTCCAAACTGCTATGCTCCCTCAGATCCGAAAACTGCTTTCCCCTTCAGATTTTCGGACAACATAATTATTTTATCTATTTTTTTTAAACTTTTCAAGGCTTTTTCTCAGATTTGATAACATTTTTTTCAACAATATTTTCACACTTTTCCAAAACAACATTCCCAGCAGGATTCCGGCTATAAAATACCATCGGATACTGCCATAAGTCGTCACATAAAGCTGACGGAAAAGGTAGATACTGACTGCGACAGAATAAAGAATATCTTCCACTCCGACCAGGAAATCGTGATGCCGGATGATCCGCCTGAACCACCGCAATACATCATAACCGGCCAGAACGGTCAGACCGGAAAGTCCTGCATATAGAAAGATCATTGCCTCTGCTCCAAGTCCCGGCATCTTTCCCTCCTACCGGAACAGCCGGGACAGGAAATTTTCTCCTGCTTTCTCTGCCGGAGTGGAACTGGAATAAGCAATGCTGTCGATATTTCCCGACAGATCAACCTCTCCCTTTTCCACACTGAGCCGATTTACATGCAGATCCGTTCCCTTGACCATCAACATTCCCTGCTCTGTTTCCAGAAGAATCTCATTGAGGTCAAAGGAAAGAACATCCAGAACCCCGGTCACCATACTCGTCTTCCGATTATTCACCACAAGCTTATGTGCTTTGGCGATCCTCTGCTCTTCCATCTGCGTACCTCCCTTTTTAGTCCAACACTCTGCACATCTGATATATATGACGGGTTGTACGCTTTTATGACTGTAAATTGAGAAGACAGCTTCAGATCACAGTACACTTTCCGGTCTTCCTGATCAATGAAACCGGTTAAATATAACGGAACAGCTCTTTTGCCTCTTCTTTCTTCGTTGTCTCCTGAAGATCAAGAACTTCCACTTTCACCGCTCTCGTTCCAAACTGGATCTCAATGACATCCCCCGGCTTTACCTTTACAGATGCTTTTGCAGTCTTTCCGTTCACAAGGACTCTTCCTGCATCACATGCTTCATTTGCCACGGTTCTTCTTTTAATCAGCCTGGATACTTTTAAAAATTTGTCTAATCTCATCTTTTCTGATTCCTTTTAGTGCTTTTTCATTGTATAACTTCCATTGCTTGCCCGGAATGCATGAATGATATACCTCGCCCCACATACAAAGGACAGAACATATCCGATCGCCAGATCTGTATAATAATCACCTGCAAGACCTGTCTGATCCAGAATCTCTCCCAGATACTGGTAACTGTCAAAAAATGTGAATCCCTGATCTTTCAATGCATCATATGCATCCCAGCTCCATGCGATCCGGTTTCCAAAATAGATCATCACAACCATGATCACCGAGGAAATGACCACTCCCTTTTTATCAAGATGGCCGCCAAGCATCTCATATCCTTTCATCGCACAGATTCCGATCGCTGCTCCTGCGATTCCTGCAATATAGCCCAGCTTATAGATCAGGATCCACAGAATGCATCCGATCAGAGAACCAAGTACCGCACCCACGATCCCTTCTGCTACGCGACTCTTCTTCGCCTGGACTTCCTGCTGGTTCTGCTGCAGATTCTGACCGATCTGCCCTGCACAATTTTCACATACCAGATGATGCATTCCATTGATCTCATAATCTGAAACCGGTACATTCTCTGACTTGCAGTACTCGCATCCGCTGGAATATCTTCCCATCGTCAGGTACTGGATCACCGGCATCACTGCCTCATTGATCGCTGCCGGACACTTTGAACCAAATGCAGACATCTTCACATTCATCAGAAGTGCTGTCGGACTGATCTTCGCATCCAGAACACCTTTTACCTTCGTCTTATGTTCTGCAAGAAAAGCAGCCAGCTTCTGATTATTCACATCGTCATCAGAATGGGCATTCATACAGATCTGATAGAATCCATTCATCTGGTTCACCATGATCTCATATCCTCTGTAACTTCCGCAGAGGCATTTTCCCTTATCTGTCAGTTTCCCCTCTAAGATCTGCACCCGTACTTTTTCCTTAAACATAACCTTTCTCCCTTCGTATCTCAATAATATTTGCTGCGTCAGTTGCCGGTGTCCTGTGCCTGTATAGCCACAGGCTCCGGCTCATTGCCCGCAGAAACAAAAAACAGACAGGCACTGCAACCATTTCCTTGCAAAAACCTGTCTGATCCGATTCATTTCATCCGCTCTTTCTGCAGAAGATTAGTTGATTGCATCCTTTAATGCTTTACCGGCTTTGAACTTCGGAGCTTTACATGCTGCGATCGTCATTGTCTCACCTGTCTGAGGATTTCTTCCCTCTCTTGCTGCTCTCTCGCTTACTTCAAATGTTCCGAATCCAACGAGCTGTACTTTATCTCCTGCCTTAAGCTGTTCAGCAACTACATCAACAAAAGCCTTCAGTGCTTTTTCTGAATCTTTCTTGGAAATCTCTGCTTTCTCTGCTACTGCTGCAATAAATTCTGTCTTGTTCATGGATTATTTCCTCCTTCATTGTACTTAAATACAATTTCATACTTATTTTTTCAAAGGCTCCATGTCCACTCGTCCGTCCACATGGATGCACCCTTATGTACTGTTATAACGGTTCAGTCCTTATTTGTCAAGGAATTTCCGTTTATTCCACCTTTTTCAAATTACAGGTGTATCCCGAAAATAGTTTTCAGAAAATTCGTCTTTTCTTCTTCCTGATTCACCGCAAGTTCCAGCTTCTCCACACTTTTTTCAGGCAGCCATGCCTTATTCGACCTGCAATAACTGCTGGCAGTCTTCCAGAACTTCTCAGGATAGGCAAGCTGAAGCCCCAGATACTCCCATTCTCCCGGCTCCAGCCGGCGTTGTCTTTCATACGCCCGGATGATCCCAACCCCCAGTTTCTGTTTCCAACGATATTTTTCCATTGCTTTTCTCAGAAAATAATACAGATCCTGCACCTGGATTCCAATCCGCATATGTTCAAAATTGGTGATCGCAGTATCTCCCGGCAGGATCAGAATATTATGATAATTATAATCTCCATGCATCATCCGGTTTTCCGCAACGTTTTTTTCATAAATCTGCATACAGCCTGACTGTTCCATCGCTGCGGTGATCGCACAGGCCTTCTCATACATCGCTTCAAAATGCTTCAGATACAACGCTTCAAACTCATTTTTTACGACCCTTTTTCTGATAAACGAACGGACTTTTTTCATTTCCCGGTTATGCCGCAGCATTTCATCCAGCGGACTGCGTGCAGCAGGCGGGCAGACCTGAAACTCCTCTTCCGGGAATTGTTGCTGTGGCACAGGCTCTTTTTCCTTCTTTTCTGATACTGCTCCATTTCCCGATACCGCTGCATTTTCTGACACTGCTCCACTTTCCGATACCGCTGCATTTTCTGACACTGCTCCACTTTCCGATACCGCTGCATCTTCTGATCGCACTGCATACTTGCAACGCAGCGTTTCCAGCTCCCCTGCTGTCGGTTCCTGCCATTTCAGATGCGTATGCAGAATCCCGAGTTTCTCAGCGGCAAGCAGGAGTTCCTGTTCCTTTTTCATATCACATTCCCGCCCGGAGTACCACTTTTTCATCATATAACGGGTCCCGTCCCTGGCAGCAACGATCAGCTTTCCATCCCTTGAAAAAACCGGTGCATCTACTTTTAATTTTCCCGTCTTCTCAAGCCGGTTCAATGTCAGATAAAGCAATGCCGCTCTTTTTTCAGAAGCAAGGGTTTCTTTCATCAAGAATACTTCTGTATCTGCATTGCCAATGCAAAAAAACGCACCCCTTGTCCGACGGGTGCTTTTAATCTCTATCTCGTACTGTTCCCGCACTTCCTGTTCATACTCTCTCATGACATCCCCCTGTTCCCGTGTGCGGACGCTCTTTTAACGCCCGCACCTCTATTCAAGTTCTTTCTAATCTATGAACAGGTTCTTCCATGTATGCCTGAAAGCTGCGATTAACTTAGAGGTTCAATTTATTTTTTACATATGCACAAAGGATTTCCTTATCGTTTCTTGCAGGATCATCCAGTACATATTCCAGTAATTCACTGAGCATACTGCCCAGCTCACGCCCCGGCTTCATTCCGAGATCCATCAGTTCACGACCTCCGACCGCAAGCTGTCTGAGCGTCACACACTCCTGCTTCTTTATGATCTCCTGATACAGCCGACGCATTTCTACGATATTTTCAATCTTTTCCCTTTTCTGATACGGACTCTGTGCCTTTACATCCGCAAGACGCGCTGCCAGATAATACGGGAACAGCTCCACACCGATCCGGTTCATGGCTCTCCGCACATTCTTTGGTGTTGCCTCCACCCGGTAATCATGATAGCAGACCAGCTTCGTAACCGTTCGGATCGTCTCATTGTCAAACTTCAATCTGTGCATGATACTTCTTGCCAGTTCCTCACTGACCAGTGCATGTCCACGGAAATGATCCCGACCATTCTCATCGGTGGTCTTCATCATCGGTTTTCCCATATCATGAAACAGCATCGTAAGCCGGAGAATCTTGTCACGTTTCACATTTTTCAATGCCCGCAGTGTATGCTCTGCCACATCATATTTATGATGCGGTGTATTCTGTGCCACACCTTCCATTGCATCCCACTCCGGCAGAATCACCTTCGTCAGTCCCAGTTCGTATGCATCACGGATTCGCTCCGGGTGAGGTGATACCAAAAGTTTCACCAGCTCCGCCTGAATCCTTTCCGCACTGATATTCTGCAGATTCGGAGCAAGTTTGCGGATGGCATCCGCTGTAGCCGACTCGATCGGGAAATTCAACTGTGCCGAAAAACGTACCGCACGAAGAATCCTCAGTGCGTCTTCCGAAAAACGCTCCTCAGGATCTCCCACACACCGGATCAGATGATGGTTCAGATCCTGCATTCCGCCAAATACATCCACCAGACGCACCTGGTCATTATACGCCATGGCATTGATCGTAAAATCTCTTCTCCTCAGATCCTCTTCCAGCCGGTTGGTAAACTGTACCTCCTTTGGATGTCTGCTGTCCTCATATGCACCATCGATCCTGTAGGTCGTCACCTCAAAGCTGTCCTTACCGAAAAGAACCGTAACCGTTCCATGCTCGATCCCTGTATCAATCGTCCTGCGGAACAGCTTTTTTATCTCTTCCGGCTTTGCCGAAGTCGTAATATCCCAGTCCTGTGGCCGTCTTGCAAGGATCGAATCTCTCACGCAGCCCCCTACCGCAAATGCCTCATACCCATGAAGCTGCAGATTATTGATTATAAATAAAACTTTTTTTGGCAGTTCTATTTTCATGTATCTATCTTCCTTCCTGAAAACGTCAGCATCTTCTCAAAAATTCCATTTCTCTTCTCTGACAGCTTAATATTATAACTTGTCTTTCCTGCTGACTCAACCATTTTAGTACAGATTGCAGTCTTTTATCATCATAAAATGCAAAGGTTTCATCCAGGATCACCGGAAGTTCTTCCTCCTGAAGCATTTCGGCTGCCGCCATCCTCAGGGCAAAATAAATCTGCTCCACCGTTCCTCTGCTCAGCCGGTATGCCGGAATCCGCCTCGTTCCGTCCCATACAGAAATTTCCAGTCTGTCACTGATATTGACTCCCGGATATTTTCCCTCCGTAATTTCGGAAAAAATCTCAGACACTCTCCGGTTCAGTCCTGCTGCTGTCCGCTCTCCAAGATGCTCTGCCGCCTTTTTCATCGTCTCTTCTGCCAGTTCCAGTGCCTCTCTCCTCTCATAGAGTCTTTCCTCTGCTTCATCCGGCTGCAGTTCTCTTTGCTGCTCCTTCAAATTCTCGTACCGGAGCTTCTTTTCTTTCCACTCTTCCCTGATCTGTTCCTGCTGCCACTGAAGCTTCTGTTCCTCAGGATCGTTCTGCTCCCGCCAGACTTTCTCACCATTCTGCTCCGGCTGTCCGGTCTGAACCTTCTCTTTTTCCTGCACTGTGCGGGTTCCGCTGGATTTTTCTGTTTCTTTTATTATTTTTTTCTGTCCTGCCTGCTTACGGATTCCCACAACAAACAGCACACAGCCCGCGATCACTAAAAGTACTGCCAGCAGTACAAACGCGGAAGACCGCTCCAAAAGTACGTCAACTCCGGATTTATCTCTTAAAAATATCCCCCACAAAAGCCCTGCCAGTCCGGCAATGATTCCTAAAAAGCCACCAATGATCATTCCACGGCTGTTCTCTTCCGGTTGTTCAGAAGCAGATTCCGTTTCACCCGGATGCAAATCCGTTTCTTTTGAATCATTTTCCTTCTGTCTTTGTTGCAGCAGACGGATTCTCTGCTGATTTTCTTCATACTGTGCCTGAAACTTTCTCATATCTTTTTCCAGATAGGTACATTCCTGCTCCATGGAAAGATACTTTTTTTCTCTCTGTTCTCTTGCAAATCTGCACTGTTGCTCTACTGCTTTTTTCCGTTCTCTCAGATCTGAAATCGCACCGCTTAAATCCAGTTCCCCGCCACCGGTCTCATAATAATTTGCCGCATAATTTTTCAGACTTTCCGCCAGTTCCTGTCCAGGTCTGCTCTGAAACTGTCCGATCGAAACCGTATTGTCATACATCCCCGGAGTAATCCCTCCCAGCAGCATATCCAGATCCCCATGCTCTACCGAAAGCATTTCTCCATCATCTTCACAAACCAGTGAAACCTGCTTTAAGATCCGGTCAAAACTCCGTTCCAGCCGGAAATTCCTGTTACCACAGCGAAACCGCATTACTCCGGCATAATAATTCGGATTTTCCCACGGCTGGTACTTACTGAAATCATCCTTTGCCGCAGCTTTTCCTCTTCCCCGCTCCATTCCGAACAGCATCGCCCTGATAAATGCCTGCAATGTAGATTTTCCATACTCATTTTCTCCGTAAATGACCTGAACACCATCCTTGATATAGAAATGCTGCTCTGAAAATCTGCCAAAATTTTTGATATATAATTCCGTTATCTTCATTTTCCGTCACCCCTTATTCTTAAGGAGTACTTCAACTCCCTCATACAATGCCTGATATTCTCTGCTGTCCTTTTCGCAGTCTTTAAACCGACGGATATACTCTCCCAGCAGATTTCCTTCATTTTCCTGCAACAATTCTTCCATATCATACTGCGGAGCGGTCTCATCGATCACTTCCAGAAGATTCCCGTCCCGGTCCATTCGCTCTGTATCAAACCGCAGATCCGGATCCCGATATCCCGTAAGAATGATCTTATACATATTTTCTGCTCCATAGTCCTTCACGGCCTCCAGAATCTTTTTCCGCACGCTCCCCATTGTATCTTCCGTATTAACCGGAACTTCCAGATGAATATAGGATCTCATTGCACACGGAATCCACTGCGTATGAACCCCGGCTTCCGTAATCTCTCCCTTTACATAGCCGTGCGGCCCTACATCATTCCGGTCAATGGGTTCTAACGCTCCCGCATAAATGATCCGGTCTTTCATCAGTGCCTGCGGTCTGTGGATATGTCCCAGTGCAATATAATCAAATCCTGACTCTTCCAGCTTTTTCACCCGGAACGGACAATGCTTCTCATCTCCACCATGAGCGAGAAGAATCTCATACTCCTGGATTCCTCCCGCAAACGCCGATTCATACAGAGGCTCTCTGATCTCCCTGCTGTAATAACTCAGACCATACACTGCCGTCCTCAGTTCCGGGAACTCCACATATTCCAGTTCCCGCCCGAATAAAGGGATTACATTCTCATTCCACTGAAACGTTCTGTAATAAGAATCCTTTCTTATATAATCATGGTTGCCAGCGATCAAGACTACTTTTGTATGCGTCAGCTCTGCAAAATAATAATTCAGCTCTTTTAATTCCCTGCGAAGCGGCTGCCCGTGAAAAATGTCTCCTGCGATCAGCAGAAGGTCTGTCTGCTCTTCCTCGCAAACCTCAAGAACCGACTGTAGTGTCTCCCACAATTCCTGTGACCGGTTCTGACTGTATGCTCTGCCTGCATCCGGCTCTGCACCAAGATGAAGGTCTGCTATATGAATAAATTTCATTTCCAATTCTCCTGCTTTCGTATGATAACCTGATAACTTTTACTTCTTGTTGCTCAGCGTCTATAGATATGGAAGTCATTTCACATCTGATAGAATCTGATACTCTATACTATAAGGCATTTTCTGAGCTTTTGGCAATCAAAAAAACAGACCACCGGCTCACGCACACAGAAATGTGCATCAAACGGCAGTCTGTCTTTATTTATGATGCCAGGGTCAAAAGGTCTAAGCCCACATGAGCTTGCTCATAGGTGGGTGAAAGACCTTAGGACCCGCCTCGATATGAGCATAAAAGTGGGGCGTAAGCACCATGATATGCGAATAGCGGGTAGGATTGTGGGAGTGCGTAGCACGGAGCAATCCGCAGGCATCAAAGTCGGTGGCTTTTGACCCCGACATCTATTTATTTATAAGCTCAAAAGGATCCATTCTATTACAGTTCACAGTTATTTACAGTTCTCGGGAACGGGATCACGTCACGGATATTCGACATTCCTGTCAGATACATTACGCAACGCTCAAATCCAAGTCCGAAACCTGCATGTCTTGTAGAACCATATTTTCTGAGATCAAGGTAGAAACCATAATCTTCCTCTTTCAGACCCAGCTCCTGCATTCTTGCAAGAAGCTTTTCATAGTCATCCTCTCTCTGACTTCCTCCAATGATCTCACCGATTCCCGGAACAAGACAGTCAACAGCGGCAACCGTCTTTCCGTCCCCATTCAGTTTCATATAGAACGCTTTAATCTCCTTCGGATAATCCGTTACAAAGACCGGCTTCTTATAAATCTCTTCCGTCAGATAACGCTCATGCTCTGTCTGAAGATCGCATCCCCATGAAACCTTATAGTCAAACTTGTCATTATTTTTCTCAAGAATCTCGATTGCTTCTGTATAAGTCACACGTGCAAAGTCAGAATTTACTACATTATGAAGTCTGTCCAAAAGTCCTTTATCTACAAAGGAATTAAAGAAGTTCATCTCTTCCGGTGCATTCTCAAGCACATAGTTGATGACATATTTCAGCATGGCCTCTGCCAGCTCCATATCATCTTCCAGATCTGCAAATGCAATCTCCGGCTCGATCATCCAGAACTCAGCCGCATGTCTTGTCGTATTGGAATTTTCGGCACGGAATGTCGGTCCAAATGTATAGATGCTGCGGAATGCCTGTGCATAAGTCTCGCCATTGAGCTGTCCACTTACAGTAAGGCTTGTCTCTTTTCCAAAGAAATCCTGTGTATAGTCTACTGTTCCATCTTCATTCTTCGGAAGATTCTCCATATCCATCGTGGTCACACGGAACATCTCTCCCGCACCTTCACAGTCACTTCCTGTGATCAGCGGAGTATGCACATATACAAAGCCTCTCTCCTGGAAAAACTTATGGATCGCATACGCTGCGAGTGAGCGGACTCTGAATACAGCCTGAAATGTATTCGTTCGCGGACGCAGATGGGAGATCGTTCTCAGATACTCAAAACTATGACGCTTCTTCTGAAGCGGATAATCCGGGGCACTTGCACCCTCCACTACAACTTCATCTGCCTGGATCTCGAACGGCTGCTTTGCCTGCGGTGTCGCTACGAGCGTTCCCTTTACAACTACTGCTGAACCTACATTTAATTTGGAGATCTCTGCAAAATTCTCCATCTTATCGTGATATACTACCTGAAGCGTCTCAAAATAAGATCCATCATTTAACACGATAAATCCAAATGTCTTAGAATCACGAATACTTCGGATCCAGCCCCCAACTGTCACCTGCTTGTCCAGATATTCTTCTCTGTTCTTAAATAACTCACGAATTGTTGTCAGTTCCATACCATTAAAACTCCTTCAAAAATTGTCTGCCAGACGCCGTACCTCTCATACTGCGATGGTTCTCTCATTCTGCTGTCCTTCTCTTCTTTGGACAGCCTTACAGATAATTATACCACTCTTATCCTCAGGAGTAAATATAATGTTGCTTCTTGAGTTTCCGCAGTTTTATCCACAGACCTCTGATTTTTCTCCATTCATTATAAACAACTTTATGAAAATGCCCAAAATATAAGGAATCTAACTTCTTTTTGATGTAAAATTAAGCTACCAAACAAAAACCTTACTAAACAAAAAAGAAGGAGATTGGTCCTATGTCAAGAAAAAGTACAAATTAAATGCAACCAATTTTCTCTTTTTATGTAATTGTTAACTTGCTAAGCTTGTTACAGCGGTTTCTAGATTTTTTAGATATTGTTCTTCATATTCTTTTGGAGATAAATATCCACAATGACTATGAATACGGACTGTGTTGTAAAACGTCTCGATATATTCAAAAATTAATTTATATGCATGAGTATAATTGAAAATTTTGAAACGATTAATCCACTCTCGCTTTAAAAGGGCATGGAACGATTCTATGCAGGCATTGTCCCAAGGATAAGCTTTCTTGGAATAGCTGTGAATCATTCCTTCCGTTGCTTTGTGGAATGCTTCTGATACATATTGACATCCTCTGTCACAATGAAAAATCAGCGGATTTTCAATATGTCTGGACTGTTTTGCCTTTTCAATACATTTTACTACATGAGATGCCTCCAGCGTCTCACTTAGTACCCAGGAAATGATTTTTCTGGAATATAGATCCATAATACTGGTAAGGTATACAAATCCTTCATACGTCCAAATATAAGTGATATCTGAGCACCATACAGCATCTGGATGTTCTGGATTAAATTGTTCGTTTAAAATATTTTTTAGTTTCTGGCTGAGATCGGAATCAATGGTTGTTTGAGTATATGGCTTGATCCATTGGGCTTTTATTCCCATTTGACGCATGTAATTTCCTACTGTTTTTTCAGCAATATTTTCTCCAGATTTTCGTAATTCAGCTGCAATTTTAGGAGCACCATAGTTTTGATGTGAATCATCATAAATTTTTTGGATTTTTTCTTTTAAAACGGTTTGCCGAATAGACGTGTCCGAAGGAACCCGTTTCTTCCATGCATTGTAACCAGATCGTGAAACGTCCAATTTTTTCAGTATCCCGCTGACAGAAACTTGACGTTTCACAGGCAGGTTGTTAATTTCTTCTACATATTTAGATGTAGCAGCGTAAAGAGTTTTTGTCATTTTCCCAGAATACCGATTGCTTTTTTTAATACTTCAAGTGCATCCTTTGTATCGCGTAACTCTCGCTGTAAACGTGCGATTTCTTTAGCCTCATCACTTGCGTAATTGCCCGAACCACGGGTTGGAACAGTTCCTTCATGTTCCTTTGCTGATTTCATCCAACTCTTCAGTGCAGATTCACTAATCCCAAGATTTTCAGCACACTTACGAAGTGCAATCTCCGGATGCTCCAAACGATATCTTACTGCATCTTCCTTAAACTCTTACGAATACCTTGTACCTCTTGCCATAACCATTCTCCTCTCTTGATCTATGACTATCATATAATATTTATTGAAAATGGTCATGTTTATTTTGTACTATTTATATTCTAACATCACATCCACCAATAGCATTGTTAAGCGTGGCTCCAAGGAACAATCCTGCAACTCCGTACAAAATCATTATAATTACAGCCACAAGTGCCACCGTACCCATCAGGTGTAGCAGCTTATCCTCTACGGTATCCGTTGTGTCTTCAGCGAAATGCACATTGACACGATAGGTGGTGTTTCCAATTCTTTTTGTGAAAGTGCCGGTACACTTTTCCCCATTCTGTTTCTTCTCCATAAAAACCCTCCATTCCTTCAATAAATAATTGATAATCGAACGCTTGTTTGTTATAATAAATACATAGCAGTTGGGGCACGAATGGAAATGTGAATCATTCCTTTTTTCATTTTCGTTTTCTCCTTTCTCGAATTTGAATAATCTATTTTATCTAAAGCAATTACTTCTTCACCTAAAGGAGAAAATTCCGATGCAAAACGGAACTGTTTTGAAAAGATTTTTTGAAAAAGGATTTTTATATGGAGCACAGAGAAGATTTTTTTTGATGATTCGGATAATCCGGGATCAGATGATACGATAGAAAAAGAAGAACATTATAAATGGACGATTGCACTGGAAGAGGAAACTAAAGAAGATGCTGTCATCCCGGAAGAGGATTTACTGGAACATGCAGAACCTGAGGTTGCCGAACGGCTGATATTAAAAAGAGACCTGCGAAAAGCTGCCATTGCAAGAATGGAAGCAAATGATGAAGGGTGAATTTTTAGATGTAATATTTGACTGTCCTTGTTTTGGTCTTCTGGGAATGATGACCGCACTTCCAACCACATCGGAATTTATCACCTATGATGCGGTGTATCTTCCCAAGAATCATTTCATCAAACAAGAAACGCTTTCTACGGAAGATTACCTCGCCTACTTCTTTCCTTTTGACAAAATCTCTTTTGTAAAAAAAGGTCGGGAATCTGTGTGGAACACCGATAACAGAGAAATGCTTGCGGTGATTATGGCAATACAGGACAAACCACAGGCTGTGCTTATGAGTTTTCAGAAAGAATACGCAGAGCCTTATGATTGGATTACCACTGTTTTTCCGACTGGGCTTTTACCTTTGTTACCAGCTTTCTGTATTATCAGGATTATGATGCGT
>OGYX01000733.1_pt1 | contig 25215 bp, 20 predicted proteins | sample 1576601 | NCBI WGS metagenome assembly OGYX01 (sample SAMEA3541561, study PRJEB24748) | human gut metagenome | biome: human gut; feature: human-associated habitat; material: faeces | place: China | collected 2012 | reverse complement strand
ATATTTACCTTGCAGATGCTAAAGCATATAGTGAAGAAAAGGCAAGGCGTGAAAAGGCGTACAATTCTTTGATTTTCAAAATGCGTAAGGATTTGGCTAAGTAGCAAAGGAAGTAATGGTTTATGGAAAGCGTTGTTCCGCAGCTGCCGATAACTGATGCAGTATTTACTGAAGAAATTTGGGTGCAGAAGAATCCGGTAATGGGTGACCATATACGTGTAAAACGTATGCATGGTATTTATACGCATCATGGTATCTATGTTTCAGACAATGAAGTTATTCATTTTACAGGTACAGATGATGATAGCATTATGGATTCATCGAAAAACAGGGTTATCAGTTCAGATTTAAGTTTTTTCCTCAAAGGCGGTGAGCTGGAGGTAAAAGAATATACTGATGAAGAGTTTCAGGACCTGTATGCGCCGGACCAGATAGTTGCTTATGCACGTAGCTGCATTGGTGATGGCGACTATAATGTAATTTTTAATAATTGTGAGCACTTTGCTAATGTTTGTACTCTTGGCAGGTTTAGAAGCCATCAGGTAGAATGGTTATTGCAAAATAAGGGGAGTGATGATATGGGATTCTTTGGTTCAATAGGTAGATTTGTTAAAGGATTGTTTGGTGGCAGTTCTGGTAGTGGTGGTAGTCGCTCGACAAGCTCAACGGTATATGAGCCGGATAAAGTAAGAATTGCTGAGATTGAGCAGAACACAAAGATTAGATTAGCTACCATGGAGCGCGAACGTCAGGAGCTTATACATAAGGCGCAGATGGAGTTTTTGCAGGCACATTACGATTGTGAAGAAGCACTTGTACAGGCAAAGGTGAAGGGATTTGCTGCGACAGCAGAGATGATCGTAAGAATGCAGTCCAAGCTAACCGAAATTGCAGAAACTCGTATGGCAATTATCGAAAAAGGTTCTATGCCAATTATTAAGGACATTGAAAAATTTTATGAAGAGCTTGGAGATAAAGTTCAAGCAGATAAAGATAAGTACAATCTGGAGCAACTGCCGAAACTATTAGCTTTATTAGGAGAATATAAGGTTGATTCAACTGAGCATAAGCTGTATCAAAAGCTTATTGAAGAAGATATGAGATTGCAGAGTGAGTATTACATGAAGCAATTGGATAATATTGCGATACGTCAGCAACAGGTTATTGATGGCTTTATCAAAAGTAAAAATAGCATTATAGAACAAACAGGTATGCTGACGAAAGAACTGCTGGCGAGCGTACAGAACCAGGTGTTAGAGCTTGGACAAGGTGGGGAGACAAGCGTAAAGGAAATACAGCAAAAACAGCAAACGCTTTTGTCAGGTCAGAAACCGCTGGCTTTAAGCGAAGGCAAGCAGGTTGAAGTGAAGAACAAATAACTTCAATTTTTACACCAACTCCGCCAACTATGGCAATCGGCTCTCGGAGAAATCCGGGAGCTTTTTTTATTCAAATATCACAAAGAAGAAATTTTATAGTGGTATTATTGTTTCTAATTTCAATTTATACTAAAAGCAGGCGGTAAGTAAGGAAGTTTACAGCATTCATGTCAAATATATTCCACATATATAAAATTTAAAGCACCGCACGAGCTACCTTTTTAGTGCATAATATAAGGTGAGAGATAAGGAGTGGTACTTTTTGTTTGAAGAAAAATATAAAACTATTGGCTTAAATATAATGTATTATCGCAGGGCATTGAGTCTGACGCAGAGCGAGCTGGCGGAGAAGGCCAAAATGTCAAGAGCGCGTGTTTCAGACATTGAATGCGGCAAGGGACCGTTTAATATGGAGTCTATATTTTTGCTGGCGCAGGCTTTGGGAGTCGACCCGGTGCGGCTTATGCAGGAAAAAGAGTGAGACGCAGCAGAAATAAACAATGTTGTAAATGCATTGCCCCGCTCTAAAAAGCAAATACCTGAAATTAAACTATATGTAAAGTTATGAAACAAATGTGCAAAGATATGAAATTGAGAATGTGCGATAATATAGTGGTAAGAGGAGTGAGGGCTAAATGTTTGCATTAAGATATAAGAAAATAGGTGCTAAAATCGTTTTTTACAGAAAACTGAAGAGCATGACACAGGAAAAGCTTGCAGAAGAGGTTGGCATTACGCCGCAGTATTTATCGCGGATTGAAAATGGCGGCTATACAAAAAGCGTATCACTTTCAACCCTAATGAAGATTGCCGAGAAGCTGGGTATTACTATGAGCGAGCTGATGGATGGGGTTGAAGAAAGCATTTAATGATAATAAATGTGTCAATTGAGGCCGCAAGTAATAGATAAAAAGGCTTAAGAGGATTTTTTTAAAGTTCCGGCATTACCGGTTGTTTTATAGTTGCATTGATAATCAGCAGATTTAGCCTTATGCAGCTAAATACAAATTAAGGGGATGGTTTCTGTGAATTGGAAGGTTTATTTAAAAGTCAATCGTTGGCTATGAGTTTTGCTGAAGAATGTGCCTGCGTGGATTGGGCGTTTGAAGGTAACGAATGTTGGCGGTTGGCTTTTTTATTTAACTTGATAAAAGGATGTGTATTATGGATAATTTGATTTTAAAAACCGTAAATTTTTTGTTTGTACCAGAAGCTGCACTAGCTGTGGTTTTTCTGATAGTATTTATCATTTTATGCATTTATGGCTATTTAAAAGTAAAAAAATGCAAATTATTTATTACGGAATTAGAACAGAATATGGAAGCTGAATTTGATAAATGTAAGGATAAATATAATCCTCATACTTTTATTAGCGGAAAATTAGCTGCCATTTCCGGGATAGAAAATGAGGTTATGCAGATACCGAATATTTTTGTAAGTATTGGTATCTTAGCAACCTTCTTAGGCTTGGGTGTAGCCATTCAAAGTGCAGCAGCTTTACTGAAAAGTAACACAGTGGAACTTGCAAAACTTAATGATGTGTTAGGCATTATTGCTTTTAAATTTCAGACTTCCGTTTGGGGCATAATGTTCTCTCTTTTGTTTCAAAAAATAATCGTTAATACCTACTTTGAGTTTAAAGAAAATATTGTTAGTGCTATGCACGAAAAGTTATATGAGAAAGTCAAGGCTGGTATACATAAAACTCTTGATGAACAGAACGGATTGCTGGAACAACAAATTGAGCTACAAAAGGAAACTCAGCAACTAAATCAAAATAATATGGATAGCTTGCAAAATTTAACAAAAGAGCATATGGATAGTTTTGCCGCTATGATGCAAGCTAATATGTCTGGTTTTGCTAATATTATGCAGCAAAGTTTTGATAAGTTTAATCAGACTATGCAGGATAATTTCAGCAATTATAATACTTCGATGAATGACAGTATGCAAAAATTTTTGAACTTAACAGAAGATTATAGAGCTATTTCTGAACAGTTTACCCAGAATGTAAATAATTTTGCTAACGAAACAAATGCTCAAAATAAGTTAAGAAGTCAGCAGCTTGTAGAATTCAATGATAATTTGGAAACACAAAAAAATTATCTTGATAGCCAGATGGAAAGATTTATCCAAAATTTGCAGGATACGCAGGAAAAGGCTAATGAGAGTAATAGAGATGCTGTATTGAGCTTTAACGAAAGCGTAAAAGCTATGGAGCAACGTTTTATTTATAATGAGAACGAGTATGCTAAGCAGACACAGGACAGACTTGGAGAAGCTTTAGATAAGCATTTGCGTATGATTTCTGATGAAACCATAGGTCAGTGTAGAGCAGTCAGCAAAACTGTAGATACCTTAGACAACACAATTAATAAGGCTGTTAATATGCTAGATGCAACCTTGAATGTAACAGACGAAAAAATGAGTTCCCTGCAAAATGTTGTTATTGACTTCAATAAAACGCAAAAGCAACTAATTGAAGATTCAGCGTCAATAAGTGAAAATAATACTAAGCTTGTAGCGTCAATTAATGAAACGCAATTGAAGAATGAGAAATTGTTGCAGGATACGTTGGAAGAAGTAAAGCAGTTGCTGCAAACCCAGCAAGCCGGTAATAAAGATTTGTTCCAGGGTATAGTTGAAAAGCAGAATGAAGATGCTGCTGCTAACATTAACACTATTATCAGAGAACTGAATAATAATAAGCAAAGTTATGATAGTAAAATAGTTTCACTATTAAATCTGCTCTCAGGCAAACAACAAGAATTCAATGATAACCTGGCAAGTGTGGATGTTAATGTTAGCAAGTGCTCAGAAAACCTGCTTGAACTTAGTAATTATATAAAGAATGCTTCAGCGGAAACCAGTGAGCTTAGAGAACAATTTGTTAGTAGAATCATCAAGGCAATTAACAATGCCCAAAAGACAAAAACTTTAAACAATATTAACAATCTGCTTGTGAAGCAAAATGAACTCTTAGAAGGCTGTGCCGAGAATCTGGGAGTAAAGCGGGAGGAGACTTCCGGTAATTCAGATAAGAAAAACAATGGAGGAATTGGAGGAATCATTCCTGGAAATTTATGGAGCGGTATTAAATAATGAAACAGCAAAGTAACCCTTGGATTTCAATTTCTGATTTATTGTCAAGTGTTGTACTGATATTGTTATTGCTATTTATTATGGCTTCCATTGTGCCTAAATGTAGCATGGACTCACAACGCTTGGAAATGATGAACCAGATTAATCTTGCATTAAAAGAATACGAAAAAGAAGGTCTTGTAAAAGTGCATCGTGAATCCGGTGTTCTGGAATTCACTTCGGTAACTTTTGATCAGGGTAGTGCTCAGCTAAATAGCAATACAGAGCATCTGGTTGAGGAAATGTCTAAAAAATTGCAGGTTTATCTGAAAGAAAAACCTAATCTGGAGATTTTAATAGAGGGGCATACTGATCCTAGTGCTGTACATAATGTCGTTAATATTGGCGGCTATTATGATAGTAATATACAGCTTTCGGCATTGCGAGCTATTAATGTACGCAATACATTGCTCAGACATGTGGGTGCTGAATATTCCGGTCGTATTGGTGTTGCCGGTTATGGTGAGACTAGATTGAAGAATAAGGATAATCCCATGGCTTCAGAAAATAGACGCGTAGAAATACGTTTGCTTTGGAGCAATACAGAAAATAAGTAGTTATGGAGGTTTGGCAATGACTATTAGTGGCATCATTTACCCAAAATGTTTAAAAAATGAAAAAGATATCAAAATCACTAAAGTAGGCTTAGAAGCAGAGGAGCTTGAAGATGCTGAAGCAGTTGAGGTAGAGGTCCTTAAAGGTGCTGAAGCAACAGAGGTAAATGACCTTAAAGATACTGCAGCAGTTAGTAATGCTGCAATTGATGAGAAGCAGTATATAGCTATTGGGAGGTGATGGATTGTGAATTTAGTGGATGTAGAAGATGCTGTTCTGTATCCAAGCATCAGAGATACTGAGAGCGAAAAGGATGTAGAAATAATATATACAGACATAGTAGCTAATGGTACGCAGGAAAGTACCTATTTTCCTTATAGCTTTCGCTTACATCGTGTTGTAATTGATCTTTTAGGTAACCAATATATGCGAAGTATAGAAGAATATAGTGAAGACGAAGGTTATATTATAGGCGAACAATTATGTGAGCAAAAGAATTTGAAGCGCTTAGCAAAAGAATATCTTCCGGTAAAAAAATTCCTGGACTTTTTAAAAGAGAAAAAGTTTTGGAGTGAGAATTTGAGGATTTTTGCTATTTACTTATATGAAAGTGAGGAAAGCGCGGAAAATAAACAAGATTTTTTACTACTGACGGATAAATTTATATATATCCGTTATGATAATGGTATGCAGTGGGAACGTTATGGCTACTATGAAAAGCGATTTTACAGCGATGTATTAGCAGCTAATCAGCCGTGTGATGTATTTAAACAATTTTTACGCGATATCAGAAGGCTAAATACTTCGATGATTTCTGCTATTACCAGTCAGCATCCTGTATGCTTGGAAAATTTTCTTTATCGTAGCAGGTATCTTGAGTTTTTAACGAAGTATGCCGTAGCTGATAATAGTATTTCGCTGTTTGCTTACAATAAGCTGGAATATATGGCGCGAGTTTTTGGAATTGCAAGCCGTGATTTTTTACAGTGGCTTAGTTCAGCTACAAAAGTAAAGGAAATAACTGATACCAAACTCAAAAAGCTTATTAATGATTTCCGCAAAGATATCAGCAGTAATGTGCAGGCTAATGTCTTGCTTGCGTATATGGATGCTTTAGAGCTGGTTTTGGATAAAGATGAAAAGTTAAAAAAGGTTTTTGCCCAGAAAACCTATTGTGGTAAGGAATTTTATGATCAGTACATGGAGTATCTGAAACTGAAAGCAGAGCTTGTAGAGAAGCAAGAACAGGTTTGGCTTCAAGCGTCTGAAGATGGCAATGATTATAGATTAGCAGATTTCACTAAACAACTTCAATATAATCATAATATTGAAGAACAGATTTTAAGAATAGGAGCTGAGATTAATGATGTCGAGTACTGAAAATGAAGTTAGAAGAATTATGAAGGTGCAATTGCGCTTTAAGGCAAAATCGGGCGAAGAGAATGTTTATGAGCAGGAAGGATTGCAGAGCAAGCCCTTAGAGAAGATAATGATACCATTTTCTTTAGCAGTCTTTAATGAGCCGGAAGAATTTCAATTTGTGGTTTGGGAAAACCAGGTTAGCCAGGAAACCATTAGTGATTATGATTATTTTAAGTATATTGTGAGCCATAATGGATATGACAAGACTAAAGAAAAAGAATATGAAATGCAGAAACTCAACAGCATTTTTGCTGCTTTGCCGGAAGCGTATTTTGAACTCCAAAAGAATGATTTTCCTAAAATGAGTTATTGTGATATTACTGAACAGGAAATGTTTGGCTATGATAGTATTCCTGCCAATACGTTGCTGTCGGAAAATGCTGGCTTATGGGCTGATAGTGGACTGCGTAAGCTGAAAATTAGTATTGACGGGTTGGATGAACAGCTTCACGGACCAGAAGAAGAAAGACAGGTTGGCAGCGACGAAAAGATTAAAGCTGCCTTCTATTGGGATAAAATTGAAGGTGAGGATATTCCCCAACACTTTGAAGAAAAAATACGCTATAACGAAGTAACATATGATTATTATGTTTTCTTGAATACTAATAAATATGGTGCCTTGATGCAAAATCATAATACAGTTTACTGTAATTTTAAAGGACGTTTTACGCTACATGTTAACCGTAGAGACTATAAATATGTGTATTCCTATCCTGTAGAAATTTACTTTCATAAGACAAGCTTGAATGAAAAAGGTAAAAATAAGCTCATTGATAATAATCCTGTATCTATAGACTTTGGCACGAGTTCTACCTGTGCTGCGGTTAAGGCAGATGGCCGAGCAAAATTATTTACTTTGTCTGGCAATGGTAAGCTGGAAAAAGATGCAGATAATAAGGCTGTTGATAATAAATACGAGAATCCTACCAATGTATTAATTTATAATTGGGATGAATTATATAAGCAGTGGTCGCAAGATAACCATAACATGCCATATTTTGTGACAAAAAGCGATAGCGTTGATGTGGATTGTGCAGATTATGATTCCGGTTATACTGTACAGGATGTTTTCCAGGAAGTGGACGAAGAGGATGGACGCAGAAAGATGCGTGCTATTTTAACGCAGCTGAAGATGATTCCGTATCTTTTGCAAAGAGATGTTGAAAAAAAGGTTTATCCCTACAAGGGAGAGACTGTTATAAAAATTACGGATAGTGTCGACGAAGAGGCTGATAACAAGTTTAATCCGATAGCTTTTTATGGTTATTTATTAGGCCGTGCTATCAATAATCCTATTGGCCATAAGATATATACAAAGTATAATATTACTTGTCCTGTTAAATTTGATAACGAGGTAAAAGAAAAGATTCGCACATCGTTAGAATATGGTCTTATGCGTGCTTTGCCGAAAAATATTCGCAAGGGTGTTAACCAAAAGGGAAAAAGCATTGTCAGCGTAAAAATGGAAAATACTGAACCGGTGGCTTGTATTGGTGCCTTTGTTGGTAAGCAATTGAAGCTTGCTGCTAATGCTGCTGAGAAGTTTGCAGTCTACGATCTTGGTGGCGGCACAATGGATTTTGTTTATGGCGTATTCCGTGAGGCCGGGGAAGAAGACAATGTAGAGGAAGATGCTGTTATTGAAATTTTAGGCTTGGGCGGGGATGGTTCCGTTGGTGGTGAAAAGCTTATTCATAAGCTTGCTTATAAAATCTATAAAGATAACAGAAAAATAATTGAAGAGGAAAAAATTCCTTTTGCATTACCTGATGGAGAGCTAAACCCAGATGGATTTGAAGGCCTGATTAGAGAAAACTATGGTGCTGATGATATTGCTGATGCTAACGTCAATATTTTAAAAGAAAAAATTGCCGGTAGATTATTTAAGTATAGCGTTGATGTTGACAACAATATGCCGGAAGTGTTTGAAGAATCTTCTTGGGCAGCATCTAAAGTTAAAATTACTTTAAAAAATGTAGATAACGAGGAAGTTCCAGATTTAGAGCTTGAAGTAAAAGGCATAGATGAATTTTTGGAGAAAAAAATAAAAGAAACTGTAGTCAATTTTGCCCAGGAGATGGATGCAGCATTTACTAAAGAGTTTGGTGAAGACTATCGTAGGGAGGATGTACATATTTTCCTGGCTGGCAATGCATCGAAACAAAGATACGTTTTGGAAACTATGCAGCAGGAAGAATTCTTTAATGGTGCTGATATCCAGAGAATTGGTAAAGGTGCTGATGAAGAAGAAAATAATGATGGCTTGAGTGCAGAGTATAAGATTAATGAAAAGACTGCAGTTGCCTTTGGCCAGTTGGACTTAAAAAAGTATCATATTGACGACAGAAAAATCAGAATTAACGCTGACTTACCGCCATTTCAGTTCCATGTTGGCTATAGGGATTCCAAAAATGATGAATTTGTCTGCGTTATTGCCAAAAATGCTACTTCACAGGATTGGGTGATGGCTAATCCTATTGATACGGACAATGAATGTACGCAATTAGAGTATACAGGAAGCTCCGTTGAGCAGAGAGATAGCTTTAAACCTTTACAGCATGACATCGATGATTATGATGAGGATGATGGCAAGAGCAGATTATATTTGAGAATTAATTCTGAAGATACGCTTGAATACAGATTGGGTACGAAAAAAGAAGGTCCGCAGAATGACGAGGCTGTTGATGAAAGTAAGCTTATCAAGCTCAAATGATTTGCTGATTATTACAAAACGCATAGTTTTATCTTGGGCTTACAGCAGAAATGGAGGTAATTTTGGTATGGATGATAGTGAAGTAAAGCAAAATAAGGAGCTTCATAAAAATTTACTGGATAAAGAGCATGTAGAACAGCTTATTAAAGATGCAGTAAATACGGCATTAGAAGAAAACTTTAACTTGTATTTTGCAAAGGCGGCTAAGCTTTCTCTCGCAGAAGATTTGCTTTATTTGAGAAATGCTGTTGATCAACTTGTAGCTCCGCTTAAAGTTAATGTTGATGATTTGAAAAAAACATTGGAAGAAAATCATCTCCGTGATGTTACTGAATTACGTATTAAACAAAAGCAATTAGATGACAAAGAGGCAGAGCTTTTTATTGCCAAGGAAAAGGCTACTAATTTACAGAATCAGTTAGCTATGCAGGAGACTGAAATGGGTAGGAAAAAAGAAAAAATTAAAACACTTGAGTTACAAGTTGATGATCTTATGCAAAAGTTAGAAGCTAAAAAAGCTGAAGCTGCAGATTTAGCAACTAAGCTGAGTGTAAGCGAAGCAAAAGGCAAAGACCTGGAGAAGAAATTGTCCAATAGCGAAGCTGAAGCAGCGAAGTTGTCAACTGACTTGAGTGCAAGCGTAGAAAAAGTCCAAGGACTGGAGCAAGAATTGTCTGACAGCAAAGCCGAAGCAGCGAAGTTGTCGACTGACTTGAGTTCAAGCGAAGCAAAAGCCGAAGGACTGGCACAAGAACTGTCTGACAGCAAAGCCGAAGCAGAGAAGTTGTCGACTGACTTGAGTGTAAGCGAAGATAAAGCCCAAGGACTGGAGCAAGAATTGTCTGACAGCAAAGCCGAAGCAGAGAAGTTGTCAACGCAGTTGAGCACAAGCGAAGAAAAAGCTCAAGAATTGGAACAGGAACTGGCAAAAGTTGATGCTCTGTTACAACCTTATCATGAAATTTATAAGGCTTTTGTGGCTTGTCCTGTATTTAAGAATTTACTTTCGCAGCGTGGTATAAATGATGAAGAAAAGTCTTCAATGTTGAAATTGGCAGAGGTTTTAGGCGAAAGCTATACTATTGCCGGAGATATGTATGAGCAAATCAAGAGCGTCAAGAAAGCAAATAAAGAACCTTTGACGGATGCAGAAGGAATTGTTTATAGCCTCTTAAATCAATATTATCGTGAACATAATAATATTGAGGTAGACATTTTCACGTTGCCTGGCGAGCAGAATTTTGAACAGGACTTTGCAAAAACTGGTTTTAACAAGAATGAACAAGAAGATTTAACAGATCCAGTAGGTGCTAAAAACAGAAAGTTTGCTGCTAAAGTTTATGTTCCGCGTTTAAACAGAGACAATGGCGATATGATGAAAAAAGCTATAGTTGAAGCCTCTAATATATAATGCTTTATTTAAATCATGAAGAGGAAAAGACAAGAGTTTTAGGTCCTGGTGTCAGGTATGTAGTCTGGGTACAGGGGTGTAAACGCCGATGCCCAGGCTGCATTAACCCCTTAGGACAGCCTTTGTCTGAAAATGGTTATTGGAAAAGTGTAGCTGCCTTAGAACAGGATATCCTTCGCGTTGAACGCGTTGAAGGGCTTACGGGCATAACGATTAGTGGCGGAGAACCTTTTTTGCAAGCTGAGCCATTAGCAAAGCTGGTTAAACTAATCAAAGAAAATAGTAAGCTTGATATTATGATTTATAGTGGTTACACATTAAAGCAACTGCGTGAGATGCAAAACGCAGATGTTGATTATATATTAGGTCATATTGATTTACTGGTCGATGGAGAATATGTGGAAGAATTGAATCATAATACCATATATCGTGGTTCAGATAATCAGGTTATACATTTCTTGTCTTCTAAATATATTTCCTTTAGAGAAAAAATCAATAATACACATAATCGTTCTGTAGAATTCGTTTATAAAAATGACGATTTGTTTTTGGTAGGAATTCCAGAAAAAGGATTCGATGAAAAGTTTTGGCAAAACTTGCAAAAGGTTTACCTAAATAAATCAAGGGAGGATATCAAATGAGTGGTAAAAAAGGTTCTGAAGTAGCTAGTGTTTTAAAAATGGGCGAAACTGCGCGTAAAGATACTGATAAAAAGTATGACATTAAAATCAATGATTTAGAAAAAAAGACGCAGAGCACTTATGGAAAAGCACAAAACCTGAAGCATACTATTTTAGAGAAAAAAATTCAGGGTACCAAAGAAGCTCAACAGATGTTTGCTTCGCAATTAAAACAGGAAGAAGAACGGTTAGCAGCTATAAAAGAACAAGCTGTAGTAAAATTTAAAGCAAAAGATATTCAAGGACGCTTAGCAGAAGTAAAGCGTGAGTTAGCGTCAGCGGATAAAAAAGCTGCTGATATAAGAGCACGTATTGCGTATAAGCATGACTATTGTGATAATGAATATAGAGAGGCTACTGCTGTAAAGAATACTTATTCAGCATGTAGAGCCGATTATGAAAATATTTATAATACTGCTGTACAAAATCTTAATGGGGTTACAGCAGAGTTAAACAGATTAAATAAGTTGAATAGTGAAGCACAACAGATAGCTGAGCAAATCGAAAAAATGAATATTATTGCTAAAGAGAAACAAGAAAGTGACAGCTTTAGACAAAAAATTAGCGATACAGTAGCTAGTATTGATAAAAAAATCGCTGAGAAGTTTTTGGCAGATGAATATAGTGATATAGAAAAAAGTGCCCAAAGATTTTATGCAATGACTGATAAAGAGGTCTTGAACAGCTTTAGTCAATATTACGAAAAAGTAACAGCGTTTGTTGGCAGCTTGAATGCAAAATATGCTCAGTGGCAACAGGAGAAAGCTGATGCTGAAGGTTTGAAACAGCAGGTGTTAGAGATGACAGCGGAGCAGTTTGAAGATCCATATCAATGTGCGTTAGGCAATGAGGATAGTGAGCAGCTTCCGTTGTTCCAGTTTTTGAAAAAATATGTAGAGACAGACTTTGAAACAAAATATAATGCCGGTATGAACAAAATCGAAAAACTTCTTGCTGAAGAAAAGTTTGTTGAAGCCAAACAAGTATTAAGTGAAGCTCAAAATACTGTTATTGAGGCAAGCAGTTTTGCAGCTAACCTTTCAGAACGTATAAAGGCGAAAAGTGGCTTGGCTTTAGAGTTGTATAATATTATGAGCGATATGGGGTATGACGTTTGCGACGAAATTATTGATGAGAACCCTGACAAGGGATTCCGCATAACCTGTCAGGCTGGTGATGAAATTATTGATTTCAATACTGTTAACATCGATGAGGATGGCCGTGTAATAGTAGATATTGACCATACAGAAGCTGTTGGTGGAACGTGCAAGAATGCGTGGCCGAAAATTGTAAAAAAATTGAGAGAAGCAGGCATTCCTATGACTGATGTAACTAAAAATGGCAACAGTATTTTGTATGCTCAAAATGTACAGATACAGGGTGTTAACACCAATCAGCCGCAGCGGGCAAAGCTGAATTAATAGAGGGGGGAAAGAAATGTCCAGTGAACCGAAATTAGAGACTTTTATTAGTAGAATAAAGAAAGCTGATTTGCAACTAGAAGAATTGTATAATAATCCGGATAATTTAAAAGAGCTTTTATGGTTTTTTGATGAAGAGCGTGGAAACGAGGTAGCCCAAAAAATTTATAAAGAGGAAGTAGCACACGCTGACATTGTAAAGAATTTAGCAAGACTGTATCCGCTTTCCAAGCATGTTTTGAATGCTTTCTATCAGCAAGATGCCAAAGAAACTGATGCTTATTTTATTGAAGTGCTTAAGGAAGGCGCCGATATAGTTGCTTCTGTTAAGCATGTTATCAGCCGTATAGAAGTAGAGAAGCTTAATATAACTACTACCTTTACGGATTATAAAAGAAGAGTAGAGAGCTTGCATAAGGAAATAGCAGAGAAGCAGGCTTCACTGAAGGATTTGGCTGCTCAGAAGGAAGAAGTAACCAGCTTACAAGATGAGTTAGATAAAATAAGCAGGGACATAAGTGATTTGAAGAATATAGATATCAATGAGCTGAAAAAGAAGAAAACTGCTAAAGATAACGAATTAAAGCGTCTTAAAAGTGAAAAAGAAAAGCTTAGCGGTGATATTGATAAAATCGAGAAGCAGTTACAGGCTGAAAAAGAAAATATTAGTGATGAAAAAATAATTGCCAAATTAAGAGAGTTATCCAAGATGTTACCGGCGGGAGTTGAGTACTAATGGAGAATGACGTAAAGATACAGCATAGAGTTATTGATAAAATTGAAGAGAAACGCCAGAAAGGACAAATAGTACATTTCCTTACAGGTAGTGGTATTCAGGATAATTATTTCTATAATTATTTGGAAGGTGTGCTTAATCTTGCGGATAGTTTAAAGACATATTATTTGCGCAAGGAAAACGAAAAAAATAGTGAAAAATATGATTTCCTGATACATTGCTCTTATGCTGCAGAAGCTGTTTCTTATTATAAGAAAAACCTGGATGGAGAAATTGATCAAATAGATTTTAAAGATTTAAAAGCTCCAAAACGCAGAGGTGGTTTTGCGAATGCAAAGGTCAATAGAACTGATAATAAGTTACAGGAAGAAGCTCAGAAAGAAGCTGAAGATGTGACAAAAGGTCATGATGTAGCGCTAGTTACGGGTAGAATTGGCGAACTTCTAAAAGAGGGGAAAAAAATAGTACTGCTTTTAGAGGGCTTGGAATGGATCAGCAAAATGTACGATGCACAGCAGGATTTGCGCTGGATTGGCATACTGACGAAATGGGCTAAGGAAAATAATTTACTTGTTGTAGCTACAATCAAAGATTTTGAAAGTATAAAAAAATATGGCTTTGAACAAGAAGAGACTTTTATTGGGAATCCGAGTGAGTTGGAGATTCGGTATACGTATTTGAGATACCTGTTGCGCAAAACGAATAATAACTACAGTTTAGATTTAAAAGTACTGCAGGATGTTACACAGGCGCTTAGTGCTGGTAAAAAATCATTGGTTGACTGTATGCGTATCTTGAGTGCTGTGCTGGCTAAAAATAAGGTTTCTTTGGTATTTGAGGATTTTAAAGATAGTATAAATAAAAATATTCCTGAAGAAGTTAAATTGGCGGATGTACGCTTAGATTCTAAAACGCAAGAAAGTATAAAAGCTTCTGTTGATAAATTCATGGATTCTCCCAAAGAAGCCAGAAAAGGCTTCATTTTAACAGGACCGCCTGGAACAGGTAAAACAATGATTGTTAAGGCGCTTGCAAATGAAGAAAAATGTTATTTTATGGCGCCTACTTTAGGTGATCTTAAGGGAGAATATGTTGGACAAAGTAGTGGCAAAATAAAGCGTATTTTTGCAGAAGCCAGAGCTAATCAGCCAACTATCTTATTTATCGATGAAGCCGATACAGTATTTCCCAGCAGAAATATGGGAAGCCAGGGAGACAGCTTTGGACTTGATATGGTTAATCAGTTCTTGCAGGAAATAGATGGTGCAACGACTGGTGAGCAGAAAATCTTTACCATTGCTGCTACAAACAGAGTAGATGTGGTAGATAGCGCTATAAGGAGTCGTTTATCGGAAGTTATTACCATAGGCTTACCTGATAAGGAAATGAGAAGATTAATTTTCGAGGATAATTTAGGATTCTCCATTAAGGGTAAGTGCTATGAAGAGTATATGCTGGAGAAATCCGAAAAAATGGCTGGACGCGATATTACTAATTTTGTAAAAAAATTAAAGGAAAAAGCTAAGTTAGTAAGTATCGAGTTAGGAAAAGATGATGCTATCGATAATGAATTGATAGAAGAGTGCTTTGGCAAAAAAGAACGAGAGGCATTTGAGGAGATTCAAAGAACAGGCTTGATTGAATGCAAGACTCCGGGTGAAATAAGAAATCGCTTTTCAGATGTTATTGGCTATGACGATATAAAAACTAAAATCAGGCGTAAAGCTGAATATATTTCCTACAATGAAGACGAAAAGCTCAGATTTGAGAATTTTGGCCTGGAAATCAGTAAGGGTACTTTGTTATACGGTCCTCCTGGTAATGCTAAAAGTATGTTGGCAGAAGCGGTTGCAGGAGAATTTGGTTTTTACTTTTTTAAGGTAGTCAGCAAAAATTTTGTTAGCTTGTATGCTAATGACACAATTAAAAAGTTAGCAGATATTTTCTCCCGTACTATCCAATTCTCTAAGATCATGTCTGAGCCCAAAGGCAAAGGCAAAGGCATAGTTTTGTTTTTTGATGAATTTGATTCCTTAGCAGGCTCTTTGCTTAGCCAGGATATTAGAGGTTCGCTGCTGGATTTTCTCAGTGATCAGGGAGGCTTGCGTAACAAGGATTCTAAAATTCTTTTTATGGCAGCTACCAATTATTACGAGACTATTGATGAAGCAGTTAAGCGTAAGGGGAGAATTGACGAGCATATCTTTATGGATAATCCTACTGAGGAAAACGGTAAGTCCATGCTCGCTAACTTATTTAAAACGGATAAGCATATCAAACAACCTGTAGCCAATAAAGTTTTGACAGGCCTTTATGCAAAATTGTTGGAAATTAGCCGTAGGCAAATAAAAGAAGCAATAAAAATATATGAGAATACAGGTGATGCTGGATTAAAAAAGGGTTGGGAGCAAAAATTGGCAAATACCAGACCATCTGGTTCTGATTTGCGAAATGCTTATCAGGAGCTGAAAAATATTGCTTATTATATGGATGGCAAAAGGGAACCCAATCAATTGATTATTGATGAAGATGTATTGCGTGCTTATTCTCCTGAAATAAGAAATAGTTAAGCTTAGGGTAAAAATGCCTTCTAACCATAAAGTAAGCGTCAAATAAGATTACGGCTTACCAATCGTACAATTTATTATTATACAATCTGCGTAGACATAAAGCCTGCGCAGATTTTTTCTAGCCAACAATTTTTGACGCTTACTTATTTCTTCCTAAGCAATAGATAAATTACTACTATTTCTGTAAGCTGTGTCTTCACCCAGGTTTACAAAACCTTGTTGACAACCATCGTCAAAAGTGCTATAAATCTATATTCGGTAGATGTTTTATGCACATGAGAGGATGAGTATATTATGAGAAAAAGTTTTGCCAATTCCTTTGTAGCCACATTTATGGCTGCAAATATTTGCCTTGCAGTCCCAGCGTTTGCCGATGACTTACAGACATACAATCTTGATACCATGGTTGTTACCGCACAGCGCGAAAGCAAGCGTGATGTAGATACGCCTGCTTCCGTTACAACCGTATCACAGAAGCAGCTTGCTGAAACAGGCGCTTCTAATCTTTTTGATGCTTTGCGTCTGCAAAGCGGCGTAACTACCTACTCCTATGGTGGCAGCCAGTCCCTTGGCGGTATGAACGCAAAAATCCTGATGCGCGGTGCGAATAAGGGCACCGTGGTGATGATTGACGGTATGCCTGCCAACATCAATGAAAGCTATTATCTGGACTCTATTCATGTGGAATCTATTGAGCGTGTAGAAATTGTCAAAGGCGCAGCTTCTACACTTTACGGTTCCGAGGCTTCTACCGGTGTTATCAATATCATCACGAAAAAGAAGATGCCTAACACCTTGGCACTGACTAAGGGGGAATACGGCAGGGAAAAGGCAGCGCTGACATTAAATGCCAATAAGCTGAATTTTGCAGTGGCGCTGGAGCAGAGTGACCCGATGAAGGGTTATAGCAGTAACTATAAGCAGATTAACGATTTAAATAAAAAGTCATTTACCGCAAGCTATAAGTTTGATGATAATTGGAGCTTTTCACATCAGCACAATGACAGCAAGTATTCCTATGATCAGTATGACGAAACCTGGAGCAAGCTTACCGAGGATGCGAATTACCACTATATTGATGATTTTTCACGCTTGCAATATAAGGATGACAGCGTGAGTGCCAATTTGTTTTATAACCGCAGCAATCGCAGAAATCAGACCTATAGTGTTACAGACTCTAAATGGACGAAGCTCGATCATTTGCGCTTTGATACTATAGGCCTTGATTTGCAAAAGCAGCTTACCGGTAATTTTGGTGATGTTATCGTTGGTACAACAATTTCCCGTGATTCCTATAAAAACGATATTACCGTAGCTAAAAAAATCAAACCCGGTACGAAGATTAACGAATTCAGAACAAATTATGCTGTGTTTGCGCAGCTGTCTAAGGATCTTGGCGCAGGCTATACTGCTACCGTAGGTGCCCGTGAAACTGTTGTAGAGGCCAATAAGCGTTACAATGCCTTTACACCGCAGTTTGCTTTGCTGAAGAAGCTGGATAACAACAGCAGCTTATATGCAAATGCGGCAAAGTCTTTCAAGATGCCTACATTTACCCAGATTTATGGCGGCGGTGGTGCTAACTTTACTGCCAATCCATTTCTGGAGCCTGAAGAAGGCTGGACCTATGAGTTTGGTTATAAAAAGAGTTCCAAGACCAGTATGTTCAAGACGGCGCTGTATTATATGGATTTAGACACAATTGAATATGACGGTGATGGAAGTATAGAAGATCCATACGTAACACGTAATATGTCTTTTAAAAACAAAGGCCTGGAACTGACCTATGAAAAGGATTTTGGCAGTAAATACAGCTATTCTCTGGGCGCTAATTTCTGCAATCCTATGGGCAAAAATAAAAAAGGCGTATGGGAGCGTAAATTTGCACGCGAGCAATACAATGCAAGTATTAAATACCATGATGCTAAGTTCAATGCTGCGCTGACAGGCATGTTTACTACGGATAGAGCCAGTGGCTGGGGCGATTTGCTGCCGGTAAACTTTATTGCCGGCTATAAGTTCGATAAGAGCAGCACGGTAGAGCTTGGCGTGGAGAATATTTTCGACCGCGATGATATCGTAAGCAATCCTGGCGCTACTACCAAGTATTACTGCCTGCCGCGCATGGTGCATGTGACCTATACTTATACCTTCTAAAAAGTTTGCGCCAGTTTTGCTCTTTTATAAACGATAGTCTGAACTGACCATATTAAATATCCATAAATTGAGCTTATTCAGATGCCAGTCGATAGGTTATAATGATTACATTATTAAAGTGAAGGAGTGTGTCTTATGACCTTGATGAATAAAGCATTGACTATTGCCGCAGCGATACAAGCGGCGGCGCCGGTATGGAAGCGGATATTAAAACTATGGAGGAGCTGGGCGTTTATGGCATGCCAGCATTGACCTGCATTGTTACTATGCATCCTACTACCTGGGAGCACAGCGTATTCCCGTTGCCCTTGGATTTGGTAGAAAAGCAGCTGGTGACAGCGATTGAAGGCGTTGGCATCAATGCGATGAAAACCGGTATGCTGGGAAGTGCCGAGCTGGTAGAGCTGGTTGCAGCTACGATTGATAAGTACAATTTGCAGAACGTTGTTATTGACCCGGTTATGGTCTGCAAGGGCTGCGATTTGATTTTGGTGCCGGATGCGGCAGAAGCTATCAAAAAGCTGCTCATGCCGCGCTGCGATATTATTACCCCGAATACCGTGGAGGCTGCTTATCTTGCAGATATGCCGGAGGTTACTACCGTAGAACAGATTAAGGAAGCAGCAGAGAAGATTGTTGCTGCCGGTGCGAAGAGCGTTGTTATCAAGGGCGGCGAGCGCCTGAGCGATAATTCCGCTATTGATATTTTCTACGATGGCAAGGAATTCACAGAAATGGCTGTGCCGAAGATTTATCCTTCCTACAACCATGGCGCAGGCTGCACCTTCTCGGCAGCAATCACTGCAGGTCTGGCAAACGGCCTGAGCATGAAGGAAGCTGTGCTGCAGGCAAAGAAATTTGTCACTGCTGCGCTCAAGCATGGCTTTGCTATCAATAACATTGTCGGCTGCACCAACCATACCGCGTATAAAAAATACGGCGAATAAAATAAAAACGTCATTCCTCAGCTTGTTGGGGAATGACGTTTTTTTATGTGCAAAACAATTTTAGTATTACAGTGTTGTGGAATCCATAGTGCAGTCCTCCAGCAGCTTTTTGGCATCAACATATTGCGCAATGCCTGCAGCTACCTTCTTCGATTCCTTCATTGCCAAAACGACGGTAGCAGGACCATGTACCACATCACCGCTGCTGAAAACGCCGGCGCGGGTGGTCATGCCATAGGGACGGTCACGGGTGATAACAAAGCCCTGTTTATCAACCTGAATACCTTTAGTGGAAGAAACAATACGTGCTGCGGGTTTCTGGCCTACTGCGAGGATAACGCAGTCGCAGGGGATAAGCTCCTGGCCGCCTTCTGCAATAAACTCACCGGTTTCGGTTTTGGTGATGTTTTGCAGCAATAAGCCGGCTAATTCGGTTTCGGCCGCTGCCGTAGCCTGACGGCGGATGTTCTTTAAGGCGCGCATCTGCTTCTTGTTGAAGTAGGCGATAGGCTGCTTTAAGAAGCGGAACTGTACACCTTCGGCAACAGCAGCTTCATATTCGGATGGAAAAGCAGAAATTTCAGCTTCAGTTTTGTGGTAGACGATGGTGACGTTTTTGGCGCCGCGGCGGATAGAGGTGCGGGCCGCATCCATAGCCACGTTGCCTGCGCCGACAACGATAACGTTGTCACCGGTGTGCAGCAGTGTTTCGCTGGCATCCAGCTTGCCTCCGTCAGCCAATACAACCATACGCAGGAAGTAGGTGGCAGTCAAAATACCGGACAGCTCCTTGCCGGGGATATCTAGCGTGCGCGGCAGGGAGGTACCTGTGCCCATGAAAATTGCATCATAGCCTTGGGCAAAAAGGTCATCTACGGTAAAATCTACGCCGGCAAGCTGCTTGGTGCGGATTTCCACACCGATATGTTGCAGCTCGCTGATTTCACGGCGGACAACATCCTTTTGCAAACGGAATTCCGGAATGCCGAAAAGCAGTACGCCGCCAGGCTCACTTTGAGCTTCAAAAATAGTAACATCGAAATCCATCTTGGCCAAATCGCCTGCTACAGTAAGACCTGCCGGACCGGAACCGATTACGGCGACCTTACCGCGCAGCTTGCTTGATGGCTGTGTAGGCTTTAAATCATTGTTATGGGCAAAATCAGCAACGAACATTTCCAAGCTGCCGATTTCAATACCGCATTTCTTTTTGGTCAGCACGCAATGTGCTTCACACTGCCGCTCATGTGGGCAGACGCGTCCGCAGATAGCGGGCAGGTTACTGCGTTCGGAAATGATTTCGTAGGCCATGCCGATATTACCTTCGCTTAAGGCACGGATAAAGCCGGGAATATTGTTTTCAATCGGGCAGCCGGTGCGGCACGTAGGGCGCGCACAGTTCAGGCAGCGTCGTGCTTCCTGAATGGCTTCTGCTGTGGTCATTGTTCTGCTCATTTTTCTACCTCTTTTTAGTCATAATGCTTACTTTGAGTATCATAAATAAGATTTTCCAACTCCTTGAGGCGGTCGTTGATTTCTTCCATATGCTTGGCGAGCAGCTCTTCATAATCTGCTACCGGATCGGGCAGCTTATCGTGATTCAGGTCAATCATGCTTTCAGCATCATTGTTGGAGGCAATACGTACACCGTTACGTGTTACAACACGTCCGGGTACACCAACAACGACGGAATTGGGCGGAACCTCTTTAAGAACTACGCTGCCGCTGCCAATTTTGGAATTGTCGCCTACCTTGAAGGAACCGAGCACCTTCGCACCGCTGGAAACAACAACATTGTTGCCGATGGTGGGATGGCGCTTGCCCTTTTCCTTGCCAGTACCGCCAAGGGTAACTCCCTGATAGAGCGTGACGTTGCTGCCAAGCTCGGCGGTTTCACCGATAACAAGTCCCATACCATGGTCAATGAAAAGACCGGGGCCCAGTTTAGCACCGGGATGAATGTCAATACCGGTAAGAAAGCGGGAAAATGTATTAAGCAGGCGTGGGAATACTACCCAGCCCTTCAGATAAAAGTGATGCGCTATACGATGGAGCCAGATGGCATGTAGCCCGGGATAACACATTGCGGCCTCCAGTCTTGTTTTTGCGGCCGGGTCGCGCAGCATAATGGCATCAATATCTTTTTTCATCTGAGCAAACATGTCAAGACTCCTTTCTTTATATTATATCAACATGTGCTGTAGTTGTCAGCATTTAGCTGTGGTAAGACAAGCCCTTTCTGCCGACAAATACCATTTTTATATTTTAGCACAGAAATTAGTGAATAGTAAACAGAAAAACTGTAAAACTTAACAAAAATATGATTGGTGAACATTTTTCTACGCTTATTTAGTGGACAAAATTCTGAAAACGGCTGATAATGCATCAAATTACACACTATGAGGCAATGATTTCTTTTGCAAGTGTCCTAATTTGACTTTACCTATAATTATGCTATAATTTAGGTAAATACTTAAAAATTTTTATTTATGTACTTGTTGAAAAGACAGGTACGCTGGAGGCGCACTAAAATGACAAAAGAAATTTTAAAAGAAAAGGCATGTGCCGCAATTGATGCATATGCGGACAAGATAAAGGCAATTTGTGCCAGCATCAACGATGAACCGGAATTAGGCTTCAAGGAAGTCAAAACCGCTGCCAAGGTTGCGGAATTTATGCGTGACCTGGGCTTGGAGCCGGAAACCGGCCTGGCAATCAATGGCGTTAAGGGACGTGCCAAGGGCGGCAAGCCCGGACCGACAGCTGCCGTTTTAGGCGAGCTGGATGCAGTAGGCTGCCCGACAAGCCAGAAGGCTGATCCTGCCACAGGCGCAGCGCATGCCTGTGGCCACAATCTGCAGATTTCCACCATGCTGGCAGCTGCCTGCGGTATTGTAAAATCCGGTGTGCTGCCGGAGCTGGCCGGTGATGTGGTGTTCTTCGGTGTTCCTGCTGAGGAATATATCGAAATTGCGTACCGCAAAAAATTAGTGGAGTCCGGCAAGCTGCATTTTATGAGCGGCAAGGGCGAGCTTATTTATGAAGGCGCTTTTGATGATATTGATATGGCCATGCAGATGCATGCTGATAAAAATATGCCGAAGCCTACGGTTTCCATCGGTGAAAGCAGCAACGGCTTTGTAGGTAAAACTGTTCGCTATATCGGTAAAACCGCTCATGCAGCCGACGCTCCGCATGAAGGTGTCAACGCGCTGAATGCTGCCTGCCTGGGCCTGATGGGCATAAACGCTTTGCGTGAAACCTTCCGCGAGCAGGATGTAGTGCGTGTACACCCGATTATTACTAAGGGTGGCGACTTTGTAAATTCCGTGCCTGATGATGTACGCCTGGAGCTGTATGTGCGTGCAAAAACCATGGATGCTATTGATTCCACACATACGCGCGTTGACGCAGCACTCAAGGCCGGCGGTGATGCTGTCGGTGCCCAAACTGTCATCGAAACACTGCCGGGCATGTTCCCGTTGAGCTGCAACAAGCGTATGAACGAGCTGTTTGCAGCAAATGCTAAAATTGCTTATCCGGATGTAGAGATAAAGGATGCCGGTCATTTCAGCGCCTCTACCGATATGGGTGACGTATCACATCTGATGCCTGTTATCCATCCGTTTATCGGCGGTACGGACGGCCTGCTGCATACACCTGACTTCCATATGGTAGATTTTAATGCTGCTGTACTGCTTCCTGCCAAAGCATTTGCGATGATGCTGATAGATTTGCTGTATGATGATGCGAAAGAGGCTAAGGCTATTCTGGCTGACTTTAAGCCTATTCTTACCAAAGAAGAGTACATTGCAAAGCTGGAAAGCTATTTTAATAGATAAAAATAAAAAAATTTGTGGGAGGGAATGTAATGAAGAATATTAAATTACATGCCATAATTCTGGCGCTGATCATAGTTTCCGAGCTGATCGGCACTCATACCCTGAAGTTCGGTATCGGTCGTATCGTATTGCTGCCGATGCTGTACGCTCTGCTTTTGGGTATTTTGACAACACCTAAATTTTTGAACCTGTCCGGCAGAAAGGAAATGCTGGATGCCAGCAGTCTTGTCGGCGTAACGCTGATGCTTTTGATGGCACGCTATGGTACGCTGGTAGGTCCTACCCTGCCGAAGATTCTGGCTGCTTCTCCGGCGCTGATTCTGCAGGAGTTCGGTAACCTCGGTACTGTGCTTTTGGGCGTACCTGTTGCTGTTTACCTGGGCCTGAAACGCGAAACCATCGGTGCGGCGCATTCTATCGCACGTGAGCCGAACGTAGCGCTTATCGGCGAAAAGTTTGGCCTGGACAGCAGTGAGGGCCGCGGCGTTATGGGCGTTTATATTGCCGGTACTGTTTTCGGTACTATTTTCTTCGGCCTGATGGCCAGCGTTGCTGCTTCCGTATTGCCGATTCATCCGTATGCATTGGCTATGGCCTCCGGTGTAGGCTCTGCCAGCATGATGACGGCTGCAGTGGGCTCTTTGGCTGCTATGTATCCTAATATGGCTGACCAGCTGGCAGCCTTCGGCGCAGCAAGTAATATGCTTTCCGGTCTTGATGGCCTTTATATGTCCGTATGGCTGGGCCTGCCGATGACCGAATGGCTGTACAAGAAATGCTACAAAATGAAATATGGCGTACTGCCTGAAGCTGATAAGAAAGGAGAGGAAGCATAATGAAAATTAAAGATACAATTATCATTTTAGCTATTGTAACCTTCATGAGCTTGTTCTCCAATGTATTGGGAACTAAGGCAAATATTATAGAGTCTATTCCCGGCCTGCTGATTTTGGCGGTTATTGCTTTTGTCGGCATGCTGTTGTCAAAATATATTCCCGGAGGTATTCCGGCTGCGGCATGGGTTGTAACACTGGGCTGTATTCTGACTATCCCCGGCGTTCCAGGCAGTGATATTGTCAATGGTTATGTGAAAAATGTTGGCTTTGTGGCTCTGTGTACGCCTATTCTGGCTTATGCCGGTGTATCCATAGGCAAGGATCTTGACGACTTTGCCAAGACCGGCTGGCGCATTGTTATTCTGGCAATCGTTGTTTTTGTAGGCACCTATATTGCCAGTGCGATTATCGCTCAATGCATTTTGAAGGCTTTGGGACAAATTTAAAAGAATTGCTTTTGACCGGCATCGGCTTGATGCCGGTTTTTTTAAGCTTGCAGCTAATTGTATACATGCTTTTTGTTGAAATAATCTGCAAGTTAGTACATTTTTGCTTGAAAATTATTCATTTATCTATTCACAGAAAAGCAGTTCTATGATAGAATCATCTTAGGAATAATTTAATTAAAGTTACTTGAATTATAAAATATTTTAAGCAGGTGATTTTGTGGGAAAAGGATTGCTGGTTTCGTCATTAGCTTTGGCAGCAGGTTTACTATTGTCGGCATCTGTTTATGCAGCTCAATTAGATACACAACAACATATAATTGCTCAGAAAGAGCAGGAGCAAGCTTCCAAACGCGCTGAACAGGATTTGCAGCATCGCGTTAGTCAGTCTATGACTAAATCGCAGCAGCAAAGCAGCCGTTTGGAGGCTTTTGTTTTACCAGCGGAAGAGAATAGCTTTAAAATCAAACAGTTTGTACTTTCTGCGCCTGAGTATGGATATAAATTTAGTTGGATAGATGAATATCTGGGACAGTTTAATGGTCAGGAAATCGGTGTGAACGGTATCAATGAATTGCTGAAACTAATTAACCAGGAAATCATCAACCGTGGATATGTAACAACGCGAGTATATGTTGGTGAACAGGATTTATCAAAAGGTAAATTTGTTTTTTCGTTAGTACCAGGCATTGTGGGGGATATTAAATTTAGAAATGAAAACACTTGGGGAACTTGGCATAATGCAGTTTGCATGAAGCAAGGTTCAATACTTAATATACGTAATATAGAACAGACCATAGATAATTTCAACAATGTGCCTTCGCAGGATGCAGATATCAAGATTGAGCCGGGCAGTAAAGAAGGTGAAAGTAATCTCGTTATAGATATTAAGCGCACAAAGCCGTGGACTTTAATGACTTCAGTAGATAACAGTGGCACTAAGACAACAGGCAGGGCAC
>OGYX01000700.1_pt1 | contig 25828 bp, 27 predicted proteins | sample 1576601 | NCBI WGS metagenome assembly OGYX01 (sample SAMEA3541561, study PRJEB24748) | human gut metagenome | biome: human gut; feature: human-associated habitat; material: faeces | place: China | collected 2012 | reverse complement strand
AGCTCACCAAGAATAATGGTGAGCTTTTTTATTGCTTCCTATCCTTCCCAGTCGCCTATTCATAGAGATGTTAGGTAATGGTGGGCTTAACTTCTAACCGTGAAATGCGCGACAACAATGTCTTGTTGTTGCTGATATGTACCCCCTTTACTAATTGTCCAGTAAAGGGGGTACATATCAGACCAGCGTAATGCTTTGATGGAAAAAGGCAGCTACAAAGAATCAGAGCCAGGTAATTCAGGAACATATGAATAAGAAGTGATTAAGAAAATTTTCAGTACCATCTGACTTATAAAAAGGACGTCAGCACACAATGCGGATAAATCATGGTGTACTGACGTTTTTTGTGCGGTTAGAAAAGAAACGGAATCTGCTCTATAGAAAGGGAATGCTGCAGTACAGGGGGGATGTCTGTAGAATAAGGCCTGAATACAGGATTTCATGTAATTTTGGGGTGGGAGATAACAGGGCTGTTTTTTGCGGTATAATGGTGAAAATGAGTACTGTTTCGATGAAAATACGGAATAGGCTGATAACCTGGACACTGTATATGGGTTTGGATAAATAAGCCGGGCAGGCTGGGCTGTGAGTGAAGAATCGGAATAGTAAAGAGAATTTTATGAATCCGTAGTAGCGGAGACAGTAAATGAAAGGAGTTATTGTATGGGCTTTTTTGATGCAATGAAAGGCAGTGGAAATTCTTCCGGTAGAGAGGAAGTGCGACCAAGTCCGGTACGGGAATTTCTGGGTCAGGAACTGTTTGTGGTGGACTGCCGCGGGGCCAATCTGTATGTTCATGAAAATGCAGTAGTTATAGATAAGACGGGCGGAGGATTATGGAATTTGGGAGATAACAATTTCAAGGTTATTCCTTTTAAATCCATTGTTGCGGTACAGGCTAAGTTGAAGTCCACTCTGCTTACTGGCTATATTGAATTTGAAACAGCAAACAGTCCGCTTAGCGTAGGCAGTGATCATGCGGAACGAAGAAGTGAAAACAGTGTGATTTTAAGTGGTACGGAAGAAAGATATGAGCAGGCAAAAGAAGCACTGCAGTATATATTTGATCATATCTGCAAATAACAGGAATTCAGGGAAAAAGAAAGAAGGTGAATCTGAGATTGGAACGAATTGAAGGAACGGTGACCACAGCGATTTCTTATGCCAGAGTGATGGAAGAAACCGCGAGAGAACAAATACGGCGTATGTGTAGTTATGAACTGACGGAAGGAAGCCGGGTAAGGATTATGCCGGACGTGCATGCAGGAAAGGGGTGTACGATTGGGACCACAATGACAATTGTAGATAAGGCCGTACCTAATGTCGTGGGAGTGGATATTGGATGCGGCATGTATACCATAGATCTGGGCAGACAGTCAATCGATTTTTTTCGGCTGGATAAAGCGGCGCACAGGGTACCATCTGGTGCGAATGTCTGGAATGAACCTCAGTTGAGATTTGATGTTCATCCACTTTACTGTTATGACAGACTTAAAAATTTATCCAGAATTGCATGCAGCATCGGAACCCTGGGCGGAGGCAATCATTTTATTGAAGTGGATGAGACTCACGATGGCAGGCATTACCTTATTATTCATACAGGCAGCCGTAATCTTGGTAAACAGGTGGCAGATATCTATCAGCAGATAGCGATTGAACTGCAGGGCCAGGAGGAAACGCAGCCGGAACAGATTAACCGGATTATAAGGGAATATCAGATGGCTGGCCGGCAGGAAGAAATTGAGAAATCGGTAAAGGAAATCAAACGCAGGTATCATCGGAAACAGATACCGGATGATCTTTGCTATGTTTCTGGGAAATACCTGAAACAGTACCTGCATGATGTGGTTCGCTGTCAGCAGTTTGCCCGTCTGAACCGGGAACATATTGCCAGGGTTCTGCTGGAACAGACCGGACTCAAAGCGGGAGAAGCCTTTCATACGATTCATAATTATATTGATGTAGAGGAAATGATTCTGCGGAAAGGCGCAATTGCTGCGCATAAAGGCGAAAAGGTACTTATTCCAATCAATATGCGTGATGGCAGCATTCTGGCTATAGGGAAGGGAAATCTGGAATGGAACTATTCAGCTCCTCATGGTGCCGGGCGGATTATGTCCAGAATGGAGGCCAGAAACCAGTTGTCCATGGAGGAATACCGAAAGGAAATGGCCGGAATATATACCACGTCAGTCAATAAGGGAACTTTGGATGAAGCGCCCATGGCTTATAAATCTCTCGATGATATTCTGGCGGTTATCGGGGACACGGCAGACGTGTTGGAAGTTATGAAACCGGTGTATAATTTCAAGGCTGGCTGAGAATGCAAAAGGCACAGCAGATGGATATTATGGAATTTTCACTGGTAATAAATCATTCCAACGGTTGAAATGATTTATTATAATCTGTATAACTTAGATGTTCATCGGAGGGTATGATTCCTGAGAATTATGCTGGATAAGATGGCGGATTTTCCGCTGTCTTATCCAGCTTTTTTTGTGGATGAAGAAAATACAGCAAAGGAGAATAGTATGGTTGAACAGAAACATCTTAGTCCGGTTATGATTCTGGCCAGCATTATTTTTATGAGTACGTTCGTTCCGCTGTCCATAGATTTGTATCTGCCGGCACTGCCCTAGATGCGGGAATATTTTCAGGCCAGTGAAATGCTTGTCAATATGACGCTGATTGCTTTCTTTTTATTTTTTCCGTAGGGATTGTTCTTTTTGGGCCCATATCGGATAAATATGGCAGGAAGTTTTTTCTTCTGGGAGGGGCTTTGGTATATACCCTGGCTTCTCTGATCTGTGCGACGTCAGGGTCTGTCTATGTGCTCATAGGAGGGCGTATTCTGCAGGCATTGGGAGCGGGTTGCATAGTTACCATTTCTACGGCACTGATTAAAGACTGCTTTTCCGGAGAGAAGCTGACACGCATTCTGGCAATCACACCGGCTCTGAATGTCATTGCGCCGATGGCAGCACCTATTATCGGAAGTCTGCGGCTTCTGTATACGTTCTGGCGGGACGCCTTTGTTCTACTGGCCTTCCTTGGAAGTATCAATATTATCATTGCACTTCTTCTCACGGAGCCTCTTCTTCTGGAAAAACGATATACCGGGACGGTGGTACAGTCTATGGGATTGCTTGTCAAATTTACCAGACATGCGTATTTCCTGCTGATACTTATTATGTTTTCCCTCCTGGCGGCTCCATATATGGCCTATGTCAGTGTATCATCCTTCGTATACATGAATACATTTCACCTGTCACCGCAGTTGTATGAACTTTATTTCTCTTTCAATTCCGCGTGTGCTGTAGTCGGCCCGTTCCTCTATCTGCATATTGCCGGCAGGGTTTCCAATCGCTGTATCACCAATGCCTGTTTCCTTGTTACCGCAATCAGTGGTGTAGCACTTCTTACTATTGGCCAATCCAGTGCTCTGTGTTTCATGCTGAGCTTTCTGCCGTTCACGATTATCGAATTCATAGTGCGTCCCTTTACCATGGATGTGCTTCTTAAAATGGTTAGGGCAGAGATAGGAACCGCCTCCGCACTAATCAACTTTGTTCCGACTCTTCTGGGAAGTGTGGGAATGTTTGTAAGTACATTGCCATGGTCCAGCTTTATTGATGGACTGGGAATCATCATACTGGGCGCTCTGTCTGGCTCTACGCTGATTCTCATATGTATACGGGAGATGTATTCAGGAAACTGAAAATCTGAAAAAGAGAAGCGGAGCCTTATAACGGACCGCAGGATAGGGAAGATAGTCCGGACGGGTCAGATAAGGGATAAAGGGGAGTTCCCCTTTATCCCTTGCTTTTATAAATTCCTTGTGGTAATATAATCATGTTGACATTTGGCCCAATAGCTCAGCTGGATAGAGCACTTGACTACGAATCAAGGTGTCGGGAGTTCGAATCTCTCTTGGGTCACCATAGCGATATAAAAAGAACTGCCAGTCCGACAAAGACTGGCAGTTCTTTTTATATTATAGTCAGCTCAGTGAATGTACGCAAAAGAGGAGATAGTACAGTGAAAAGCGATCTGGAAAATGTTATGACGGCGGCGGAAGCCGGGGCCAGATGGGGAATGGCCGCAAGGACGATTCAGCAGGCATGTACTGGCTATAAAGGTGGTGTGCCCGGTTTACAAAGGAAGAGGCCCGAAAGTCCGGCCGCATCTGGCTGGTAACACGGCAGGGCATGGAGCGCCTGTATGGCCCTGAGAAAAATGATATATGATTTCTGAGAAAAAGCTGCGGGCGGATAAGGCTGGCAGCTTTTTTTATTGTTTCCCGGTGATGACATTTGGTGAAGTGGATAGGGCGAGCCGGGAAGCGGTCTGAAATCATAGAGAAAACAATGAAAATTCCGGCTTTTTATTTGACATTCTGAACGGTGAATGCTATCCTTGTATTGTAAGTTAGCACTCAAAAGGCGTGAGTGCTAATAAACAAGGTGATTATTATGACAAATAGGAAACGTAATCTTAAGAAAAAAAAACAGGCAGAACTGAATGAGCGTAAGCAGCAGGTTCTGTGGGCGGTTGTTCAGGATTATGCGGAAACAGCGGAACCGGTTGGTTCCCGCACTATTGCCCGCAAGTATAATCTGGGGGTCAGCAGCGCTACCATCCGAAATGAAATGCAGGATCTGGAAGATGCAGGATACCTGGAACAGCCACATACTTCGGCAGGACGGATTCCATCGGTCAAGGGATATCGCTTCTATGTAGACCGGCTTATGGAACCGGCTCCAGTGAGCGGCGAAGAGCAAAACCTTATAACCAAGATGATGGGGGCACACAGAACCAGACTGGATGATATTTTCCGGGACATGGCAAAGATTGTGGCCTCATTGACACATACATTGTCTCTGGCGGCTTCTTCTACCGCAAGGCAGGTGCGCTTTAACTATATAAGGTTCCTGCCTCTGGATGGACGAAGAGTTATTCTGCTGGCGGTATCTGACCGCGGGGATGTAACCAATGTGGTTGTGCCCATGCCGGCGGATACCACTATGGATGAACTTCAGCTTATTGCCGATAAACTGAATCATTTCCTCCATGGACGTAATGTCAATACATTGAATGAAAACCTGATTCTTTCTTTCCAGAAGGATGTGGAAAGGGATTTGTCAGGATTCAGTCAGATTTTCGGAGAACTGAGCCGGATGCTTCTGCCGCATCAGAAGGTATACACAGGTGGTGCAGCGGAGCTTATGGAGCAGCCGGAATTCCAGAATGTGGAACGTATGCAGGATATCCTGAATCTGCTGGAACAGCAGGATACACTGCAGGGAATGCTTTCCGAAACAATGGAAAGGCCAATCGCCGTACATATAGGTACAGAAAATGTTTCCAAGGCATTATCTGACTTATCTATTGTACGGGCACAGTTCACTTCCGATGGGAGGGTCTTGGGATCCATTGCGGTAATGGGACCGACCAGAATGCAATATGGTAAGATTATAGGCGTTCTGTATTATCTGCAGCAGGAACTGAACCAGCTGTTGAAGAAATCATAAAAGATGGGAGAGTACATGCATGAAAGATGAGAAGAAAAAACAGGCAGCCAGCGAAGAGGTAAAGGCGGAAGCCAAAGCTGACAGTGCTAAAGCATCGGATGCCGGAAAGACGGCGGACGAAGCAGAAGCCAGGGATGCGGCAGAATTTATCAAAAAGCTGGCAGAAACCGCAGAAGCGGTAGAACAGCTGACAGCTAAACTGGATGCGGCAACCAAGCAGTATACACGACTGCAGGCGGATTTTGATAATTACAGACGCCGTACTAGAGAGGAACAGGCCAGATTATCCACTACGGTTACCGGTGATGTGCTGAAGAAGTTCCTGCCGGTTCTCGATAATATTGACCGTGCACTTGCCCATATGGAAAAGGATAAGAATGCAGGTCCTTATCTGGAAGGATTTAATCTTCTCAAGAAGGGGCTGGAAAAGGTTCTTTCCGATTTCGGTGTAAAGGAAATGGATGCACAGGGCAAGGCGTTTGATCCACATTTCCATGAAGCATTAATGGAAATCCAGTCAGATGATGTGGATAAGGATACAGTTTCTGCTGTACTGCAGAAAGGGTATATGATGGGGGATGCGGTTCTGAGACCAGCTAAGGTTCAGGTCGCACACAACTAATTACATAATCAGTGTCCAGATGGTTATCCACCGGGCTGATATACAATGAAATTCAAGGAGGAATTCAGATATGTCTAAAGTTATTGGTATTGACCTTGGTACTACAAACTCTGTAGTTGCTGTTATGGAAGGCGGGGAACCTGTAGTTATTCCGAATGCGGAAGGTTCCAGACTTACTCCTTCTGTAGTAGGTTTCTCAAAGACTGGTGAAATTCTGGTTGGCCAGTTGGCAAAGCGTCAGGCGGTTTCCAACCCGAACCGTACCGTTGTATCCATTAAGCGTCATATGGGTAGCGACTATAAGGTAAACATTGATGGAAAGAGCTATACCCCGCAGGAAATTTCCGCTATGATTCTTCAGAAGCTGAAAACAGATGCAGAAGCATATCTGGGAGAAAAGGTAACAGAAGCGGTTATTACCTGCCCGGCTTATTTTACCGACAGTCAGCGTCAGGCAACTAAGGATGCCGGCCGTATCGCTGGTTTGAATGTACTGCGTATCATCAATGAACCAACCGCATCCGCGCTGGCTTATGGTCTGGACAAGCTGGGTGAAGGTGAACACCGTGTACTGGTATATGACCTGGGCGGTGGTACATTCGATGTATCTATCCTGAATCTTGCAGATGGTGTATTCGAAGTAGAAGCATCCAACGGTAACGGTCATCTGGGTGGCGATGATTTCGATGCCCGCGTTATGGACTGGATTGCGGATACTTTCAAGAAGCAGAATGGTTTTGAACTTAAGAGAGATTCAATGACCAATCAGCGTCTGAAGGAAGCTGCAGAAAAAGCTAAGATTGAACTTTCCGGCGTTTTGAACACCGAAATCAACCTGCCATTCATTACTATGGATTCTAATGGTGCACCGGTTCATTTTGATGCTACATTGTCCCGTGCAGAATTTGACCGCATTACTGCAGATCTGGTACAGGCAACCATTGATCCAATCGACATTGCTATGCGCGATGCAGGCGTAACCAATAATGATATTGAAAAGATTCTGCTGGTTGGCGGTTCTTCCCGTATTCCGGCAGTTCAGAATCTGATTAAGAATAAATTTGGCAAGGAACCAAATAAGGGAATTAACCCGGATGAATCCGTTGCCGTAGGTGCAGCTATTCAGGCAGGTGTACTTAAGGGTGAAGTTAAGGATGTCCTTCTGCTGGATGTAACTCCGCTGTCTCTGGGGATTGAAACCCTGGGCGGTGTATTCACAACCATGATTAAGAGAAACACAACCATTCCGACATCCAAGTCTCAGATTTTCTCCACTGCAGCAGATAATCAGCCATCTGTTGATATCCATGTACTGCAGGGTGAACGTCCAATGGCTGCAGATAACAAAACCCTTGGCCGTTTTGAACTTTCTGATATTCCGCCGGCACCAAGAGGAGTTCCGCAGATTCAGGTAACTTTCGATATTGATGCTAACGGCATTGTACATGTATCTGCTAAGGATCTGGGCACAGGCAAGGAACAGAAGATTGATATCAAGTCTTCTTCCGGACTTTCTGATGAAGAAATCAAGAGAATGCAGGATGATGCTAAGGCTCATGAAGAGGAAGATAAGAAGCGCAAGGAAGCCATTATGGCTAAGAATAATGCAGAAGCACTGATTTATCAGGCTGAAAAGACCATTAAGGACCTTGGCGATAAGGCCGATCCGGCAAAGGTTAAGGAAGTTAACGATGCAGTAGCTAAGCTTAAGGAAACCATGAAGAGCGATGATACAGAAAAGATTAAGGCCGATGCAGATGCACTGACCAAGCCGCTTCATGAACTGACTGAAAAGCTGTACCAGCAGGCACAGCAGGCTCAGGCACAGCAGCAGGGACAGGCACAGAGTCAGCAGAACGCTAAGAATGGTAAAGATGATGTCGTAGATGCAGACTACAAGGTTGTTGACGACGACAAGAAGTAAACAGGAAGTGAAATCAGGACTTATTCCTTATGAGCAACAAGGACTATTATGAAATTCTGGGCGTAGACAGAAACGCTTCAGAACAGGATATCAAGAAAGCTTATCGAAGACTTGCCCGGAAATATCATCCAGATCTCCATAAGGATGATCCGAAAACTGCTGAAGAGAAGTTCAAGGAAGTCAATGAAGCTTATCAGACATTGTCTGATGCAGATAAACGCGCACAGTATGACCAGCTTGGACATGATGCTTATCAACAGGCCTCCCAGGGAGGCGGCGGTCCGGGAGCCGGTGGATTTGGTGGTTTTGGCGGATTCGGCCAAGGTGGTTTCGGCGGCTTTGGCGGCGGTGGATTTGAAGATATTTTCGACATGTTCACCGGTGGACGTCAGCGTCGGAACGGTCCGCAGCAGGGGGCTGATCTCCGTTATAATATGGATATCACCCTTCGGGAAGCAGCTAAAGGCGTTAAAAAGAAATTCAGCATAACCAAGAATGATACTTGCACCCGTTGCCACGGGAATGGCGCGGAACCAGGATCCTCCGTGGATACCTGTCCGGATTGTCATGGCACAGGGCAGCAGCGTATAGTACGTAACGGGCCGTTTGGTCAGATGGTAAATATCGTTTCCTGCCGCCGTTGCGGAGGTAAAGGAAAGATTATTAAGGAACCGTGCCATGATTGTCATGGCAGCGGGGTGGTCAGAAGAAACAAGACCATCGAAATCAATATACCGGCCGGTGCAGATTCCGGAGTGCGAATGCGTGTTGCCGGGGAAGGGGAACCAGGAACGAATGGTGGTCCCAAAGGTGACCTCTATGTATACATCTTTGTAAAGAACGATCCTGATTTTGAACGCGATGGTGATGACCTGTATTGCCGAAAGGATATTTCTTTCGTTACGGCAGCATTGGGAAGCATTATCAAAGTCAATACTCTGGACGGCCAGGTGGAATTGAAGATTCCGGCAGGTACTCAGAGCGAAACCCGGTTCAGAATCCGCGGCGCGGGTATGCCACATCTGCAGTCCAGCCGTAAAGGCGACCTGTATGTTGTGGTCCGGGTGGCAGTACCAAAGAAACTCAATAAGGAAGAAAAAGAGGCTTTGGTCCGGTTTGCCGACATATCCGGAGAAAATATTAAGCAGTACAAAGGGAAGGAATCTTTCCTGGATAAACTGATTGATAAGATGAAGGGGAACTAATCCCATTGGAAAAGTGGTTATCGATATAATTATCGGTAACCACTTTTTAGCATCTGTATATCCCTGGTATTATACATACAGAAAATCAGGCTAGGAATCTGCTGATTCATTATTCTGATTTCTGGCTGGCCTATGCTATGGCGGGCATGATGTACTGGTATGCAGATGAACGAAATAATGCAGAGACCACTCTTCAGAAGGCACTGACACTTAATCGGGAGAAGACCGCTTTGTTTTTCTCATTGTTCTGTGTAAAAAACGAGCGCATGGAAGCGGCAGAACTCTGGATTGCACAGTTTATGCAGGAACAGAATGCACAGCAGGTCTATGCAGGATTTATATTGATTCTCAATATGATGGCAGCAGGTTTCTTATCTACTGAGATGGCTAATGAGATTTCAGATATTTTGACACGCTGGGGGAGCGAACTGGCCGAAAATCCGGCAGTGGAAGAAGCCCAGGAAGATGCCTGGAAAAATTTCATGAAAGGCCTTAGCAAGCAGGCAGCGTTACCCGAGATTCTGCATTTTAAGCAGCTTAATGTGTTTCAAAATCAGACGAACGCAGAAGAACTGTTGAAAGGGGCAATAATTCATGAGTTACTGCTTGAACGGTTGCAACATCTTATGGAAGCTCCGTATGCGGGGGTAAAGCAGGAAGATAAGCTGGAACAGTGGCTGGAATTTTTTGTGACTTCCCAAGTGTCTGGTGCTGAATGGGGCGATATACATTCAGATTACAGTTCTCTGCTGACCTGTGCTGCACAGGACTGGGGAGATACGGATACCTTTGCATTAAATGCTAATGCGGGACGTTTTATCGTGGCTTCATCAGCACGATGGATCCGTAATGCTTATGAAGATGTGGCAGGAGAAGGAATCAGGAAGGTTCCAGCCTTTATTCCCCTTCCATGTCCGATACCAGTTTCTGCGACAGAACTATAGGTTTGAATACACGATTCGAAATGGGCTGGATGAACCGGCAGTTATTGCGCAGTTCCGGGAAATTTTTGCTCCGGTTCATAAGGAGGCAAGATAGGCCTATACCTGGATACGGCAATCGGTAGTGGCTGACGGTCTTCTGGCCGGCCTTGTGTATTTCGGAGGTGCCTGGATTTTTGCAAATCACTTTCTAGGGGTCAGCGTGCTCATTCTGATTATTGCCATTGCCATATTGGGATTGATTGGCGGAATACTTGGAGGTGCGATTCTGCTGGCAGCGGTATATTATCTGACTCGGTTCCTGCATGAAAATATGGAGATGTTTGCAGCCTCCCTGGGGGCAGGGCTTATTATACTTCCGGTTGTTTACTATATAAAAGCTATGGGAAACCGAAGGATTATCGACAGGGAAGCGCAGCATACGAGTGACAGTGTAGAAGACATTATCCGGGAAGCTATGGCGGAAACTGCAGATTTTCGTGATTATTATGCCAGATATACAGCAGTGGGGCGGAAAACCCGTCAGTTTATCGCTGAAATGAATCCTGATAACTATCTTAATCTGGGGAAAAAATTCGCAGAAATTAGGTGAATGCTATGGAAATGAAACACAGTGCATTTAGCACATTGAAACCGGTGGAAACAGAAAATCCAGGAAAAATAAATAAAGAAGAGAGTATCCAAACAAAAAAGGCCAATGGGATAACAGCGCTTCCATCGTGGGATCTGGTACCTCCCCGCCAGGTAGTCAGGAGGACATCAAAATGAAAGCGCCTGAATTTTATGCAGAATGGATTCCCATTCTTCGGGATTTCGCAGTGAGGAAAGATGATGACGAAGTTATCACAGCGATGAAAAACGGCTGTATCCCCTGTTCACAGACGCCTCTCACCCGATTGAGCTATCGCCTGGAAGAAGCAATAAAAATGCGGTATAAGGCTATTATGGAAGATTTTGAAAGGAATCAGGCTGAGGCACATAATGAAGCGGGGATAGAAACAGCGCTGACCAGATTGAAAGACGATTTAGAGAAACTTAAGGATGCAGTATATATTCCGGCATTGCCGGAAAGTATCCGGTTAAAATTTCCGGAGGCCGTGGATCAGGCGGCTGATGCGGCGCAGCATGCGCTGGAGGAAAGTGCGAGAAGAGATCATTCGGGCATAATGTCCCATCTGCTGCAGAATCATCGGATTAATGATTTACAGGAGGCTAAATGAGTAATAAGAAAGATGCGGCAAGTCTGCTGAAACGATATCTGATAGCAAGAATTCCACTTATTGTCCTGAAAACTATTGAAACGGCAAGAGCACTGGATATGATACGCGATGTATCTCTCGAACTGGTACAGGAAGGCTGGTTGGATGGAAAGAGCTTTTATGCTCATACTATGTCCAAGGGCGTATATAATCTCTTTACCAATCAGGCGGTAGGGAATACCGGTTCATCTGTCCTTTCGGCTATGGATTTTACGGTTAAACTGCTTCGCCAGGATCAAAAGCTGAATCAGACCATGGTCCTTACGGAAGTGCCGGATATCAGCGGAGAAAACGGGGATTCACAGCGTATACTGGATCTTATATCCCTGGCGTCGGAAATGTATGGTATCGTTATTGTCTTTTATAACAATTCTGTATGGAATACCCTGCAGCGGCATGGTCTTATCGTTACGCTGGATATGCCGGATGAAGAAGAGAGGTATGCCCTTATCAAAGGACAGCTGGATGGAAACCGGAGTCAGGTTACTATTGAGTGGGATGATTCTGATGTGAAGGAAGCGGCAGCCACACTGGCCGGGGTTACCCAGATAGAGGCGACAAATGTTATGTCGGCGCTTCTGGTCAAAGGCATTGTGAAAAAAGAGGATATGGCTGAAGTGCGTTCCGCCAAAAACCGTCTGTTTTCCAATATTTCCGGTCTGGAACGTATTGATGTGGATCCGGCGATGAAGGATGTAGGGGGCTTACGGGCCTGCGCGACTGGCTGGACGAGAAGAAGGAACTGTTAAAACCGGAGAAAAAGGAAGTAATGAAAAAACTGCATCTGCAACCGCCGAGAGGGATTCTCCTCGTTGGGGTGCCGGGATGCGGTAAATCCATGTCGGCCAAGGCGATTTCGGCCAGCTGGAAACTTCCGCTGTACCGGCTGGATTTTGCCACTGTGCAGGGAAGTTATGTAGGCCAGTCAGAGCAGCAGCTGAAAGACGCGCTGACCACGGCAGAAAATGTGGCTCCGTGCATTCTCTGGATTGATGAAATTGAAAAGGGGCTTTCCGGTGCCGGTTCATCCAACGATGGAGGGGTATCTACCCGTATGGTGGGACAGTTCCTCTTCTGGCTCCAGGAATGCAAAAAATCCGTATTTGTGGTAGCTACAGCGAATGATGTATCCATGCTTCCATCAGAACTTCTCCGCCAAGGACGTTTTGATGAACTGTTCTTTGTAGATCTTCCGACAGCGGATGAGCGAAAGGACATCCTGTCACTGTATTTTAAGAAATATCTCCATCTGGACTTTGCATCCAATGAAGCGTTTGCTGAACATATAGTTAAAATCACAGAAGGCTTTACAGGCGCCGATCTGGAATCCGCAGTGCGCGAACTGGCATATCATACGGTGGCGCAGCCGGATCTGGTACTGGATGAAGAGGAAATATCATCTACATTCTCCAATGTGGTGCCTCTGTCGAAAACCAGTCCGGAGAAAATCAATAATATAAGGAACTGGGGGAAGGAAAGGGCAGTTCCGGCGTCAGGAAGACCTATTGGGGAAGAGGCTCTTCCATCCAGGGCGGCACCGTCTGTACGCCGTGTCCTTATCAGGCATAAGGAGGTATAGTTTATGTTTAAGCCAAGAATGATTATAAAGAAAGGGGCTGCCCTGAAGCAGGAATCAGTACTGGAAAGCCAGACCATACAGGCGGAAAACCAGAGACAGCTTTCATCAGAGGAAATCAGCCTAAGGCTGAGAAAACCAAGAAGTAAGGCCTATATGCAGGCTATTTCCCGGCTTGATGCCGGCGGAACGACCATGAACTCCCATTTTTATGAAGAAATCAAAGACATCTTGCAGGAAGAAATGGGTGACCGTCATCTGTTTGATATCCTGCTGGGAATTGTTGCGGTGTGTCATCTGGGCGGCGATTATGAGGTACATACTCTGGATCTGAATCAGAATATCATTTATCATTACCGCACCGGTGAAGCCATGCCGGATGGTCTAGAAAAGGCAAGGAATCTCGCCCTCTTTGGTGGATATACCTGTGTAGAAGTTTATCAGGACTGCTGCCGGGGGATTTACGAAGATGGTACTGTATCGGTTATCCGATAATGATAAGGCGGGATGCAGCTCGTTGATTACGCGTGGAGGATGCAGGTCTTCAGCGTAAACAGCAATGAATCTGTGACAGCATAAAAGCCAGGGAATCAGCCCTGGCTTTTATGCTGCGAAAATATAAAATCCCTGAAACGAAAGATTATCCATAGCTTTCGTTTCAGGGATTTTACTGATATCTGTATGAACTGTCTTTTTCAGAACAATGCCAGCAGAATGGTGCCTGGTATACCAAGGAGTGCTACTACAATGCCATCCGTGACGCTCCAGCTCATGTGGGCAATGTGGAACATATCCAGGAAAATATACAATGCACCACCCATGATGATGTTGGTAATGATTCCTTTTACAAAACGTTTAACCATCAGGGCAGCGAAGAGAGCCACCAGAATTCCGGTGGCTCCAAAACTGAGCAGGCTGGATGTAATGGTATGAAGCATAATGCCTCCTTAAATTTCTTTACGGTTCTGTACGGCACCAGCCAGTGTGATGCTGTCAGCGTAACCAATGTCGCCTCCTGCAGGAAGCCCGCGGGCTATGCGGGTAACCTTGATGCCGGAAGGTTTGATTAACCGAGATAAGTAATATGCAGTGGCTTCGCCTTCTGTATCCGGATCAGTGGCGATGATTACTTCCTTTACCTGAGATGATTCCAGGCGATGAAGCAGTTCCTTGATTCGAAGCTGTTCCGGACCGATACCATCCAGGGGAGAAAGGGCACCGTGGAGTACATGATAAAGACCATGATATTCCTGGCTCTTTTCCATAGCCTGTACATCCGGAGGCTGCTCCACTACACAGAGAGTATGCTGATCTCTGCTGTCATCACTGCAGATGGGGCAGGGATTACTGGTAGAAAGATTACCGCAGATGGAACAATAGCAGCTGTGAGCCCGCGCCTCTTTTATCGTATTGAGAAAGGTATCCACATCTTCCTGTGGTCTTTCCAGCATAAAATAAGCGAGACGGCGTGCGCTTTTAATGCCGATTCCGGGGAGCCGACGGAATTGTTCTGCAATAATTTCAACAGCGTCTTTCATCAGAACAGGCCGCCTGGGAGACCGAGGCCTCCGGTAATTTTACTCATGTCGTTGGATACCATATCATCGACCTTGCGGGATGCTTCATTAATGGCGGTGATGAGGAGATCTTCCAGCATATCAGAATCGTTGGGATCAATAGCATCTTTTGCAATCTTCAGGGAAGTAATCTGCTTATCTCCGTTCATTACCACAGAAACAGCGCCGCCGCCTACAGTAACATCTACAGTTTTCTTTTTGATTTCATCCTGCAGTTTTTTCATTTCTTCCTGCATCTTGCGTGCTTTCTTCATCATGTTCTGCATTTGTGCTCTGTTACCAAACATAATATCCTCCTTATAGGGAAAAACCATATACTGGTTGTAATTAATCATCAATCTTTTCATATATATCACAGTCAGGTATGAATTTCAAGGCTTCTGACAGTGCATGTTCGTCTTTGTCTTTTTCTGGAATTTCAGATTTTGAAATTTTCCGGTATTCCTCTTTTTTAGTGGAAACTTCCTGGGAAGCTGCTTTAGCGGGTTCAGAAGGATTCGATGCCGCCATAGCCAGGGCTTCTGCTTCTTCTCCGGTTCCCGCCAGTACGGTTTTAGGAATATATGCTGTTCCTGTGAGGGCTTTAAATGCGTCAGAAATGACTTTCTGATATGATTTATTATTCCCGGCAAGTACAAGGAACTGCTGAGGTACAGAAATTATGGCCCGGTTTTTGCCGGCATAAATCAGTTTGCCCTTCTGGAAACAGCTGTATACATCGATACGGGGCTTTTTCATCACATAGTCCAGAATGCCCTGCCAGATGCCGGGGTAAGAGGATGGTGCCAGTAAATCAGAATCTGTCGCCTCATCGGAAGCCGATGGGGATTCAGCCGCTGCCACGGTATGGGCGGAAGCGGGGACCTGCTGAGGAGAACTGCTTACCGGGGACACCTCAAGTGTCTTTGGGCTGTGTACAGGCGGAGGAACAGGAGAAGCTGGTGCGGTTACCGGTTCGGGTTCCCGGGGTGAAACCGGGGCGACCGGAGCCGCAGGAGCGGCCGGTGCGGTCCTGACTACCGGAGTCCCTTCCAGTCTGGATTCCAGTTCTTTTATGCGCCGGGCCAGCATGGGAATTGTCATGGATGAATCATACCGGCTTAATCGCAGGAGCCCCATTTCTGCAGACATACGGACAGAGGAGGAAGTTTTTGCTTCCTGATAGATATGTGCCAGTTCACTGAAAAGTATATCCAGATAATCGCTGTCTACAGATTCCGCTGCCTTTTTCAGCAGGGGAAGTTCATTACCGTAGGAAATCAGTTCATCGGCCTGTGGGTTGATTTGGTAAATCATAATATCCCGGAAATAGGATTGCAGTTCGGCGAGAATGGAGAGGGAATCCTTTCCCTGACTCAGCAGGTCATAAAAAACAGTTAGGGCTTTCCCTTTCTCATGAGAAAATATGTAGTCGGCCAGCTGAATTAAATCCTTTTTTTCTGTAAGTCCGAGAATATCATAGACCAGGGAAGCGGTGACTTCCCGGCTGCTGATGGAGCTGAAACATTTATCCAGCATGGATAAGGCATCACGCAGTCCGCCTTCCGCCTTTATGGCAATCAGATCCGCTGCTTCCTTATCCAGGGAAAAACCGGTCTCGCTGGCTACATGCATCAGATGTTCACTGATATCCGCCGTGGAAATACGATGGAATTCATAACTCTGGCATCGGGACAGGATGGTTACCGGAATTTTCTGCGGGTCGGTGGTGGCCAGTATAAAGAGAACATGGGCCGGTGGTTCTTCCAGCGTTTTCAGCAGAGCATTGAACGCTTCCTTGGAAAGCATATGTACTTCATCGATGATATACACTTTCTTTTTTGAGCTGGCCGGCAATGTGCGTACCGAATCGCGGAGAGCGCGGATATCATCGATACCGCGATTGGATGCCGCATCGATTTCATATACATCGAGGCTTGCCCCGTTGTTGATATCTTGGCAGTTCTGACAATGATTGCATGGATTTACCCCATCCGGTGACAGGCAGTTGACTGCTTTAGCCAGAATACGGGCCATACTGGTCTTCCCGGTGCCACGGGGACCGGAAAACAGATAGGCATGAGCCAGCCGTCCCTCGGAAAGTGCCCGTTCCAGTGGAATGGCAATATGTTTTTGCCCAATGACTTCAGTAAATACGGTTGGGCGCCATTTTCTATATAATGCCAGGTAAGCCATACATTCCTCCAATAAAAAATTGCAACTCTCATTTATGACAGCCTTCAGGATTCACTATGGCACATGAAACATACCACTTACTGCTGCTCCTTCTCAGGCCTGACAGGATTCATGGGGCTCCATTGCATAGGTCCCAAAGACTGCCATAAATCAGAATTGCAATATAACGTAAGAGTATTATAGCATATGTTGGGAAAAATAGGTAGGGGAGAGCCGCACATTGGTCAGGGATTAAGATAAAAGATGAATTTCAACACTTATTAATATTGTATCACGCTTTAAGTGTATGCATAAAGCGGGTATTCACGGGAAAGGCGTAACGTGTTACAATAAAAGTGCATAATTGCACGATGTTAGATTTATTCTGTAATCATTATCATAAAGGAGCGATTTTCATGGAATTTAGAAAAGAACATGATGCGTTAGGTGAAGTACTGGTCCCGGCAGATCACAAATGGGGAGCCCAGACTGAAAGATCCCACAAGAACTTTAAAATCGGAGAAAGAATGCCGATGGAAATTATCTATGCATTAGCTATTCTTAAGAAGGCCTGTGCAAAAGTTAATTTTGACATGGGGAAGATTGATCGTTTCAAGAAAGATGCTATTCAGGAAACATGCGATGAAATCATAAAGGGCAAATGGGATGACGAATTCCCGCTGGTTGTATATCAGACCGGGTCCGGCACACAGACCAATATGAATGGCAATGAAGTAATTGCCCACATTGCTACACAGAAGCTGCATGATGCAGGCAGCGATAAAATTGTTCATCCGAATGATGATGTAAACTGCTCGCAGTCTTCCAATGACACCTTCCCGACAGCTATGCATATTGCCGCTGTTAAGGCACTTCATGAGTACCTTTATAATCCACTGGATGAACTGATCACAACATTCCAGTTCCGCAGTGAAAAATATATGCATATCGTTAAGATTGGCCGCACCCATCTGCAGGATGCCGTACCGCTGACTTTTGGTCAGGAAATGTCCGGATGGATGACCCTTCTGCGTCGCAGCAAGAGCATGATTAAGGATGCAGAACAGCATCTGCTGGGACTGGCTATTGGAGGAACCGCCGTTGGTACCGGATTGAACGCACCTAAGGGATTTGGTGACGCAGCAGCCAGTGCGGTATGTGATCAGGTAGGACTGCCATTCTACTCCGAAGAAAATAAATTTTATGCGCTTACCGGACGTGACAGCCTGGTATTTGCTCACGGTGCACTGGAAGCCTTGGCTATGGACATGATGAAGATTGCAAACGATGTCCGGATGCTCGCCAGCGGACCTAAGGCAGGATTGGGAGAAATCTCCATTCCGGCCAATGAACCAGGTTCCTCCATTATGCCAGGCAAGGTTAATCCGACACAGTGTGAAGCGGTAACCATGGTGGCATGTCGTGTTCATGGTAACCAGTCAGTCATTTCCATGGCGGCTTCTCAGGGCAATTTTGAACTGAATGTGTTCGCACCGGTTATTGCGGCTACATTCATTGAATCCGTAAAACTGCTGGGACAGGTTATTGATTCCTTCAATAAGCACTGTGCACGCGGTATCAAGCCTATTGAAGAAAAGATGAATGAACTGGTAAAGCGTTCCCTTATGTTGGTTACCGCATTATCTCCGGTAATCGGTCATGACAATGCGGCTAAGATTGCCAATAAGGCATTTGAAGATAATATCACTCTTAAGGAAGCGGCTGTTGAACTTGGCTTCATGACTGCGGAAGAATATGATCAGCATGTCGATCCAAAGGCTATGACCATGGTGGAAGATGATGATTAATCCGTGCCATTCCTGTATCAGGTAAATTGACAGATAGAAAAAGCATCCCGGTTTTCATATGAAATTCAGGGATGCTTTTTCTATGGAATGAAAGGCGGCAGAAACAGGAAGGAGACCAGATGGTCGGAATGTTCGGGAAAGAGGATTTTTGTACAGATATTTATCCGCTTTATAAACAGCTATAATAGGATTCTCACATATAATTATCGGAGAAAAGTATAGACAAATGGAGCGAAAATGATTTATGATAAGACGTTGAAAAGTGTATACGTATATGGAGGGATTTATGCATATTGCAGTTATAGGCAGTTGTAATGTGGATATTACTGTAGAAGCACAGCGGAGACCTCATGCAGGAGAAACCGTTATGGGAGACCGTCTGATTGTTTCTCCTGGTGGAAAGGGAGCCAATCAGGCAGTAGCAGCTGCCCGTCTTGGCGCGGAAGTATATATGGTTGGTTGTATTGGCGATGATGATTACGGTAGAATCATTACAGATAGCCTGAAGGAAAGTCATGTACGTACCGACTATGTATTCACCCGTAAAGGAACTACGACAGGAACAGCACATATTACACTTGCAGAAGGAGACAATAGCATTATTGTCATTAAAGGGGCAAATGCGGAAGTTGGACCGGAAGAAGTGGACAGAGCCTGGGATATGATTTCCACAGCTGAAATCGTATTACTGCAGTATGAAATTCCTATGGAAACCATTGATTATGTGGTGAAGAAGTGTGCAGAGGCAGGAGTCCAGGTGCTTCTGAATCCTGCACCTTTTGCGGATACACCGGAAGAATGGATGGAAAAAGCTTCTTATATTACCCCGAATGAACATGAAGCCAAGCTGATGTTCCCTGGAATGTCCAGAAGTGAAATACTGTCTGCGCATCCGGATAAACTCATCATGACCATCGGTGGAGATGGTGTGGCTTTTGCTCATGAGGGAGAAGGCGAAGTCGTTGTTCCCGGATTCAAAGTGCCGGTAAAGGACACGACAGGTGCAGGGGATACATTTAATGGAGCCTTTGCTGTAGCCAGAGCGGAAAAACAGCCAATGAAAGACGCGGTTCGTTTTGCCAATGCTGCCGCTGCACTTTCCGTACAGAAAATTGGTGCACAGGGAGGTATGCCCTGGCGCAGTGAAGTGGAGGAAATGCTGTCATGCAAAAAACAGGAATTTTAAATAGTGAAATTGCCAAAGTACTGGCCGATATGGGACACACCGATCAGATGACCATCGGAGATTGCGGTCTTCCGGTGCCATCCGGAGTGAAGAAAATCGATCTGGCACTTCGTTTTGGACAGCCGTCCTTTATCGATGTGGTGTCTGAAGTGGCTAAGTACATGAAGATTGAAAAAATCTATGTAGCTCCGGAAATGGAAAAAGAAAATCCGAAGCAGTGGAAAGCCATGCATGAAGTTTTCCCGGAAACTGAAGTGGAATGGGTAGTTCTTTCCAGCCATGAAGAATTTAAGAAGCTGACGGTTAACTCCAAGGCCGTAATCCGCACCGGAGAAACGACTCCATTTTCCAATGTCGTTCTTCAGTCTGCATGTATCTTTTAAACAGAAAGGTTAGGAAACAATGGATATTATTCTGAAAGAGATAACTAAATCTTTCGGACAGAATCGGGTTCTGCGCGGAGTTAATCTCCATATCCGTCCGGGTGAAATACATGCTCTCATGGGGGAAAACGGCGCCGGCAAGTCAACTATGATGAATATACTGACAGGGCTTCTTAAGGCTGATTCGGGGACGATCATAGTGGATGGACAGGAAGTTGTTTATAAAAACAATCTGGAAGCTGAACAGCATGGGATTACCTTCATTCACCAGGAATTAAATATCTGGCAGAATCTGACTGTTCTTGAAAATCTGTTCATGTTAAAGCAGCCCAAAAACAGATTTGGAATGATTGATTTCAAAAAGATGAAGGAAATTGCGCTGGCTAAGTGCAAAGAAGTAGGTATAGATTTACCACTGGATGCCATTGCAGGCACCTGCTCTGTTGGTCAGCAGCAGATGGTGGAAATCATCCGCGCTCTTATGTCTAATGCCCAGGTGGTCATCATGGATGAGCCGACAGCGGCACTGACTGAAAGGGAAACCAACAGACTTTTTGAAGTAATGGCACGCCTTAAGAAACAGGGCGTATCCATTATCTATATTTCCCACCGTATGGAGGAAGTTTTCGCTAACTGTGATACCATCACCGTTATGCGAGATGGGCAGACCATCAGCACCCGTCCTACGGAAGAAACGACGATGGAACAGATTGTAACGGATATGGTTGGCCGTACCATTGATGAATATTATCCGGCCAGAACCACTATTCCAGGGGAAGAGGTGTTCCGCGTAGAACATTTCACCCAGCCGGGAGTATTTAAGGATATTTCCTTTAATCTGCGAAAAGGTGAAATTCTGGGGGTATCCGGTCTCATGGGGGCTGGTCGAACAGAAATTATGCGCGCCATTTTCGGCGTAGATCCCCATGAATCCGGCAAATTGTTCTGGCAAGGCCGGGAAATTCACATCAATAAGCCAAAAGATGCCATTGACTATGGTTTTGGCTTTGTGACAGAAAGCAGAAAGACGGAAGGCCTGGTACTGGATTTTTCCATTGCCAATAATATTGCGCTTCCCAGCGATAGCCGTCTGGCACACCATTTCTGGATTAACGGGAAAGAAGAATTTACTTTCGCCCAGAAGCTTGCCATTGCCTTAGGGGTTAAGGCTCAGGATATACGTTTTCCTGTAGGCACACTTTCCGGCGGCAATCAGCAGAAGGTAGTCATTGCCAAGTGGCTCGGAATGGATCCACAGCTTATTATTCTGGATGAACCGACACGTGGGATTGACGTTGGGGCAAAGAAAGATATTTATGATTTGATGAATAAACTGACTGAACAGGGTGTAAGCATTATCATGGTATCTTCGGAATTACCGGAAGTACTCGGAATGAGTGACCGGATTATGGTTATCCACGAAGGTACAGTGGCAGGCATTTTGGAAAGTCAGGGTGCAACTCAGGAAAGTGTCATCACACTGGCTACGGGAGGAAAGTAAACATATGAGTCCAGAAAGAATAAAAAGTTTAGCCAGAGAAATGGGACCTTTAATTGGTCTGGTCCTTCTCTTTATCGTACTGGCTGTTCTGAATAATGATTTCATTGATCCATCTAACCTGAGAAATCTGCTTCGTCAGGTTTCCATTAACGCATTGATTGCATTTGGGATGACCTTTGTCATTCTTACCGGCGGCATTGACCTGTCAGTCGGCAGTATTCTGGCTCTGACCAGTGCGGTAATGGCTAATGCCATTGCCAGCGGAATGAGCCCGGAAGTATCCATGGTTCTGGCGGCTGTCCTTGGCATCGGCCTGGGCTTGGTCAACGGCGTTATTATTGCGTATGGACGACTGGTTCCATTTATTGCCACCCTGGCAACCATGACCATTTATCGTGGGGCTACTCTTGTATTCACTGATGGAAACCCAATCAGTGGCTTTGAATCGGATGCTTTTTTCCGTGCTATCGGACAGGGATACCTGGTGGGAATTCCGGTTCCGGCCATTGTTATGCTGATTACTTTTGTCATCCTTTATCTCGTGTTGGGTAAGACACCACTTGGTCGTCATACCTACGCAGTGGGGGGAAATGAAAAGGTTTCCTTTATTTCAGGTATTAAGATCAACAAAGTTAAGATCTTTGCATATGCACTGTCCGGGCTGCTCTGCGCAGTAGCTGGCGCTATTCTTGCATCCCGTCTGAATTCTGCACAGCCGACTGCTGGCACGGGGTATGAACTCGATGCCATTGCAGCAGTGGCACTTGGCGGAACCAGTATGTCCGGTGGTAAGGGCAGCGTTTCCGGAACTCTCGTTGGTGCACTCATCATTGCTACACTTAACAATGGTCTTAATATTCTCAACGTATCCAGTTTCTATCAACAAGTTGTCAAAGGGATTGTTATTCTTCTTGCTGTTCTTATGGATCGCAAGAAATCTTAAGGGGGTACATTTAATTGTTAAAAAAATTAGCATTATCTTGTATGATCGGTGCAGCTCTTCTGTCTGTTGCCGGCTGTGGTTCTGATCAGGATGCAGCATCTTCTGATAAGAAGATTACCATTGGTTTCTCTGTTTCCACACAGAATAATCCATTCTTTGTTAAAATGGCAGACAGCGTTAAGGCTGAAGCTGCTAAGCAGGGTGTGGATGTTAAGATTGTTGATGCACAGAATGACCCGGCTAAGCAGGCCAATGATGTTTCTGACCTGATTGAACAGGGCGTTAACGTTCTCATCGTTAACCCGGTTGACTCCGCAGCTATTGGCAACTCTGTAGTTGCAGCAAACGATGCCAAGATTCCGGTGATTACCATTGACCGTTCTTCTGATTCCGGTGAAGTAGTAACCCACATCGCCTCCAACAACATCAAGGGTGGCGAAATGGCAGCAGATTTCCTGGTTCAGAAGCTGGGCGAAGGGGCTGAAGTTGCTGAATTGGAAGGTATTCCAGGTGCTTCTGCAACACGTGAACGTGGACAGGGTTTCCACAACATTGCGGATAAGAAGCTTAAAGTTGTTGCTAAGCAGAATGCTGATTTCGACAGAAGTAAGGGTCTGACAGTAGCAGAAAATATGCTGCAGGCAAATCCAAACATCAAGGCTATTTTTGCACAGAATGATGAAATGGCTTTGGGGGCAATCAGTGCAGCTAAGAGCGCAGGCAAGAACATTCTCGTAATCGGCTTCGACGGAACAGAAGATGGCGTTAAGGCTGTTAACTCTGGCGATATGATTGCGACAATTGCTCAGCAGCCGGATCAGATGGGTGTAATTGGCGTTGACACCGCTCTGAAGCTCGTTAAGAGCGAAAAGGTTGAAAAGAGCATTCCGATTGATCTGAAGCTCGTAACTAAGCAGTAATCGTTAGGATAGGCTGAAAATTCCAACCTATTCCCAAAACCCCAAGACAACTTGATATAAATCTGCGTAAGCAGGCAGAATCCCTGTGTGTCAATGACATGCAGGGATTTTGTTTTGCAAATGGGCTGGTAAGTCGTGCTGATATTGACGATGCCCGGCTCAATTCATATAATAAAGTAGATTGTATTTCTGTAGAATTGTTGCAGAGGTGATGCGGAGTTTCCGCATGTAAAGAAAGAGAAGAATAAATGGATTTTAACTTTTTATATGATATTTTAGATGACAGACAGATTAAGGAACTGGAGCCAATGAGTCGTCACACGACTTTTGGAATTGGTGGACCGGCGGATTTCTTTCTTTTGCCTGCATCCAAGGATGAGCTGTGTGAAGTGGTAAGGGAAACAAAGTCCAGAGGTATTCCTCTTACCGTAATGGGAGGCGGTGCCAATCTGCTGGTTCGCGATAAGGGAATTCGCGGTATTGTGGTATGTACCTCACGGATGCAGAAGATTGCTGTAAATGGGAATCGAATCTGTGCAGAAGCAGGGGTAAGCACTGTCAGAACTGCCAGGGAGGCCTGCAAGGCTGGTCTTTCCGGCATGGAATTTGCGGGTGGTATACCAGGAACACTCGGTGGGGCGGCCTATATGAATGCGGGGGCTTATGGCGGAGAAATGAGTCAGATAGTCGCTGAAATCACTTCCTGTGATATGGAGGGACATCTTCATCATTATCATGGGCATGAATTGGAATACTCTTATCGTCACAGCCTTTTTATGAACAATCACGAAATCATTGTGGATGTTACTCTGGCAATGACACCGGCGCCCAAAGATGTGATTAAAGAAAAAATGGATGAATACAATTCCAGACGCAAGGAAAAACAGCCACTACAGGATCGCAGTGCAGGTTCTACCTTCAAACGGCCGACAGGTCACTTTGTAGGGCAGATGCTTGAAACGCTCGGATTGAAAGGATTTGCAGTGGGAGATGCGCAGGTCAGTACAAAGCATGCTGGATTCCTGGTAAATAAAGGGAATGCCAGTTGCAACGATATGCTGCACCTGATTTCAGAGATACAGACTCGGGTAAAGACGGAATTTGATGTGGATATTGAACCGGAAGTAAGAATTATCGGTGAAGAATAAGCTTACGGGCTTAAAGTTAAACATGGCATGATACGAAATACAGGTCGTATTATGCCATGTTTAGTTGTCTGAATAATCGATTTAGACGGAGAGGCCCTTTACATCGTATGACGTGATATAATTAATTGAGAGCTAAACAGGCAATGGGAGGACAGCATTATGGAAGTATTTGCGTTTATAGGGCCGCCGGGGACGGGCAAAAGCGATAGAGCGCTGGTAGTGGCTTATGAAAATCGATGTGCCTGCATTATTGACGATGGGATTCTGATTTATCACAATCGCTGGGTGGCTGGGGCTTCAGCCAAAAAGGAAGATAGTAAAATTGCAGCTGTGCGCCGCGCAATTTTCCAGGATTCGGAACAGGTGGCAGAAGTACAACAGGCCATTCATCGTATTCGTCCTGAGAGAATACTGATTCTCGGGACTTCGGATCGTATGGTTAATCGTATTACCCATGCGCTGGAACTTCCTGCACCTAAGAGATATATCCATATTGAAGAAGTGGCGCGTCCGGAAGAAATTCGTAAGGCCAGTGAAGCGCGACATAAAGAAGGGAAACATGTCATTCCTGTTCCCACTATGGAGTTAAAGCTTCATTTCAAGGGATATCTTCTGGATTCTCTTAAGTTCTTACGTTATCGCAAAAAAGGAAAAATGGGGAAAAAACTGGCAGCGGCAGAAAAATCCGTGGTGCGTCCTGTATTCAGTTATTATGGCAAACTTGTATTTGCAGATGAAGTTTTCAGGCAGCTGGTATCCTGGGCATTACAACCATTGGCGGATAATGTAGCTGTCCATGATGTATCCGGTGTGAAAAGTGAAAAACAGGCCAATGGTCTCATTTTGAAGCTGTCCCTGCAGATTAAGGGGGCCAGGACACCGGATCAGATGAAGGCAATGGTTTCTGAAATACGAAACTATATTCAGACGGAAATCGAATATACCACGGGAATGTCAGTAGAAACCATAAAAATCAAGTTGGTGGCCAGCATAGCAAGGTAGCAGGAGAAAAATTCTCTTCCTTACCGGTATAACCGGAATGGAGGAGAATTTTTAAATGGGAGGAATAAACTTAAATGGTGAATATAAAATAAGTTTGTAGGATTACAATACATGTGTTACACATTGAAAACATAAAAAGCGAGATACC
>OGYX01000699.1_pt1 | contig 25851 bp, 27 predicted proteins | sample 1576601 | NCBI WGS metagenome assembly OGYX01 (sample SAMEA3541561, study PRJEB24748) | human gut metagenome | biome: human gut; feature: human-associated habitat; material: faeces | place: China | collected 2012 | reverse complement strand
ATACACTCCATGATTTCATCAAGTACGGTGTAACATATGTTTGACAAACCAACACAGCAAGATAAGCGGAATCCCCGGCACATTCGTAATAAGTCCATCGGTATCTGGTATGGCTCCCTTTGCGGAAAGTCCTCCCCGGCCGGCCATGGATTCATCGACTATGGCAATATGGGTTCCATGTACCTGCACCGCTCCCACAGCTCTTTCCGCCCGGGCGCCCAGCGCCTGCATGACCCGGATGCGGTTTTCCTTCACATGCGCTTCCTCATCTCCCAGAAAAAAACTCATGTTGAGGTTTTCATATATTCCCCTGCTGACCCCGCCGCGACGCGTGGTCACCACACCTCGCACATCCGGGCCAAAGATTGAAAATTCATACCAGGAAACCCCATTTTTTTCAGTTCGTATCATGCCTTATCTCCTTTCCAGAACAGCATGTCCGCAGGAATAGGCGCATGAAACTCCATTTCCTCCCTCGTCTCCGGATGAACAAACCGTATCATCTCTGCATGCAGAGCCTGTCGGTTAATCCGTGCATCTGCCGTTCCATATAAATCATCGCCCAGAAGGGGGTGATGGATATATGCCATATGTACTCTTATCTGATGAGTCCTTCCCGTGTGGAGATGGAGCCTCAGCAGCGCAAAATCATCCATCTGCTGCAAAACCCGGTAGTCTGTCTGTGCCGGCTTCCCCTCCGACCGTACAGTCCATTCGATTATGCTGCCATCCTTTCTCCCAATGGGAGCATCCACCATACCTTCCTCCTCCGGAAATACTCCCGAGGCCAGGGCCACATATTCCCGGTAAATCCGATCATGGCTTTTGGACAGATCGTGCTGCACTTTGGAAGATTTTGCCACCAGCACCAGTCCTGTAGTATTTCGGTCCAGCCGGTAGATGGGATGCACTCCTGCCGCCTCGCCCTTTTCCTCCAGATAGCCCGCCACTGCATTGACCAGCGTATCGTAGTGTTCCTTCGATGTAGGGTGGATAATCATATGCGGCCCCTTGTTTACCAGAAGAAGCCATTCATCTTCATATATTACGGAAATCGGGATATGGGCCGGCACAATGTCGTTTTCCTCTTCCCAGCTCGCCGTCACTTTATCCCCGCCATGCAGTCTGGTTTTGGCGTGATGGCACGGTTCTCCGTTGATGCATACGGTGCCCTGCCACTTGACCTTCTTCCAGAGGCGGGCTGAAACGCCCCGTCCGCGGATAAAATCGGACAGCCGCTGCCCGTCATGGTCTTCCGGCACTATAAAGGTAAAATTCATTTTTTTCCTTCCATCTGTTTTCTCAATTTTCTTCTTACTTTATTTATACGCCGTTCAAAATCGCCGCTCCGTATAAATTCTGCCAGTACCAGCTGTTCATATACCGGCACCGCGCAGGAATAGAAGCTGATACGCTGGCGATAGAGCCCCATGAGCTGATGCGGGATAATCATATAGGCAATACGGATGGATGGCGCGATGGTCCTGGCAAAACTGTTGATGTAAATGACATGGCCTTCCGGTGCCATATTGAATATAGTGTCTTCCACCTTGGTGGACAGCGTAAATTCTGAGTCATAGTCATCTTCTACGATAATGCCATTTCTCTTCACCGCCCAGCGGATATATTCCGCCCGTTTGGAAGCCGATGCGGTAATTCCGCTTGGGAAGCTGTGAAATGGTGTAACATGCAGGATGGTAGCCCGCGTCCGTTCCAGTTCTCTGGTCAGAATTCCGTTTTCTCCCATAATCAGGTTGTCGCAGGATGCGCCATTGGCTTCATAGACCTTCCGTATCTTGTCATAAGACGGATCTTCCAGCGCATACCGGAGGTCGCGTCCCAGCATCTGTACAATGAGTGAATACAGATATTCTGCTCCGGCCCCAATAACAATCTGCTCTGGCTCCGCCTCGATACCTCTGACCTGTCGCAAATATACGGCAATCGCTTCCTGAAGCTCCGCCACTCCGCTGACCGGCGAGCGGGACAGAATCTGTGTGCCATACCTGGTTATTACCCTGCGCATAGTGCCTGCATATTTGGCAAATGGGAAATCCAGCGCCTCCTTATCCACCTCCATACGGACAGGCTGATGAACCGGCCGCATTTCTATATGCACCGTATCCTCTTCATGGTAGCTGACAAAATACCCGCTCCGCTCCCTGGCTTCAATATACCCTTCTTCATCCAGAAGGGAATAGGCATGTTCCACCGTAATGACACTAACTCCGGTATCATCGGCCATAATCCGCTTGGATGGCAGTTTGTCCCCCAGTTTGTACACCCCGTCAATAATATCATCCCGAATCAATGCATAAAGCTGCATATATGCAGGCCGGCTCGACTGGTCATTGAGTTTGTATTTCATCTGGTTATATCATCCTTTTTCATTCTGGTTATTTATGTATGTTCAGTTATTATCTATAATAAATACAGATTGATTATTTTGCAACCATAGATGATTCCTGCCAGTCCGTTATTATGTTTTTTCTTCTTGAAATATACCGGAGAAACGCAGCTTTCATCCATAGGAACACAACCCGTGCTTCTTTTGAGAAAGCAGGTATGTTCGCAGAGCCTCCAGGGTTTCTGCATTGTCGTTTCAGGAGAGTATCGTTATGAATAATCGCAGTAATATTTCCGTTCACACACGCAAGCTCTGTCTTGCCGCCGTACTTATGTCCTGCAATATTGTCCTCTCTTCGATTGGACTTCCTGTACCAGGTGGACATTTGTATTTCAATGATACTATTATTGTAGCTTCCGCCATCCTGCTGGATCCGTTCTATGCTTTCCTGGTAGGCGGCGTTGGCGCATTCCTTGGTGACTTTTTCTTTTATCCGGCGCCGATGTTTGTTTCTCTAGTAACTCATGGCCTGCAAGCACTGGTCATCTCCTGGTGTGCACACCACCTGATGAAGGACCACAAGGTGACCGCTGCCATGGTCGGCGCCATTCTGGGCGGCATCATCATGGTCATTGGCTATTCACTGGGCCGCGCATATGTATACGCTACTCCGGAATACGCCATCATCAAGCTTCCGTTTGAAATCCTTCAGGCCTCCCTGGGCATAGTTTTCGGACCACTTCTAGTCTTCAAAGCGCATCTCAATACACTGGTTAAGAAGATTGCGTGAATGAGCAAAGCCCGAGAAATCAGACGATCAGATAATTCAGACGTCTGATGGAAAACATAAGCATACCTTTTCACGCTCCAAAATACTGCAATCCACTTTTCACTATCTGATGAGCCAGACTTTCAAACAATCAAAAAGCGGCAGGCTTTTCCCTGTCGCTTTTTGATTGTTCCGGAATCCTATCCCCACGAGATTGTACGGTCTCAATCCGAAGACTTGCAGCTCTGGATCAGATTCCAGGATGCACAAAAAATGGTTGTGAAAAAATAATTTCTTATTTTTTCACAACCATTTTTATTATGTGAGGGAAGACAGATAGCTGTACAGTTCATCCACAGAGTTCACTATGGTTTCTGCTCCGTATTCTTCCAGTGCACTCCGGCTGCCGTAACCATAGGTTACGCCTACACCGTGAATCCCCTGCATTTCTGCCCCTTCCATATCATAGGCGGTATCGCCAATCATGTAAGTGTCTTCAATCCGGATGAGCTCTCCATATTTCATTTCCAGATGAGACAGGGTTTCTTCAATTACCACCGCTTTATTGGATTTCCCCGGAACACCATGACCTGGTCGTTCCGCATCCGGTGTCGCGCCCCGCACCACATCAAACAAGCTGTCCAGCCCAAAATGTTTTACCAGGCGGTGCAGCTGATAATCCGTCTTACTGGATGCTACGGCAATGGACATGCCAAAGCGATCCACGCAATCCCGAAGCACATCTTCAATCCCCGGATACAGCCGGCACTCAAAAATGCCTTCGCTTTCATACCGGGCACGGAAAGCGGTAATCGCCTTTTCAATATCTGTATCGGACATACCATACGTCTTTTTGAATTCCACGCGAAGCGGCGGTCCGATAAAATGCGTCAAATCACTCAGATCCGGCACCTTGATCCCTACCGTATCCAATGCATATTGCACTGATCGGGTAATACCTTCCCCGGATTCAGCAATCGTTCCATCCCAGTCAAATATGACAGTGGCCAATCTATTCGTTCACTCCTTATAATCAACCTTTTACTAAGAGAAAAAGACACATATGGATTTATTATATCACGGATACACCAGTCGCTGTCCCATATTCTTTATTTTTTATAGACCAGACCATCGTGGAAAGCCTGTCCTGCTCTTCCAGATACATGGAGATAGGTATTGCTTACTGGATCAAAAGCTATGGGTGCCAGTTTTTCCACATCAATGCGGCCTCTGCTGTCGAGAATGCATTCATCTGCCGTAATGTTCTCAATGTTTCCGAATACTCTTTCCTTGTTTTCATCCAGCTCAGCCAGACTGCATTCGAAAGTAAGCGGGAATTCTTCAAAATATGGCGCATCCACCTTTTCAGCGCGGCATACATGGAGCCCTGCAACCTCCACCTTGTCTGGTACATCGCGGCCGGACACACTGCCTACATAATCTGCCTGCGGAATGTGAGCCGCATCGGTAATGCTTACCGTAAAGGCCTGGCGTCCACGGATATTGTCCGCTGTCTTATGGCTCAGATCCAGAGCAATGAAAATCTGCTTAAAATCACTCATAGCACCCCACGCGGCCACCATAGCGTTAGCTGTACCGTCTTCATTATATGTACCAATGACCAGCACCGGTTCCGGATAAAGCCAGGCTCTCGGTTCAAAACTCTTTCTCATACCCATTCCTCCATTTCAAATATACTATCTGTACCATACAATGTATGATGCTATCTATAGTGTATAAGGAAACCAGAAAACGGGCAAGGAAGGGCAGAGATGGGCCGGCGGCTCAAAGGCTGCAGGCCCATTTTTCTTCATTTCTTTCTGCATCCACTCGGGGTCATGTGGTACCTTTCCGTGAAGAGTTTGGTGAAGTAGCTCTGGCTGGTAAATCCGCAGGAGAGGGAGACGTCGGATATCGGGCGCTCGGTTTCTTTCAGCAGGCGAAGACTCATTTCCAGACGGTAGGTGTTCAGGAAATCCATGGGAGTCCTGTTTACGTATTTCTTGAACAGCTGGCAGCACTTGGACCGGGACATGAGTCCGGCTTCGGCTATGTCAGCCAGGGTTATCTTTTCCGGATAGTTTTTCCGGATATAGGCGATCATGCGACGCTGCGCCTCCACATCCGGCCCCATGTGCGTGCCCATAATCACATCAAACTGATGGATAAGGGGATACAGCCTGGCAAGAAGGATATGCACCAGACCGGCACATTCCAGTGGGAATCCCGCCGGCCGTGTTTCCAGCAGCTTGTGCATGCGGAGCAGCAGATCTTTCAGGTTTTCCGGATTCTTCTCCGCACGCAGCAGCAGGAATTCTGATTTTCTGTCTTCCAGAAAGGGAAGAAGCAATGGATGCAGAGATTCACTGGCAGAAAACAGGGATGGATGAATGAACAGGCGGAGAAAAAGGCTGTCCTTTTCATCATGAGCTTTGCTGTAGTGCATGGCGGATGAGGTAATGAGGAGGAAATCACCGGAAGAAAGGGTCAATTTCCTGTCATCCAGATAAAAATCCATGCTGCCGGTCAGCACATAAATCCCCTCCAGCTCATCATGCCAGTGTGCCATTTCATGCATATGGCTCTGGGTTTTCGGAGAATCGAGGACCATACGGAGCTCGGAAAACGACACAGCAGCCGAATTCCCTGTGGTCGATGGGTTCATATTTTTCATAATTCACCTCTGTACGATTTTTATAATTATATTTGTACTATTCTTATAATTTTGCGGTAAATCCTTATATCTATTATATTCGATACGCACTATAATTATAACAGAAATAAACAATAGTTGCTCCGGAATCACCGGAGTGAGATAAAAGAAAGGATGAGATAATTATGGAAAACAGACTGAATACTTTACTGGCGGATATGGTAGTTGTATCCCACAAGCTGCAGAGCTATCACTGGTACCTCAAGGGAGCACACTTCTTTGATGACCATGCTCAGCTGGAACGTTACTATGATGAAATGAATGAGAATGCGGATGCAGTGGCTGAACTGATGCTTCAGCTTCACATGAGCCCGGCATCCACCATGAAGGGGTTCCTCAGCCTGAGCGGAATTGAAGAAGCCGCAGGCGGAGAAGTATCTTCTGCCGAAGCCTATAGCCATGTACTGGCTGACTTTGAATACCTTCTTGATGAAGTATACGCAGTGAAGGCAGCCGCAGACGAAGAAAACCAGATTCTGGTATCTAACCAGATGGATGATTATATCGCCAGCCTGTCCAAGCACAACTGGATGCTCCGCCAGGTATTAAAGTAAAGATAAGCAGAGATTAGAGTTCACGCAAAAAGTAAAAGGGAGTCATGACAACGTTTGGTTATGACTCCTTTTTTCTTTTGCCTGGAAATCAGAAGGGAAAAGCAGATTAGAGATATGAGGGAGAATACATTAATGAGCTTCGCTCATGGTCCGCAGAATCCACCTGCAGATTGGCTTTGCAAATCTGCCCCTCTAACCTCATTGCTCAAACCTGTCTTTTCTCCTCAATTCTCTTATCTATCTTTTCTGCATAAGCATCCTCCCAGATGGTCGTTCACTATGCCTACCGCCTGGAGGAAGGAATAGATGATAACAGGGCCTACAAAGGAGGCTCCCCGTTTCTTCAGTTCCCGGCTGATCTGCCGTGACAAATCGGACTCTGCCGGTACCTCCTCCATGGTCTTCCAGTGCCCCACGATGGGCTTTCCTTCTGTAAAATGCCAGAGCCAAGCATCGAAGCTGCCCCACTCCCGAGCCAGCGCCTGCACCACCCTGGCATTTTTTCTGACCGAATAGATTTTGAGCCGGTTCCGGATAATTCCAGGATTCTCCCGCAGTGCTTCCAGTTCTTCATCCGTCATTTCCGCCACCTTATGTATCTGAAAGCGGTGGAATGCCTGCCTGTACCCTTCCCTTCGCTGCAAGATAGATTGCCAGGACAGTCCGGCCTGCGCTCCTTCCAGTGTCAGCATTTCAAAAAGATACTGATCATCATGACAGATTCTTCCCCATTCGGAATCGTGATAAACCTGCATAAGCAATGATGATTCAGCCCATGGGCATCTGATTTTTCCATTATCCATAAAGACCTCCCATTGTGAATATTTCCTTTATTTTATGCACAGCGAAATCATTTTGACAAACTTTCCGGATTCGCTGCAGCTCAAAACCACAGGCCTTAACCCATCAAATGGTTCATGCGGTCCGGCTTCAGACAGGAATACGTTCCTCCCATTAATTGTACCTGCCTTTTCCACAAAGTATTTATAAGAAAAAATGAACTTATATGATTTTATTATATGGAAATGGACCCATCTTTGCGGTATAATGGAAAGCGTGCCTATTTTAAGAATATTAGAATATTAGAAGAAAAAAAGAGGAGGTAAGCGCATGCTCCGTCGCATCAAATATTTCCAGGCAGTCGTTCGCTGCCATAGTTTTACAGAAGCCGCTGCAGAATGTTTTGTATCCCAGTCTGCTATTTCCCAGCAGGTCCGTTCTCTGGAAAAAGAACTTGGCGTTTCTCTGCTCAGCCGTGAAAACCGCCACTTCAGCCTCACCCCGGCAGGTGAATATTTCTATACCCAGAGCCTTTCTCTGACTCAGGGACTGGAAAACATCTGCAAGGAAACCAGCAAAATGGGTCTTTCCCACGCATAATTTCTGCGTAGTGAAAGCAACCTTAATCGCATAAATTCTGAAAGACTTCGTCTGTACCTTCTGGTAGCGGCGGAGTTTTTTTCTTTTCTTATATAACCCGTAGAGATAGCTTTAAGCTATATCTATTCGCATGTAATAGCTTCGTTGACTGTCAGAACTGGCGATGATATGATGTCATCATCAACTTGAAATTGTTGCAATGAAGAGAAGAGTACATAGCCGGACATGAAACAGAGAGCTTCTGCATTGGTGAAAGGAAGTGCATGAAACGCTATGAAAGATGGCCTCGGAGCAGACGTGTCGAATAGTCAGACCGTCCGGGTGCGCCCGTTATCGCGCCAGGGTATTCAGGACTACGGTCTGCGTACCTGCAGAGATCCGACTCGCAAGATTCGGATGAAATTGGGTGGTATCACGGTGCTTCCGTCCCTTTACACAGGGGATGGAAGCTTTTTTATTACAACACACACTCAGGACTTTTATACATGGTTACATTACAGGAGAAATTCATTATGAGCATCAAGTAAAGATTTGAAGCATTACCGCAGCATGCAGATCAGCCCCCGGATCCAGCGACCGGTGCACGTGCCGTTTCGATTTATCAGACAACCTGTTATGTATTTGAAAACGCGCAGGATGAAGAAAATCAGTTGGACATGAAGAAACCTGCCTTCATTTATTCCCGTCTGGCCAACCCGACGGGAATGTACTGGAACGCCCTGATATCCATCCCCCCGCTTTCTACCTATGAATTCGGATGGATAACTCCATTTCTCATCAGGCTCATTGGCGGTTCCCGCCTCTGGTCTTCACGCCAGCGGATGCGGCACCTGTGTACACCCACCGATATCTTTTTATGACCTGTAATGGTCAGCTTTCCGATATAATAAAATAAAACACTGCCAACGGAGGAACCATATATGTTTGAAAAATAAAGAAATTATGGAAAAAAGAAAAGAAGGTCATGGCCATCCTCAATATTGAGGGGCCTATCAGTGCCGCCGGAGAAGGACGGTTCCGCAAAGAAGGCAGTACACAGGAAATTCTGGATTTCCTGTATACACTGCTGGATAAGGAGGAACGGCTGGATGGGCTCCTCATCCGCATGGATACGCCAGGCGGTGCCGCTGCCATCCTTATCGGTTCCCGCCTTATGGTAGATGGCGGTATCGCTTTGGCCCATCAGCTGGGCATACCGGAATGAATCATCGGCGTAACCATCGTCGCCGTAGGTACATCCATCCCTGAACTGGTAACCACCCTGGCCGCTATCCGCAAAAATGAACATGATCTTTCAGCAGGTAATATCATTGGTGTCAATATTCTGGATCTGTCCCTGATTCTTCCGCTCTGCTCCCTGGCTTCCGGAAAACCTCTTCCAGTGGCACCTTCCGCCATCACCTTTGACCTTCCCGCCTGCCTTCTGATCACCCTCATCGCTTCCCCTGCTCATAAGGGAAAAGGCAGGAAAAGTGCATGGATTCCTTCTCCTCGCTTCCTATGCTGCCTATCTGGTGGTGATACTGTAAAAGACCGGATTGAGGTCCGAAGTCTGATCTTCAGTTCATCAATCTTTCCTTCTCATAGTTTCCGGATTCTTCTCTTTATACACAAAAAAGGAGCTGTGAAGAAATGAATCCTCATTTCTTCACAGCTCCTTATGAAACATACCATTGAAGAACTGTCGTTTAATGAACGTGCGGGCCGTGCCCTTTCATCCCAGTTTATTTCTGAACATCCATGCGGCCAACGGCATGGTTACCAGGGTAATCACTACCATAGGCAGTAAATCCGGGGACACCGCTGCCAGGGACGCCCCTTCGATATAGACGCGCCGTACCGCATCGATGGCAAATCGCATAGGGTTGATATAGGTGAAGTACTGAAGCGCCTGCGGCATATTCCGCACTGGTGTGGCCAGTCCGGAGAGCAGGATAATAGGTACCAGCACCACAAAGTTATATACCATGACCTGCTGCATGTTTTTGGAATTGGCAGAAATGGCCAATCCCAGTCCTACGCAGGACAGGAGGAAGGTAAACATGACTATAAAAAGAGTAATCAGATTCCCTATAACCTTTACATGAAACCAGAATACGGCAAGCAGCAGTACAATCAGCACCTGCAGCAGGCCGATGACCAGAGGAGGTACCGCTTTTCCCGCCAGAATTTCTGAAGAAGTAAGCGGCGTCACCATGAGCTGATCAAAAGTTCCCTGTTCCCTTTCTCTGGCTACGGAAAGCCCGGAAAGGAGCATGACCTGAATCAAACTGATAACCGGGAGAAGGGATGGCAGAAAGTTCCACCGGGTAATCTGATTCGGGTTATACCAGGTGATGGAATCCACGGTAAGGAGATGTTTCCCCAGATGCAGATCCTGGTTGTATGAAGCGGCGATAGTTGCCACATAATTATAGACCAGACTGGAAATGACCGTATTCCGTCCATCGGTAATGACCTGGACCGGTGCCGTCTGTCCCTGCACCAGCTTATCCGCAAAATCAGCAGGAATCACGATAACGCCGGAAACTTCGCCATTTTCTATGAACTGCGCCATCTGTCCCGTATTTCCCAGAGTGGCCACCCGGCGGAAAATACCGCTTCCATCCAGATGAGCTGCCAGCTCTTCCGAATAGTGGCTGTGGCTCATATCCAGCAATGCATAATCCACCCGCTCCAGATTAAACGACGCCACATAGCCGAAAAGCAGGGTTTGTATAATAGCTGGCACGACGAGGATGACCCGGCTCTTCGGGTCGTTTACCGTGGCCAGGAATTCCTTGCGTATGATAAACAGAATCCGGCGGAGATAAAAAAGAATGTTGTCCATTATTCAAGCCTCTTTTTCGTAACCACAACGGATAATCCGAAGAAAAACAGACCGTAAGCGATGAGAATCGTACAGTTTTTAACAATCATTCCCCAGTTATTGCCCACCAGGAACAACGTCTTAAGGAGTTCCATATAATAGGTGGCCGGCATAATGTGCCCTACGGCATTGATAAACTCCGGGGTACTCTTCAGGTCAAAAATAAATCCACTGAGCATAACCGTCGGCAGAAGAGATACCAGAAGGGCGATTTGACAGGCGATGAACTGATCTTTCAGCAACGATGAAATGGTAAGGCCCAGCCCCAGCGTTGTAAGAAGATAAATCATCGATGCCAGGATAATTATGAGAACAGACCCCCGGATGGGCACATAAAACAGATAGCGCGCCGCTATCATACACAGGGCAAACCCGCCCATGGACACAAAGAAATAAGGTATCCATTTGGAAAGGACAATTTCCAGCGGCTTTACCGGAGTGACAAACAGCGACTCCAGCGTCCCCCGTTCCCACTCTCTGGCCATAACCATGGTGGTAAGGAATACGCCTACCATGGTCATAATCAGCACAATCAGCCCGGGGACGAAGAACCAGGTACTGGTATTGGCATCGTTATACCACTGGCGGGCCGACACGCTGATCATCCCCAGCCGTGTACCATAACTGGTCATATACTCCCGCATATGCGCCTGCTGCCATGCCGCCAGTCCGACTTCCATATATCCCTGTGCCGTCTTAGCCGTAGTCGGATCCACACCCCAGAGAATAATCTGTACATAGCCGCCACCCTTGCGGAGAGACTCGGTAAAATCCGGAGGTACTACTACCAGGGCATCCACTTTCCGGTCATCCATAAGGGATACCCCTTCATGATACGTAGTCACATACCGGGGATTAAAATAAGAAGAACCGTCCATAAAGGAAAACATATCCTGCACAGTCGGCGATGGATCCTGCATAACGACGGCTACCGGTACATCCTTTACATCCAGGGACATACCATAGCCTACCAGAAGAATCATCATAATCGGAATAACTACCCCGATAATGAAACTGCTCTGATCCCGCACAATCTGCTTATATTCCTTTTTAATCAATGCGGTGAGTCTTCGCAGGAAATCATCCATTTTCCTCCGCCTCCTTCTTCCGGTTGTCCTCTACAATGGCAATGAACGCTTCATTCATGGTGAGGTTGTCCCCGCCGCGCTTACGCACTTCGTCCGGTGTTCCCAGAGCAATGGTCTTTCCCTGATCCTGAATCATCATGCGGTCGCAGTATTCCGCTTCATCCATGAAATGTGTCGTAATAATGATGGTCGTGCCTTTTGCGGCCAGTGCAGTAATCTGCCTCCAGAAGGTGCGCCTTGCCAGTGGATCGATCCCGCTGGTCGGTTCATCGAGGAACAGTATCTTCGGTTCGTGCAGGAGCCCGGCTGCCATAGCCAGTCTCTGCTTGTACCCGCCAGGAAGCTGTCCTGCCACATCTTCTTCCCTGCCTTCCAGATTAAACATGCGGAGTACTACGCGCATACGTTCAAAGATTTTCTTCTTCGACATACCGTAGGCACCGCCAAAAAACCGGAGATTTTCTTTCACAGTAAGTGTTCCATACAGCGAAAATTTCTGAGCCACATAACCGATGTTGGCACGGGCCTGCGCTCTGGCGGTGCGGAGATTGACTCCCGCTACGGATAGTTCCCCGCCGGAAGCCGGCAAAAGCCCGCAGAGCATTTTGAAAGTAGTGGACTTTCCGGCGCCATTCGGTCCAAGGAGTCCGAATATTTCTCCCTTATGCACATCAAAAGACGTATGGTCCACCGCCACGAAATCCCCGAATGTGCGAAGAAGATTGTGGACATGAATATCCACATGGCTGGAAATATGTCGCCTGGCAGTATAATCCAGTTCAAACCCTTCCATGAGGCGTTCCCGTTTCTGCGCTTCCCGGAGAATCATCATAAAGCTGTCTTCCAGGCGGCAGGGAATAGCCACGACCTTACAGGAGGGGTACAGGGAAAGCGCCCGAATATCCGCCAGCGTTTCTCCTCTTTTTATAACAAAACGGACGCCACCCCTTTCCGGAACGGCATCTTCAATATGCTCTTCTTCATCCAGAAGGGCGGACTGCACTACCCTGGCCGGAATGCCTTCCGGTACAGGCATCCAGTAGGAAAGTCCCTGTGACCGGTTCCGTATCTCTTCCGGTGTCCCATGGGCCAGAATGCGCCCTTTGTTCAGAATATATACGTCATCACAAAGTTCCGCTTCCTCCATATAGGCGGTGGAAACGAGAACAGAAATATGTTCTTCCTGTACCAGACTTTTGATGATTTCCCAAAGTTCCCGGCGTGACATAGGGTCTACCCCTACCGTCGGTTCATCGAGAAGCAGAAGATCCGGACTGCGCACCAGCGTGCAGGCCAGCCCCAGCTTCTGTTTCATCCCGCCTGACAATTTGCCCGCCAGACGCCCGGTAAACGGCGCCAGTCCTGTCATAACAAACAGTTTCTTGAACCGTTCGATGCGTTTTTCCTCCGGAATCCCATGCAAATCTGCATAAAGATTCATATTTTCCATGCAGGTCAGATCTTCATAGAGACCAAATTTCTGTGGCATATATCCCAGACGGTCCTGTATTTCTACCGCCTTTTTCGTAATGTCTTCCCCCAGCACCTTAAGCTGTCCTTCACTGGGAAACATGAGCCCACAGAGCATGCGGATAAAAGTGGTCTTCCCGGCGCTGTCAGGCCCGATAAGTGCGGTAATCTTCCCCTGCTCCACCGTAAGGGACACATCATGCAGAGCCATTTCCGGATGGCCGGATGCCGTATGGTGGAACACTTTGGAGACATGCATCGCTTCCACTATATGTGTCATCGTTTTCCGACCTTTCTATCCCTTAAAACTTAACCGTGGCCGGCATACCCATGCGGAGCTTATTGTCCGGATCCTGAACATAAATACGCACTTCATATACCAGTGCGGTACGCAGCTCTTCCGTCTGTACCGTCTTCGGTGTAAATTCGGCGGTATTGGAAATATATCCCACCTGTCCTTCAATCGGATGGCTTGGATCGCTGTCCGTATATACCTTTGCCTTCATACCTTCATGAATATCCCCCAGACGGTCTTCTGCCACATAGGCTCTGACCCACTTAGGACTGGTAATACCGATCATATAGACAGGAACACTGGGCGATGCCATATCGCCTGGTTCCAGCAGACGGGAGCGGATAACCCCATCTTCCGGTGCGACCAATGTAGCCTGGCTCAGATTATATTCATACGTCTTAAGCTGTGCCTTCAGTTCTGCCAGCTGAGCTTCAGCCACCGACACATCTTCCTTACGGGCCCCGTTTACTGCCTTATCCAGTACAGCCTGGGCATTGTTTAAATTAGCATCCGCACTCTTCCACTGCGCTTCTGCATTATCCGCGGTCTGCCTGCTTATAGCCCCGGTGCTTCTCAATTTGAGCATACGGTTATAGTACACCCGCGCATTGGCTTCCGTTGCGCTGAGTGCATTAACCTGCGCCTGCGCAGAGGCAATATCTTCACTGCGACTGCCATTATGCAGCTTTTCTACCTGTGCTTCCTGTGCGGAAATAGCGGCTTTCTGTCGTTCAATGGCCAGTTCCAGAGGACGAGTATTCAGCTTTGCCAGCACTTCCCCTTTTGTCACCGTATCCCCTTCATTTTTAGTCATCTCATCGATACGTTCACTGCTGTTGAATGCCAGAGACACCTGACGGATATCCACATTTCCATACAAAACCAGCGGTTTTTTCACATTGGCATAATGCTCATACACACCCCATCCGATTCCGCAGACAAGACAGAGAATCGCTGCCCCACTCAGTATCTTCTTGTGCTCTGAAAACCATGTCATAGAAACCTCCCCTGGAAATAACGGCCCCGGAATACCCACCTGCAGAAAAAGCAATCTGTCTGATTGCTCTCTTCCCAGGCAGTCCTGCTCAAGGCCATCTGCCGGGATCCGCTCTTTCCTGTTTTCATTAAAAAATATTCAATTCCATGAATATCATTTATATTAATTGTAATTGGTATACCGGGTAAAAGCAAGATGAGGGGGGGATGAGTCTGCGGCTCATAGTTTGCAAGCCTTCCAGGCTACGCTAAAGCGGGAGGATAGGTATTTCATATATAATTTCACCATAAAATTCCGAAGCAGGAATCATGCAGCATGCTTCCTATGCTCTGCCATACCGCATTCTACTTTCCACCACCAGCCAGCAAAGACCGGGCTGTCAATAGTATGGAAATCAAAGATTTCATAATTCTATGGACTTACAGCCAATGTGATATGTACCCCCTTTACTAATTGTCCAGTAAAGGGGGTACATATCATATCTCCTCTCCGAAATATGCCATGACAAAAAAGGACCTTATGACGCTTCATGGGGAAAAGAAGCTGTATGAGGAACAATAACCGCTTCGAAATGCAGAAGCCTAAATTTGAATCAGAACAGAAAAAGGTCGTCAGAAATATCAATTCATTTCCGACGACCTTTTTTAGATGTTATTCACAGAATCCACTCGCAGATCGGCTTTGCCAGCCTGCCCACGCAAATCTCACATCTCAATTCTCAAATCTGTCTTTTTTCACAGCAACAAAAAAAGCAGTGATTTTCATCACTGCTTTTAGCCTGGTGACCCAAGAGAGATTCGAACTCCCGACACCTTGATTCGTAGTCAAGTGCTCTATCCAGCTGAGCTATTGGGCCACATGGCAGGGGTAGAGGGACTCAAACCCACAACCTACGGTTTTGGAGACCGTTGCTCTATCAATTGCGCTATACCCCTATCTGTCATAACGACTATTAAATAATAACAGGACCTGAGAAAAAATGCAAGGGGTTTTTCTGCTTTTTTCTCAGTTCCCGTTTCAAATGGCTAATTTTTATGCAAGGCCCGCTTCTTTTGGATCAAGGGTTACGATTCCGTCTTCCAGCACAAAGCATCGTATACCAGCCCGCAGAGGATAAAGATTATCGGCAGCATAATGGCCGTAAAAACCAGCATTACCCCTTTTTGTCTGTTGTCCTGCCTGTTCATCCTCTCCCCCCACTCGATATACATATTTCTTATAATTTCATTTTACCATAAAGGCAAATCAAGCGGATACCGGGGAAAGCGTATCATATTCCTGCCATTCCTTTTGATTCACATAGTGGATTCTACTTTCCACCGACATCTACATCTAGCACAGACCGGGCTGTCACTATTATAGAAATCAAAGATTTCCTAAGGTCATGTACTTACAGCCAATGATGGCACGCCATTGGCGTCATCCCCCCCTTTCTCTCCAGAAGGGAAACATTTTGCATGCTTCCGTTAATCAGTTTTCGCAGGCTTGCCTTTTGCAAAAGAGAATATTCCGCTTCACTCCTGCAATCCCTGGGGATTGCACCGTCCCGAGAATCTGTTCAGAATGCTTGCCAGGTTTTCCTCAAATCTCGCGAGCTCAATTCTCGCTCCTGTCTTTTCTGTCTTCTCTTTCCGCGGTACAATAATGGGAAACTGACTGAATAAAATTCTCCGGAGGACTTATGAGCACACCATTAATCACCCTGTATCCATCGTTCTATTCCCGCTTTGCCTGCAAGGCAGGGGACTGCGTCCACTCCTGCTGCGTCCAGGACTGGGAAATCGATATTGACGATGACACCGCCGCTCTGTATCAGTCCCTGGAGGGGCCATTGGGCAATGAAATCCGGCAGGCCATGCGGAGAAATGAAGAAACGTATTACTGGGACATGAAAGACGAAAAGTGCCCCTTCTTGGATAACCAGGGACTTTGCCGCATTGTGCTGGAAAAAGGAGAAGGCGCCCTGTGCGATATATGCGCTATGCACCCCCGCTTTTTCGTATATGCAGGAAATTTTGAACTGGCCGGTACCGGACTCTGCTGCGAAAAGACAGTGGAACTGCTTCTGGAAGAGGAAGGGCCCCTGGTCTTTGTCACTGACTACCCGGAAGAAAAGGCATCCCTTACCTCGCTCCTCCATGCCTTGGGATATAATGTGGACAAAAAGAACCTCACCTTCATTTCTTCCATAAGCACCACCTGCTATGAGCCACTGCTCTCCCATTATGAAAAAACAGAGCCTATCAACGCGGCATGGACCGCTTCTCTTCTGCACATAAAAAAACATGTGCAGGAAGCATCCGGCAGGGTCCGTCAGATGCTGGCGAAAATACCTTCTTCCTACCTTACCCGGATATACCAGTATATACTCTACCGAGGACTGGAAAAGGCAGAAATCTACGGCCTTCCTGCCGTGATGGCCTACTCCAGGGAAAGCGTAGATTTCATTCTCCTTGCCACCGCCTTCTACGGCGACCTCCCTGAACAGGTCCGTCTATGGTCAGAACAGATTGAATATGATACAGAGAATGTGGATTTGCTGCTCTCTCTTCTGGCAAAGCAGTAGATGAGCGAAGTTTATCACTCATTTTTACTTTTGTTCAGCTTTCGCATTCTATTTTTATTTATGACACGATAAAACGGCTTCCCAGAGGAAGCCGTTTTGTATATCCTTCGGTTTAACCTGACAGGAACCCGAAGAGTTTCCTGTCTGATTCTGAAACATCGGATAGTCTGCCTTTTTATTGCATCACTATCGGCGCAATGCAGATGGCCACTGATGTCAGATAGGCCAATCCGGCGAGGATGTTACCAATACCAATCCGTGCAATCAGGGATTCTCTTCTTTCTGTTGTCTGTGTCATGGGGGAATACCTCTCTCGTGTCACTTATGACGGGAATCTCAAATTGTAGTTATTTGTTGTCATACATTCAGTATATCAGATTTTGTCAACAGGGAAAAAGCAGGTTGGAGTATTGAAGAGGCGAGATTTGAGAAAATCAGCAGATATAGAAAAAACAGACATCAGACAATCAGACGGTCAGACCGAAAGCCTGTGGGCTTCCTTTCAGACAAAAAGGACTCAGAACATTTGCATGCTTTCCTATATCCCAACAAGGTGGAATCAACTATGAGAAACTATAGAAAATATGGACTTACAGCCCATCTTCTTAAATCTCGCACACTCAACCCCCAACCCCTGTCTTTTATCTAAAAGCATAATAAAACGAGACTTTCCTGAAAAATGGATAGTCTCGTTTTATTATGCTTGCGGAGATGATTGGAGCTAATCTGCCCCCTCTAACCTATTTTCTCCGGCATTGCTCCGGTTTTCGAGCATTTTTCTCACGATTTTCCTGAATTTCTCTTCGGCCTGCAAATATACATCTCTGGAGGCTACGGCTTCTCCACTGGTCCGCTGGGCTACTACACCGCATATGGAAGAAGCTTTCAACCCCAGTACAGAAGTCACCGTGAACAGTGTGGCATTTTCCATTTCATAGTTTGTACATCCCAGATGGCGGAATTCATCCATGCTGCCCTGAAGACGGCGAAGTACATACCCTCCAAAGCTGTCATACCGTTCCTGCCCCGGCCAGAAGCTGTCTGTACTCACCGAAATTCCCATATGGCAGGATATTCCCAGTTCCACTGCCGCCTGTTTCAGTTCCATGGTGGTTTCCAGATCGGCAATGCCCGGATATTCTACAGGCGCATAGTTTTTAGATGCCCCATCCATGCGCACTGACGCTTTATTGATAATCACATCCCCCAGATGGATAGATTCCTGAATGGATCCGGTAGTCCCCACCCGGATAAAGGTTTCCACTCCCAGACGAGCCAGTTCTTCTACCGCAAAAGTGACACAGGGGCCGCCCATGCCCGTAGACATAACCAGAACCGGCATACCATTCACATGCGCCAGCCAGGATGTATAATCCCGATGTGAGGTAAGAAAGCAGGCTTCTGTATCAAAGAACCGTGCCAGCCCTTCCACCCGTCCAGGATCTCCGGGAACTACTACGATTCTGGCATGGTCAATCATTTCCCGGCACAGGCCAGTATGATACATGACTTCTCCATCTTTCGCATAGTTTTTCATAAGTATTTCTCCATCACACGCATTCCTCAGGAAATAAAATTCGCTTACTGCTGCTCAGCCTTCGTTTTGTCCTTTGGCAGAATGAAACTCAGCACCATCGACACCAGGAATACGACGGCTACACAGTTTTCTGCAAACACGCTCTTGAACAGCGGCGGGAAAATGTGGAAAATCTGCGGTGTCTGGGTGAATCCCAGGCCGACACTGAGCGACAGAGCGGCAATCGTCATATTTCGTTCTGAATATCCGCACTGACTCAGCATGTGTACACCGCTCACTACGATGGACCCGAACATCATCAGGGTACATCCGCCCAGTACGGCATCAGGCAGAGAGGCCAGAATGACTCCCAGTCCCGGGAACAGTCCAGCGAGAATCATAATGACTGCACCACTGGCAATAGCCTTGCGGTTGACTACATGGGTCATGGCAATCAGTCCTACGTTCTGACTGAAAGAGGTAATCGGCATGCAGCCAAACAGGGAAGACAGACTGCTGATGTAGCCATCCACCGCAATAGAACCGGAAATTTCCTTATCCTTTGCCGGACGTCCAAATCCCATATCTGCCAGTGCCGAGGTATCTCCCAGAGTTTCTGTGGCCGACACCAGGAAAATCAGGAAAACTGATACGATGGCATCGCCATGGAACTCCAGCGGATAGGGCATAAAGCCAGGCAGGGAAATCAGCGGCACACTGGCCAGACGACTCAGGTCCACCATGCCGAAAAAGTACGAAACCACATATCCGACCACCAGTCCGAACAGTACGGACAGCTGCTTGTAATAGGACTTAGCCAGAATATTGAATACAATGCAGGATACCAGTGTGATGGAACCCACAATCAGATAGGGCGCATCCCCGAAATGAGGATTCCCAAATCCACCGCCAAAGGAATTTGCCCCAATGCTGAGCAGGGAAAACCCGATGGCCGTAACTACCGTAGCCGATACAACAGGTTCAATAAACCGGCGCCACCAGCGGGCAGTAAGCCCCAGTGTACCTTCCAGTATCCCACCTATCAGGGCCGCCCCCAGAATGGCCCCATATCCATATTTAGCCCCTATCATGCAAAACACAGAGACAAAAGTAAAGCTGATACCCATAATGACCGGAAGACCGCTGCCCAGAGGTCCCATCGGAAACATCTGAAGAAGGGAACCCGCACCGGCAATAATCATCGCCGCCTGCACAAGGCCCGCCACCTGCCCTGCCGGCATATGTACCACACCGGTAACAATCAGAATTGGTGCAATATTGGCCACGAACATGGCCAGAACATGCTGCAGGCCAAAAGGAACGGCCTTGCCAGCTGAAATTTTTCCATGAAAATCATAAACCGGATCCTTGCTCATCGGGGCTGCCATAGTTCCTCCTTAACGGAATGTAATGGAACCGGATTCTGCATCCATTTCCTCAATAATAGCCAGAGACTTCACATCATAGCCCTGCGCACGCAGACGGTCGCCGCCCCCCTGGAAGCCTTTTTCAATACAGATACCCACACCTTCCACAATGGCACCGGCCTGATGGGCAATATCAATCAGCCCTTCCACTGCACAACCATTGGCCAGGAAATCATCCATGATCAGGATGTGTTCCCCTTCGGACAGGAACTTCTTAGACGCTACGACATGGTTCACCTTATTGTGGGTATAGGACTTAACTTCTGTCACATACAGTTCCTTATCCATATTGCTTCCTGCTGATTTCTTGGCAAATAATACAGGAACCTGGAAATATACCACAGTAAGACTGGCAATGCCTATGCCGGACGCTTCAATGGTCAGAATCTTATCTATCTGGCGATCCTTAAACAAATCATAAAATTCCTTCCCCAACATACTGATAAAGGGTACATCAATCTGATGATTCAGGAAACTATCCACTTTGAGCACATTGCCCGGTTTAATGACACCATCGGTCAGAATCTTTTTCTGCAGAAGATTATATTCCGCCATTACTTCCTCCGGTTTCACTTTTCACTATAGATTTTTTATATATTCATATATATTTTTATAATGATAGCAAAAGAATCGACCAACCGCAAGGGAAAGAACAGGTGAGAGGCTTGAGAATTGAGCGGTATAGACAGTGTTCAGATTTGAGAGTTGACAGGAAAGGATTACGCCCTGTGAACTGAAAACGGTTCGCAGGGCGTAATCCTTCGGCTTAAATCTGTGGCTTGACATCAATGGGCCAGGGTTGTGCATAGTCCAGGCTTCTGCAACAGGTGGATTCTGCGAAGAGTCTCTTCGTGTAAAGGCAGACCTCCTGCAGAATGCAGACTATCAGACATCAGAGGAAGAACATCAGCATGCTTTCCTTTTTGAAAAACTTTAGCATTCTTAGCTTTTATGAGAAAATATTCCGATTCACTCCTGCGAATCCTATGATTCGCACAGCCCATAAGCTTCTCTCATAGTTGTCAGATTTATCTGACAACTATGTTTGTGATTTTTCTCGTTCCTCGCATACTCAATTCTCAAATCTGTCTTTCAGCTTCCCCTCATCTGCCTGTCGACAGCACTTCCTCCACCGCTTCCCGGCATCGTTTCACCGCTTCTTTCAGCGTTTCCCTTTCTATATTAAGCGGTGGATTGAAATAGATTACATCACCTATGGGCCGCAGCACCAGTCCTTTTTCCATGGCCTTTCGGAAGATGTGCCAGCCGATTCTTTTTTTCGGGGCAAAGGGTTTCTTCGTCTTCCTGTCTTCTACCAGCTCGATGGTATTAATCAGGCCAATATGCCGGATTTCCCCGACATGCGGATGATTTCCCAGCGCTTTCATCAGTTCCTCGTGGAGTTCTTTTCCCAGCACGTTCACCCGCTCCAGCAGATGATCCCGTTTCATAATCCTGAGTACCGTAAGTGCAATGACGCATCCCAGCGGATTACCTGCATAGGTGTGACTGTGCACAAACGCTTTATGCTTTTCATAATCATCGTAAAAAGCCTGATAAATGGCCTCGGTGGTAATGGCAATCGACATAGGCATGTAGCCCGCAGTAAGCCCTTTGGATGTGCACAGAATATCGGGAGACACTCCGGCATGCTCTATGGCGAAAAACTTTCCTGTACGGCCAAACCCAGCTGCAATTTCATCATCAATCATAAGTACACCGTATCGGTCACAGAGTTCTCTCAGCCTTTTCAGGTAGAGCGGCGGATATATACGCATCCCTGCGGCTCCCTGCAGAACCGGCTCCACAATCACCGCCACCGTTTCCTCTCCATGAGCAGCAAATGCCTCTTCTGCGCTAGCGAAACATTCCACATCACAGGTTTCCCTGGTCTTTCCATAAGGACAGCGGAAGCAATCCAGCCCCTCCAGATGGATGTTATGCATCATCATGGGCTTATAAATCCGGGCATACAAATCCATACTGCCTACGGAAAGCGCCCCGATGGTTTCCCCATGATAAGAGCCTGCCAGGCACATAAACCGGGTCCGCTGCGTCTGCCCTGTCTGCTGCTGATACTGAAAGGCCATCTTGAGCGCACACTCCACCGCTGAGGATCCATTATCACAATAATTGAAGCGGCAGAGTCCCCCAGGCAGCACGGTCATAAGTTCCCGGGCCAGCTCAATGGCCGGTCGATGGGTAAAATTACTGAAAATGACATGTTCCATCGTATCCAGCTGTTTCTTCACCGCCTCATTGATTTCCCTGTTAGCATGTCCCAGCAGATTACACCACCAGGAAGATATGATGTCGATATATTCCTTCCCATGTTCATCATAAATATATGAACCGCTGGCGTGGTCTGCTACCACAGGGGGAAACACTTCCCCATCCTTCATCTGCTGCGCCGGATGCCATATATACTTCCGATCCTCTTCCTGCCAATCGATTTCCTGCTTTTTCATACCCATTCTCACTCACTTATAACATAACCGCTCTTCTTATTTTCCGCCCCAGAACCGCTGCCAGAAGACAGAGCACAATATCTCCCGGCACAGCCATAAGGAAACAGTACAGGATAAGCGGCCATAGTCCCAATGGTGTGCCCAGATAGAAATTGTTAATCACATAGACGTAGACCATACCACATCCATACACCACGGCCAGGCCGGCAAAACAGGCGACCACATAACGGGCAAGCGAACCGGATGGCGCCATTTCCACTATCCGCCCGGTAAGCCAGGCTCCGCCAGCAAATCCAATAAGATAGCCAAAGGTAGGCTGGAAAATATAGGCTATGCCGCCCCCTTCAGTAAACACAGGAACTCCGGCCAGCCCCAGAGCCAGGTACACCAGAACCGCTCCGCCGCCGCGCCGGCTTCCCAGAAGGATACCCGCCAGCGTAGTAAACAGCAGCTGCAAAGTAAACGGGCAAACCGGAACCGGAATCCGTATAAAAGCCCCCACCGCAATAAGCGCTGTGAAAATCCCCATCCGCATCAGCGAAACCGAAGAATGACGCGCCCTAGATGTTGTCGAACGATTCATGATTGTCTCCTTTTAAAATTATATAAGTTGACATTAGTATACAATATGTTAATCAGTTAGGCAATTATAGGTTGATAATATAAGCATATGACTAAAAAGACAGTTTTGAGGTTAGCGCGTGGAATAAGAAAAATTTTCAGCAACAGGCAACATCCTTTAATCCTTCCGATGTTCCCACATAGAGGAAGCCACTTTCCACCAGCCGTTGGCTGGCGGAATCGAGACAAGGGATTGTCGTTGCTGCCCGCAAGTCTATATAAGAGGAAATTCGAAGAATTTTCTATGAATGGCGGACCGGGATTTAATTAAAACAAGCTCATCACATCTCTGTGATGAGCTTGTTTATTCAGCAACTTCCTTGATAGACAACTTAGTATTTACCCCGGTCAAGCTTTACCAAAGACCTGGCTACCATTATTATAGAAATTCTACGAATTTCTGAAACAGATGACTTATAGCCCGCAGCAACAACAAGACATTGTTGTCGCGCATCTCACGGTTAAAAGTTAAGCCCATCCTGTCATCTAACAATATCATAAATAGCCAGCGGTCTGGAAGGATCGTGCCAAATAAAAAAGACACCGTTTCAGGTGTCTCTTTTTATTCAGCCATTCAACTGCCAGCCGCAATTTCAATATGGGAATCCTCCGGATTTCCTGTTTTCCTGTTTTATGGTCTGAAAAAGTAGAACCGCAGGGGGATTTTCCTCCTGCGATTCTACCCTCCCAGGCCGTTCCAGGCAAGTACTTTCGGCCCCATTTGGTAAATTGAGACGATTTTGCCCCATCTATGACTTCAGCTCGGATAACTCCGCCGCCAGCCGTAGCAGCCTACAGGCTGACACCGGAGTTATCCGGCTTCAGCCATATCTGAGACAAACTAGCCTCAATTTCCCTAAATGGATGTTTTTTAATTAAAATCCTGGCTACCATTATTATGGGAATTCTTCGAATTTCCGAAACAGATGACTTGTAGCCCGCAACAACAAGACATTGTTGTCGCGCATCTCACGGTTAGAAGTTAAGCTCACCATTACCTAACATCTCTATGAATAAGCGACTGGGAAGGATAGGAAGCAATAAAAAAGCTCACCATTATTCTTGGTGAGCTTCCTTATTCAGCAACTTCCTATCCTCCCAGGTCGCTTCCAACCAAGTACTTTCGGCGTTTGTGAGCTTAACTTCTATGTTCGGCATGGATATAGGTGTATCCTCACAGCTATTGTCACTGCACATAAGATACTACCACATCTTGTTTTAAATGTAAAGCATGCATTTTAGTTGAGTGGGGTTTGTATTATGTCGCTGGAGTTGAAGTCGGGAATGGATTTTCCGTTCTGACTGGACATGGCTGGTTTATCGACTGATGCCGTGTAGTAAGTGGCGTGTCCGTCCGCACTGACTCTTACTCCGTACCAGGCGGTGGAGTCATCTGCAATGGTTACATTTCCTGAATTAATTCCTGATGAACCCTGATTAATGACCTAGTCCCAGAGTCCACTGAAATCTCCTGCTTTTTTATTGTTTATGTAGCCCCCGGCTCCATATCCACTGGAGTTGCTGTTCTGATCACTCAGCCCTCCAAAGAAACTGATGTAGGGAAATTTCTTGCCACTCCCTTCACTATACCCATTGGAAATCGCTTCACTCAATGCATCCGCCAGTTTATTTCCTGTTTCGTGATCTGCCGGAGTAACCGAAGGCTCCTCGTCTCCTTCATTACTTCCGCTTCCCTTATTCCCATCCAGAAGAGCTACGACCCTGGAGACGGAACCATAAATCTGCTTCAGTGAATTGGTCAGGCCCCCTTGTATATACACATACATCCCAATGGCTACTACCAAGGCCAGCAGAAACCATATTCTATTAAATCCTGCCCTTTTTGTCTTCTGTTGCTCATTATTATTCCCTGAAAATGCCTGCCTTATCTGCTAAAATAATGGTTTTGTACTTACATCACGGCCTTCAAAGTTTGGGATTTCCGTGTGGCTTCCTATCTTGACAAAAGACGGATTATCCGTAGTAGCTTCATAATATACCGCATGTCTATCGGAATCGAGGCGCACTCCGTACCACTGCGTCTTATCATTATTCACGGTCGCATTATCGGAAGTGAGTCCAATTCCGGACGTATTGATAATATTTCCCCAGAGCTCCTTATAGTTTCTGTAAATTCTGCCATCAATCTTTACGTTACCGGATGCCCCTCCATCTACACCAAAAGTTCCATCGGTATGACGCACCACGGCAACTTCTACCAACGCTCCATCTCCCAGGGTAATACGGCCTGTATTCACCGCATTTTTCAATGCCTGTGCCAGAAGCTGTGCATTCTGGTCGTCTATGCTCTGCTGCGGTGGCTCAGAAGAATTGCCCCCCGCCTCCTCCAGCAGGCTCTGCGCATTGTCATAAACCGTCCCAACAGACTGAGTAAACCCTGATGAGTTCATATAAATAAACGCACCAATGCTAACAATCAGCGCCAGCAAAATCGCATATTGAATCAGATTCTGTCCCTTGTCTCTGGCCACCAATCCCCCGAAATGCATAACTACATCACCTCATCTCCATACCACGGCATAGTGTAGTCTTCTATTTTCATCATTCTGAATATATAAAAATAATATAGATGTCAATGATTAGCGATTAACAAACCTGCACCCCAGGGCCAACCAACCCTTGCACAACAAAACGACTTCCATTGGGAAGCCCGGAATTTAATTAAGAAGTTCAGCAATTCAACTGCCAGCCGCAATTTCAATATGGGCATCCTCCGGATTTCTTTCCTTTATGGGTTGCGGCTCGCGAAG
>OGYX01000689.1_pt1 | contig 26083 bp, 40 predicted proteins | sample 1576601 | NCBI WGS metagenome assembly OGYX01 (sample SAMEA3541561, study PRJEB24748) | human gut metagenome | biome: human gut; feature: human-associated habitat; material: faeces | place: China | collected 2012 | reverse complement strand
TATAGCAGCTTTAATTATGGCAAAGAAGGATAAAGAATAAGGTAAAGCAAGGCTTTACCCCAAATCCGGATGTGATGTGCAACAAACTGATAAAATTCGGATGCTTTGAAAAGAAAGTGGGATATGCCTACGACCAAATCATGACCGGACACTATGCCACAACCTGTAGGATAGACGGGCGCACATGGCTGGCCACAGCAAAAGATCCGGTAAAAGACCAGACCGACTTTCTTGCACAGATAGACTACTTGCAGGTTTCCAAACTATTATTTCCTTTAGGAGAATATACCAAGCAAGAGATACGCCGCATAGCCCAACAGGCCAAACTGCCCAGTGCACAGCGAAAAGACAGCCAAGGCATCTGTTTCCTGGGAAAAATCAACTATAATGATTTTATCCGCCGTTTTTTAGGCGAACGTCAAGGAGATATCATTGAGTTGGAAACAGTACGGGGGATAAAACAAAATGAGAATGAACAAAATGAGACGATGATACGGTCTTCCTTGTAGTTCAATGAGTTACAAGGATAGGCAATGCAAGCGGCGCAAAAACAAAATGTGCATGAAGCATACATGGAGCGAACATTTGAACGAACATTACACTGGCGGTAACGGCATTTTCTTTGCGCGTGCCGCCTTTTCTCTTTTCTGACGGGTTGTTATAAGAAGAAGCAGATTTAAACGCGAAAATAAGGCTTAAAATGGACTTTTACTCTTTCTCCTTTGCAGCGAGGGCGCGTGTAGGCTTTATTTTGTCTTTTTGATTTATAAAATATCTAATATAACGGTTATTTTGTATATTTGCAAAAACAAAAAGCAAGTATATGGCAACGATAAAAGTGATACATGTGCATCTGATATTCGAGCGAAAAGATTATTACTTTGGCTCTATAGAGAAAGTATATAAGGAGTTGGACGAAAACACTTTAGGAGTGAAAAAGAGCTACCTGTACAAAGTATTGAACGCTGAGGGCAGCATGATGGTTACATCACGAGCCATTATCAAGCGATCTTACCTGAGATAACGCTGTTTAAACGCATTGTAAAGCCGCTTTCCACGATGGTATGGAAGGCGGCTTTTTTGTTGTTTTTTCTGTTAAAATATGGTTAAAAACACGTACAGACCCATTAACAGACCCACAACAGACCCAATGAAAACAAAACAAAATGTTCCTAACAGACCCACAACAGACCCATTTTAAGCGTTTTTTTTAGCCTTGACTTTGTGGGGTTATTGGTTAAAATGGTGTTAAAATAAGGGTGTTTTGCTTTGAGTTTAAGGCTTTATTCTATGTGTATATTGTTTTTATAATAAAATAATTCGTTGATAATTAGCTATTTATGGTTGTTTTATGGTGATAATGTGGGGGTTATTGCTTATATTTGTACAAAATGATTTGAAAACGCCATGGCAAAGTATTTACGTGTAATAGTAGATGTTATCGATGAGAATGAGAATATCATATCTCCTGAAAATGCAATGAACGGCTTTGTGACACCTCTTAATGAAAAAGAGATGAACAAACTTGACTTTAATGAGTTCCACCACCGTCTTGCTCAGTTTATCGCATCCTGGAAACCAACTCATCATTTACGAGAGAAGTATTTCCCTGATATTCCTTATGAAGGCTCAAAGCTACCAAATGCTGATTCTTCAGATAAGACACGCATATATTTTGAATTTGCGTCTCTTCACATTGAATATCAAACAACGAAAAAAAAACTTTCTCCCCTTGAAAACTTTGCAGAAAGATAATGTACAAGGGTGATTTTTACATTTTCTCTTTCCGATAGTTCAGCAATAGCCTCATATATGGGGCTATTCATATCGTTTCTATCTCTTTCCGTTTCATCGAAATACACCGATGGATAATCATACTTATGTTCCAGCATGTTATAAAAAGATTTAAATTCTATTCTTCTGTTTCATTTGAAACTTTTTTAATAATAAGTGTCTTTGATAATTTGGAAGGTTCTTTAATTGAAAAAGAAACTTTATTTATAATTGTATCTCCAGGATTATTGTAATGAATAGATAACCAGTTTGAAACTATATTTGGGTCGCACTCTTCTTTTGTTTGCATAGCCATTTCATGAAATAAACTGTAATCAATTTTACCATCTGATTTTTTTAATAAGGCATTGATTGTTATGCTTTCAATTTCATTCGTGGAATTTTGAGAAAATAATAGAATATTATATGTTGAGTAATTATCCTCACCAGAAATACTCCATAAATTTCCATATTCAGCATCAAAAGTTCGGTTTGTATTAAAATGAAAACCTTTAAAAGCTGCTGTAATAGCAGTTGGGTCTACACCTTTTAAATATTTATTATTTTCAGTGCAACTTATAAATAATACATTTAAAAATAATAGTGTAATAATTAAATTTCTTTTTTACATAAAAAATAAGATTATAAGTTAATGTATAAATTATTCTACTCTGATTACTCCTACCACAAGGGCCACATGATAGATGTGAGCTATTGCCAGTTCAAAAGGTTCATAATCTTTGTTGTCGGACACGATTGTGACGTGATCTTTGTCTGATCCGGGCTTGATACGCTTGATAAGAGCTCCCTGATCGGTGTCGAGTACATATACTTTATTCCACTGAAAAAAGATATCTTCTCTATTAAGACGTTTGCATGCGACGATATCTCCACTGTTGTATCGTGGATACATGCTGCTTCCTTTTACTCCGATAAGAAAATCTGCACCTTTGAATGAAGGTATAATATATCTTTCGCACTCGTACTCCATGACGGACTGGTCGCCGCCGAAAGCTCCTGCCATTGCATTAACAGGTATAAGTGGTATTCCTTCGCTGGATTCTGAGCGATGTGCTACCGGTAATTCTTCCTTTTTCATGTCTGTGTTTTGTGTTGATATAAGCATTTCGCCTTTTCCGGTTAAAAGCCATGCCGGTGAAACATTCGGATACTTGGCGAAAAATTTCGTCATAGTATCTTCTGTAATTCCTGTTCCACTTTCTAAAGTACCTCTTGAAACTCCTATTATATTATAGAATTCACGTTTGCTTATGCCTAAAGTTTCGGCAAAAGACAAAATTCTTTGCTTTATTGGTGAAATATTTTGCTTTTCTTGTTGCATGTGGCGAAATCTTTTGTATATTTACAATGCTTTCCATTTGGAAAGCGCGCCAAAGATACTAATAAAAACTTAAATAATAGGATTTTATGAGAAACAAAATCGAAGCAAGTGCCTCACAGCAGGCAGAATTAGCGAAAACTTTCGGCACATCGACCCGAAATGTAAGATACGCATTGAATTTTGACACAAACAGCGAGCTCGCTATTCGTATTCGCCAGGGAGCTCTACGTATGGGATGCAAACTCTATGAGATTCGCGAAGTGGAAACTCTGTCTCGTCCTGTCAAAGTGCTGGATTCAAAGGGGAATGTAACACGAGTAATTAACGAGTAAACCGGTATGGCTATGAAGACATATTACACACCGATGTACTGCCAGCGTCTGGCGAACTGCCTTGTGGCGTATGGTAAGCCTTTTCACTTCGACGGTATAGGTATTGAGTTTGATGCCTCTGAGGCATTTGTAGAGAAGATACAGAACCTTGATAAGGTGCTGGCAAAAATTGAATTCACAATTAAATAATAGAACTATGAAAAAGAATAAGAAAGCAAACAGAATGATAGAATTTTACCCAAATTATCAGCTAATCGCCAAAATGGCAGGAGAACTTGCAGAAAAGGCCTTGTTGTTAAAATCCGAGGCAGAAAAACCTGCCCCGAACTTCTACAACGTACTGGGAATAAATGATATTGAAGTATTACCCCTGGCTTTGCTTATCGATAAGACTATCATCAAGGATAGCACCCTCAGCATCAATAAGGCGAAATCGGATATTCGTGTATTTCACACACATGTTTCGGTAGATATGACAAAGCGTAAACCGGAATAATCCTGCCTCCTCTTGGGTTGCGCAGAAAGAAAGGTCTATTTGTCCTATTTTATTAGGAGTTCTTGAATTATCCGGAATGGATATAAGGGTCTCAATCCCGATACTCCATACTTCTGCAAATTGAGAGATGGATTTTAACACTTGGTTCAATTTAAGGTCCTCATCTGTGGAAACAAGGACAGAGTAACGATAGTCTATTTTCATAACAGTAAATAATTGATTGTTTAGTTATACCGCTACAAATGTAGCAAAACCGCTTTTGTCTGTGAAGATAGAAGCGGAAATCTTTAAAACGTAAACGATATGAAAACAAGATATTACCTCTTAGCCATTCTGGCTCTTGCATTACTTAACAGACATCTCGATGGATTGGCAAACATTATTGTAACTATCCTTATCTGCATACTGCTGATACCTGTATGCTGGTGGATGGATAAAGAAATATACAAAAGAAAATAACACGCAGTAGCAGAGCCTGCACGTTTAGGGATAACAGAATAAGTCATACTGGGATTGATATAAAAATTAGGGTTCGTAGTTTTCAATTCGGGTAATAAGGTAAAAAGAAGCAGGCGGCTGCATGTCGGGTTCGACTCCCGACACTGCTCCAAACAATTACAATCAGAACAAATGGCAGTAATATATAACGATATGGTCTGTGTGTTTGCTAATGAATTGATTCGTATTGATTCAAAGCGGAACATAGGAAGCGAAAAAGGCTTTATAGGACGCTCTAATTTCGATAATATGCGTTGTTCAGGCCAGCTTATCATCGCCCGCCGCAGCACACCGGGAAATCCTGCCTTAGTAGAATTCGACACTATGCGACCGGACATCAAGCGTAAATACATAGATACTTATGGCGACCCGTATGCGGAACTTGCCAACCGTGCCGTAAAGAGCGACCTGGAAGAGGAAATCCGCTACAACAACAGCGCGTACAACTTCTTCCAGATGTATCGCTACAACGACGGGAAAAACTGTCTTACACCGGAGAAAATCAACGAATACACCTTGTCGGTAAACGTAATGGAAGCCCTGCTCCGTCTGCGCGACGCACAGAAGCAGAGTGCCATCGGTGGAAGCACCCGTATCAACGCATGGGAGCGTCTGGGCGAGCAGTGCCAGGAACTGCTGATGGTGAAGGACCCGAAGGGAAAACCGCTTTTCCCGCACAAGCTTCCGGCATCGTGGAAGTCGCTGAAACGCAAATGCGAGGCATACGAAGCCGCACGTCAGGAAGGCGAAGAAAACGGCTACCTCAGTGTGATTCATAAGAACTACGGAAACGATGCGGCATCGAAGCTGAAGGAACGCGAAAGCAACAGCCGCAGCGAGCTGGCAGAAAGCCTTATCCGTCAGTTCCTCGGTTTGCACATGAACTGGAACAATGTACAGGTGATGGAAGAATACAACAAAGTGGCAGCTCAGTTCGGGCTGGAGGAAATCAAGTCGCCCGCTACCATCGGCAGTTACCGTGCGAAGTTCGATGTAGTGACCAAGACACGCCGTCGCGGTATAGGCGAATGGAACAGCAGCCTGAAGAAACAGGTACGCCGTTCTGCTCCGCTTACCGCCATGACATTCTGGGTGTTCGACGGCTGGGATGTGGAAATTCTCTACCAGCGCGAGGAAGTGAAGAAGGTACGCAAGAACGGCACAGTACGCGAGGAACACCGTGTTACCTATTACAACAGAAAGACACTGGTAGTAGTGCTCGATGCCTGCACCAAGTATCCCATCGGCTACGCCATCGGCGACAACGAGTGCGACGCGCTGATAAAACAAGCCCTTACCAATGCCATACGCCACACCAAGGAACTCTTCGGAGCACGCTACATGCCGGTACAGATGCAGTGCGACAACTATCACAAGAAGTCGCTTTTCCCTTTCTACGAGGAAATGACCAAGTATCTCACTCCGGCAGAAGTGCACAATGCTCAGTCCAAGATAGTGGAGCCTTACTTCAAGTACCTCATTCTTGAATACTTCCAGAAGTTCCCTTCGTTCTCCGGCTTCGGCATTACCTCCAGCAAGGAGATACAGCCTAACACCGCATGGCTCAACCAACACCGCAAGTTCATTCCCTACGAACAGGAAGCGGTAAGACGCATTGAAGAAGTGATGGAAATGGAACGCGCCCGCAAAATAGATGCCTACATGAAGGCATGGACAAACACACCGGAAGACCGGAAGATTCTGTTCTCCGACGAAAAGTACCTGATGCTGATGGGCGAAACAAGCGGCCGGACCAACAAGCTGGAGTCTCGCGGCATCATCCTGGAGCGAAACGGTATGCAGTACGTGTACGACAGCCTCGACCGCTCCCTGCTCGATCATCTTGGCACCAGCTGGATAGTACGATACGACCCTTACGACACGAGTCACGTGCTTATCACCAATGCCGGGAAGAAAGGCACCAAAGACGAAGGCAAGGAACTGGCTACCATGCGTTACCTGCTCGATGAAAAAGAAGCCGTACCGATGGCACTGATAGACCAGAAGCCGGAACACTTCGAACAGCGGCAGCGCATCAAGGAGTTCAACGAACAGCTGAAGCGCGAAATCGTAGAAACGGCAGAACACGATGTGGAAGTGATTCGCGACAATGTATACAGCAGTGCACTGCCCGGACACAACATTCTGGAGCGTCTCCTTATCACAGACAGCCGCGGACAGCACAAGGACAACCGCAACCAGCTGAAGCTGCATGCCGAAGATGCCGAGTACGAAGAAGAGGAAATGCCGAAACGTACACCGGTGGCTTATCCGGACGATGAAGAAGACTACGACTTCGACCCTACACAGGCCAGCTTTTCGAGATAATTAAAAGAAAATTAAAAGACAATTAAATCACATTTAAAAAGATATTAAACCATGGAAGCAAACAAATTAAGAGACTACATCGAGACACTGATTAAACGCGGATCATCTGCCGCAGAACTGGCACGCAAGTGCGACGTATCGGGAGCAGCCTTCTCCCAGTTCCGTGCCGGCAAGTACGGAGCCAAAGAAGATGCGCTGGCTGAAAAGATTGCCGTAGGGCTGAATTATTACGACAGTACCTGGAAGATTGTAGAAACCGTATCTTCCTACAAGCAGGTGAAGCTGTTCGTGATGGCAGCCAAGAAGAATCACCGGTGGTTCTGCATCAGCTCGCGCAGCGGAAGCGGAAAGACTCACTCTCTTATCGACCTCTACAATACCTGCCCCGACAATTCTATCGTATACCTGAAGTGCTGGAAGTGGACAGCGAAGAAGTTTCTTCAGAAGTTGGGACGATGCCTGGGCATCACCTTCAGCCGGTATACCGATACAGACGAAATGCTGCAGCAGATTACTTCGGCGTTCAACCGCATGGCCGACCAGCATCCGGTACTGGTGCTCGACGACTGTGGAAAGCTCTCCAACAGCGCGATGGCCTGCCTCATTCCTCTGTACGACGATACCAAGTACCGCATGGGCTGTGTGCTGGCAGGAACCGAGACACTTCGCCGCACCATTAAGCGCAATGTAGGCCGTGTAGACGGATTTGACGAAATAGACGGCCGTGTGGTGCGCAACTACATCACCCTGCTGGGAGCTACGAAAAAGGATGTGCGCGCCATCTGTGCCGCCAACGGAGTGACAGACCCCGACGAACAGGACGAAATCTGGGGAAAGCTGGATAAGGTAGAGAAGTTCCCCAGCGAAGACAGCCGACGCGCCGTGTGGTTTGTAGACGACCTTCGCGAACTGGAAGGCATGATTATGGATAAGTTGATTAAGCGTCAGGTACAGAATGGAGAATTGCAGCTATGAGAAACTGGAGCATCAAGAACATAGAAGACCGCCGCTACGACTTTGTGCCGTTTTCTTCCCGGTTTGCCGACCTTTTTGGGCAGACCGAGGCTACGGGCAACTGGATTGTATACGGCAAATCAGGCCAGGGTAAGTCTTCTTTCTGCCTTCAGCTGGCCAAGGAGTTCGACGAGATAGGCAAACGCGTACTGTTCGTGTCGCTGGAGATGGGAGACAGCTACGACTTCCAGCAGTCGCTTGCAAAGGCAGGTATACGCAGCGGAACCAGTAACATCGTCTTTACAGACTCCTGCAGCCCGGCAGAGCTTACCGAATACCTCAGCAAGCAGCGCAGTGCCGATGTGGTGATAGTAGACTCCCTGCAATACTTTATCGACCTGTACAAGGCGCGTGCGGCAGACTTTATCAACCTGCGCACCAAGTTCAAGAAGAAGGTGTTTATCTACATCTCCCACATGAGGGGCAACGACGTGGACGGCGATACGGCCTACGACCTGAAGAAGGATGCCTTCAAGCGTATCCATGTAGAACACTTCAAGGCTACGTATGTAGGTCGTGGCAACGGAGGACCGAAAGGCTTCTTTGTGGTATGGGATAAAGGATTCCGGCGGTTCTGGTTGGAAGACGGACTTAAAAAAGACATAAAAAATGGAACAGAAGACACAGAAGAAACCCATCACACCGTGGATGATTAAGCGGCTGCACGTGTTGTATGCCAAGCACCGCCTGGACGAGGAAGAGTACCGCGCCATGATAATGGAACTGACCGACGGCCGTACCAACACTACCAAGGAGCTGACTTATGCCGAAGCGCAGTATCTGGCCGGATACATTACCGGAGCAAACACCAGGCTGCATGCCACGGCAGAACAGATGATGGCACAGAGCCTTAAACGCCAGCGCAGCGCGGTACTGAAACGCTTGCAGCAGATAGGGGTAGACACTACCAGCTGGGACAATGTAAATGCTTATCTGCGCAGCCCGCGCATAGCGGGTAAACCTCTTTACGAGCTGGACAGCGACGAACTGGCAGCTTTGATACCGAAACTTGAATCAATTAAACGTAAGCAAAATGAAGAAACCTGAACAAAAAGAGTACGATGTGAACGACGAACGTATCAATCGCATCAACTTCCTGCTGTCCGAGCTCCCCCGGATAGCGAAGCGCATCGACCAGATAAACGCGGTGCTGTTTTCCGGGGGTATAGATTCCAGGGAGTTTATACGCCTGTCGCAAGAGCGCAGCGTAGCGGTAAAGAGATATCAGGATCTGGAAGAAGAACTGCACGATACTTACCGCATAGAGAATGAGAACGGAAGAGAAAAAGCAGTAATCACTTCAATCAATATCGAGCAATGACACGGAAAAGATACAGAGTGTGGCGGGTGGTAATACGGGTATTCGGACGATACATGTCTATCCGCTGCCGCCACGACACAGACAACCTGCAGGAAGTGCGAGACCGCTACCACCGTATGTATCAGAACAGAGAAGCAATATCACTGCATTATACAGAATTTTAAAAACCATTTAAACATTAAGAATTATGATCGACATTAACAATTTGACACCGGAACAGAAGGCGCAACTGAAAGCGCAGTTAGAGAACGAAGAAAAGGCAGAAAAAGCCCGTGTACAGAACGAACGCGACATGTACAAGCAATTAGTAGACGAGACAGTGAAAAAGTCCGTAGAGAAGCTGAAAACACTGTCTATGCAGATGGAACTGGTAAAGCAGGAAGTGTTCACTGAGTTTGGCACGCTTATCGCGACAAAGAACGAGCTGTTCAAGACCAAGCCCGACCGCCAGAGCGATACTTTCACTACCAGCGACGGCAGCATGTCTATCACTCTGGGCAACCGTATGAACGAAGGTTGGGACGACACGGTAGAAGCCGGCATTGCAAAAGTAAAAGCTTACCTCAATACGCTGGCCAAAGACGACAACAGCGCAGCTCTCGTACAGACGGTGATGTCTCTGCTTGCCAAAGACCGCAAAGGGGCTCTGAAAGCCAACAAGGTGCTGGAACTGGAGAAACTGGCCATGACCAGCCAGGACCCCGACTTTATCGACGGTATCAACATCATCAAACAGGCCTACCGCCCTGTGCCTACCTGCCAGTTTATTCAGGTAGAGCTGAAGGATGAAGAAGGAAAGGCTCGTAAGTTACCTTTGTCGCTGGCGGCTATGTAGAATTTCAGGTGTCAGGCTACAAGTTGACAAGTTGACAAGGCCTTGTTCCCTTGTCGCCTGATGCCTTGTAACCTAACTTAAAAACTTAAACCAATGATTAACGATATGAAACCAGGAGAAGTCCGTCGCTTGGACGACGGCTCCACCGTAAAATTCATCGAGATACCCGACTTTTCTTGCTTAGACACAGTTTGCGGCGGCTGTGCCTTCGAGTTCTCAGACTGCGTGCCCTTGCAGGTACAGATAGGCAGCTGCGACCGATTCGACCGCGAAGACGGGAAATGCGGTATCTTCATTAAGGTATGAGTGAACCGAACCTATTCGGGAAGCGCAGGGTGGCGGCGAAGCTCCATTACAGCATGATCAATCAGTTCATGCTCTACTGGATAAAGTGGAACCGCCCCTGCGACCTCTCCGTCCGTCGCTCGGAGAAGTCGCCCGAAACGCTCGGCATCTGTTTCTATGTGGACAGTAACGACACAGTAGACATGATGCAGGATTTAAAGAATAATCTGAAAATTGAAATAGTTGATTTATGAAAAAGGAAGATATTGAAAAAGAAGCAAGAAGTTATTCCAGTATTATGGTGGGAGGTCCCAGGCATTTGTCAGACTTCTATGAAAAAGAAAAATATGAAGCAGGATTTTAAGCCGGTGCGGAATGGCGCATTAAGGCATGACGTAAATGATTTGCCGACAGAAGAAGAGACTATATTAGGCGTATCAGAAGAATACGGATGTTTTATTTGTGGACCTGTAATTTCATGTTTTGCCGAGTTAGTAAAGGATGTTAAAATAACGAAGTGGGCATATATTGAAGACTTAATACCTAATACCAATGAATAAAAGGCTACGAAATGCTATAAAAAAAGCGGAAGATAAACAGAATGAGGCAGACCTTGCATTGCAAGCCATTTGGAAACATCTTGCTTTCTCCGGATTTAGAGACAGTGAACCTAATTTGAGCCTTGCTTCAGGAAATGAAATCATACTTGAATGGAACGGTTCAGAAATGAATGTAAATGAGATAATAGATTATATGGAATCAAGAGGATATATAATGCCCAATGATTTTATTGATGTGTTCAATTAAAGTATAACAAAATTTTGCCCGAAGATTAAAAACAAAGAATCCCCGACAACCAACCGGCTGCCGGGGATTTTTGTATCTATATGTCTGCTAATTTGGTCAGCTCGTGCCAATTACGTATTTTTGTACAAACAGATGCAGCAGCCAACTTGCATAACCACACTTAAAGCCGACAATTATGGGACGAAACAGCCAACTTATAGAAGAACGTAACCGGCAGATAGCACAGTCTTACTTCGAGCTCGAACCGGTACTGAGAAACTACGCCGATATAGTGAAAGCACTTTCAAAAGCCTTTTTCCTGAGCGAATACCGCATACAGGCCATTATCCGGCAGATGGTGAAAGAAAACACCTTCAAGCCGTCGGGCGAAGCACGCAAGCACGTGCGCAAGCGTATCTCTCCGCAGCATATCCAGCTAAGCCTTCAGCTATCTTTTTAACGCCGGAGAAATGCTGATTTTTACCGGTTCGTCCACTTTTGTCTGGTCGGATGTGAAGTATTCCGTCACTTCTACATTGTAGGTAGACTCATACACCTTGATGCCGTGATTGTACGTATAGAAGCGGCTGGCCGTCCGTACCAGTGCTCCGCTCTCTCCGGCGCGGTAGCCTTGCAGAAGCAGATGCAGGCGTTTCCTTACTTCATCCCTTTCCCTTATTTTTTCCACCGTGCCGCTACGGTAGTGCGTATCGTCGTAGCAGTCTATAATGAGGCGTACACGCACGGTGCAGGTTCCGCTCTGGCTCAGTCCCAGTACATTGGTCCAGCTTGTTTCGGCTGCATCTATCAGCACAGCCGGAAAGGTCAGCGGATAGGTCTCGCGGTTGGGGTCGTCTATCATTTCCAGTTGTCCGCAGTCTTCGTCTACGGTCTTCATTTCGGGCATGTGCTGCCCTACGTGATTAACGAGATGTTCTAAAATGCTCTCCATATTGTTTAATAAATCGTTGCAGTTCGGTATCTATAATTTTACGCAGTTCTTTCTCCATATTCGGGTCGCTGCCGAAGAAACGGCGTTGCGGCATACGGATGATGCTTCCCACCTTCTTCAGTGCCATGTTGCGCCAGAATTCGGCTTCACGCGTCAGGGCTTCGTTTCCTTTGGTCTGCCGCAGCCCGCCTTTCTTTTTGGTGAGCCGTCTGCCTTTGGCTTCGGCATGGCGGTACCAGAAGTAGCGTTTCATCTTTGCAGTTACGGTGATGGTTCCTCCGTAGTTGTGTATGGCTCCGTATTCCACTTGGTTGCGGATGTACACCTTTCCGGGTTCGGGCTTGAAGTAGGTACTGTCTCGCAGGTGGTTGGTACCGGAAAGCAGTGTGCCGTAGCGTCCCGTTGTGCCTTTAAAGCTCAGCCTGCGGCGGTAAGGTTCTTTCCACTCTTTGCCGTTGTATGCGCTTTGCGAGAACCGCTGCCGGGTAAGGGCTACGGCCTTTGTACCTACCTTTACGGGCAGGGTGCGGGTGTAAAGCCGCTGCAGTCCTGCTACGGCTTTCTGTATGTTTCCTTGAAGGTCGGGTGCAGGCATGGCTATTCCTCCTTTCCTGTAATCTTGCGTACAGCCTCTCCGGCTCCCGGATAGGCTTCCGTGTAATACGGATGCGAGTCGCTGAACAGTTTGCCGTCGGTGGCCGGATTGTTGTTCAGTCCGGGCACTTCGGGTACCGGTGTAAAGTCGGCCACTGTACCGGTAGTGGCAGGTTCGTCCGTAGCCTGCAGGCTGCACTTGCAGTTCCATCGGTCGCCGGGGCGATGGCTGAGCCAGAACGGGTGCTTCACCGGAAGAGTAAGGCGTGCTTCCCAGTATTGCTTATGGGCGATATCGGGGTCGGGCGATGTGGTAGGCATCCACCGCAGGTTAGGCAATACATCTTCGTAGGCTTCGAAGTGTTTCCAGTCGGCTGCCTGGTGTGCACGCAGCACGGCCGTATCGTATTCTGTACGCAGCCAGTGTATCACGTAATGGTCGGCAATGTCTTTCACGTCCTTTACCCATTCGTCGAAAGGCTTCAGCTTTCCGTTATCGCCTATCATGCGGGCTGCAAGGTCGTTCTGCATGCGGTGCGTGCGGAAGGCAGAGAATACCTCGTTGTTGCTGCGCAGCTGTTCGTAGAAAAGCTCATCGCCTACAGGGTAGTCGGAATCTGCCAGCCCCTGTACGGTGGCTTCGTTGAACAGGCGCAAGGTTTCTTCGAAGGCATCGCGCTGTATGTCGTCGCGCACGTTCAGTCCGTCGTATATCTCGCGAAGCATCTTGCTCAGTACCTCCTTGCTGAACTCCACAGCGTCTTCTACCTCGTTGTGAAATCCTCCGCACACACTGCACCGCTGGTCGTACAGGTTATTCATCAGAACGGCAAAGCCCCGTTTTTCTTTTTCGGGGCTACTCCGAAAAAATCGTGCAGCCAGTTGCGGAAGTCGTTGCGTGCACGGTTGTACCAGGTCTGTGCCTCGTTGTCCATCGTCTGGCGGCGGTTTCGCGTCGTCTGCTGCCCTGTAGTCTGACTTTGCAGCTGTCCCGCCATTTCCTCCTGCAGGCGGCGGTTGGCTTCTTCCTGTGCCCTTATTTCGGCTTTCTGTGCCTCGTAGTCTTCCGGCTTGTCGATAAGCAGCACTTCGTAGATGTAGTCATCCGATACAGGCACACCCATGGCCTTCACCTTCTGGATGACATCTACCTGCTGATTGGGATTCAGTCCGCGGTTCTTCACGTACACAAACTCCCCGCCTTCGGTATTTACGCACAGTGCATTGAAAATGTCCGTCATGTGATAGTTCAGCACATCGAGTACAAAGTCGCGGTCGTCTGCCTTCAGCAGATCTTCTTCTTCCTGGTGTACGGTGCCCAGTGCCTGTGTGCCTGTACTCTTGGCATCGGTGGTAAGTGTATTCCCCAGCACACGTACAGACATCTCCGTGTTGCACGCATCCTTGAAGCGTTCGTACAGGTCTACCGTACCGCTCTTGTTGGCACTCTCTATCAGATTCAGGCTCGACTCCTTGGGATGGATGTATACCGCATTGGCACCCTGCCGGCGTGCATCCTGCAGGAGTCGTGTGCGTGCTTCTTCGTCTCCGGCATCGTAGGTATATTCGCGGATGGGCATACCGAATATCTCGCAGAACTGCTTCCAGTTGCCGAAGTTGCTGCGTTTGTACAGTACCATGGGCAGCAGTTCTGCCAGCATACCGAGGTCGCGCGGATCATCGCCCACAAAAAGCATATTCTCGAACGCATCTACCGGGATGCCGTCTGTATCGCTCTGGTAGCGCAGGATAACACGGCGCACAGGGTCGTAGTGCTTGTAAGGTATCTTGTCGTAGTTGATGTATCCGTCTTCTCCGCGGTAGAACTGGAAGAGTGTATATCCCCAGAACTTGGACATCAGCACTTCCTTGATGAACTTGCGGAACCACGGCGAGCGTATTTCCTTGTTCACATTGTCGTCGGGCTTTCCGTCGCGACGGAACTCGATAGGGATACGGCTTACTCCCACCTTTCGCTTTTCGATGATACCGCCCAGGTGAAGGTCGAGCAGAGCCGACTCATACATGTCGTACAGGCGGGCACGGTTGTAGAAGTCGATAGCCTTGGCCGAATTGAGTGCACTGATATACGAGCTCATGTCGAAGTAGAACAGCTCCGGCATCTGAAGTATGATATCCGGCTCGCGTCCGTAGGGCGTGCCGGCATAAGAAGGCTTTGTCTGGGTGACACCACCACTGGTGATGCGTCTTTTTTTCTTTGGTCTTGCCATTTGTTTGAGTTTTTAAGTTTTTCAGTTTTTAAGTTTGCTTGTTTCCGATTTGTCAGTTTAGGAGGGGTTTTAAAGTGTGTTTAAAAACAACTTAAAAACTCAATAACTGACAAACTCAAAAACTTAATAATACGGATTCCAAGGCTCGTTGCTGGCTATCTGCCAGGGGCTGTTTCCTGTCTGCGTGTCGGGCGGCAGTTCCGGCAGTCCTTCTATGTTGGCCTTGTAATCGTGTACATCGCGCAGGAACTGCATTGCATCGTCGTAGCGGTTCTTCCGGATATCCGACATCTTGTAAGGGTTATGCTGGCAGAATATCTCGTATACTGCAATATCGAGACATACTTTCAGTACAAGCACATTACGGTCTTCTCCTTCTGCGGAAAATATGGAATCGCAGTCGTAACGGCTGTTCAGCAGACTGCGCACGGTAGAGATGGCGCGGTTTTCGCACACTTCAATCACGGCACTGCTCCCCGATTCTTCGCGCAGCAGGCTGTCGAGTATGTCACGGTGTATCGTGGCGTCGTAGTCGGTCAGTTGAATAAAGTTGTTCATAGATTATTGATGCGTTTTATTGATAAATCGTAATATTCTTTGTCTATCTCAAAACCTATGTAATTGCGTTTTGTGTTTATACAGGCAATTGCTGTTGTTCCACTACCCATACAATTATCTAATATTGTTTCACCTTCATTGGAATATGTTTTGATAAGGTACTCAATTAAAGCTACTGGTTTTTGAGTTTCATGTATCGGATTTTTTTCACACTTAAACTGAAGAACATCAAAAGGATAATTAGTATATTGACTTATTATAATCTGCCTGTGAGATGGCCTTTTACCGACCATAGAACCAAAACGAGTTCCACTTTTATCTATTCTGATTTTTTCTTTTTTAATTAATCCTTGAGGGTTGTAAATCATCTTGTTTTTACTCCCATTTGCTATACATCCTGTAGAAAATACCATAATCTCCTCATAGGATGTCATTGGTCTATTTTTTGCATTAATAAAGTTACCTTTATTGTTTTTAAACCATATCCATTTATACCGATATAATTCAGGCATACTTGATATAATTTTATAAGAAAACGAGCCACTTGCAAACAAAATAATTGCCCTATTTTTTTTTATAATGCGATTATATTGTTCCCATAGTTTTTCAAAAGGAATAATTTTGTCCCACTTGCAGGATGTTGTACCATACGGCAAATCGCATATAATACAATCTATACTATTGTCAGGAATTCGTTTCATTCCTTCCAAACAATCTTCATTATAAATTTTGTTTAATTCCATAATATCACCATGAAAAAGGGTTACTATCTTTGAACTCGCTGTATCCGATGGTCACACCGGGGTCGAGTTCCTTTATTTTCTCATTGATTATATTGAAGCATCCTTCTATACAGTCGGGACCGTCGGCAGGATACGGAAGGTTGAGTTCGAACAGGCTGAACTGTTCGCGCAGCTCTTTCATGTGCGGATTGTCTTTCTCTTCTTCGTTGAACACCCACATACCGTTTCTGTCGATAGGTTCAAGATTGGCTTCTATACGTGTGGCCTTGTCCATCTTGCTTCGTCCGTCTCCCTTGATGTACAGGTTATCTTTCCGCTTTTCGTTCTGCTCGCGGATAAGCGGCTTGAACACCTGTTCGAAGAAAGGATCCTGCAGTGTGTTGTTTTCCTGGTAGCAGTATACCGTACACTGGCTGCCTACGTACTTGCGGAGCTGGTAGAACCAGTCGATGTACTCTGCATTGGTTACACGTCCAACAAAGCCCTTGATAATGTAGTAGGTGCTGCGTATCTTTCCGCACAACCATACGGCTTTTGTAGAGCTGGCCTTGTTCTTGCTGTTGCTGTATGCGGGGTCTCCGTAGATGACTGCAAACTTGAACTTCTTCAGTGACGGCACTTTTCCGAAAGGCAGATTATGGAAGATGTTTCCTTCCGTCACGGGGTTGTTCATGTATTCGCCTTCGAACGCGGCCTTGCTGATGCTCTTGCGTATACGGGCAATGGCTTCGGGCGTATTCTTTTCCGGCCATGTGCTGTTACCGTTCTTGTCTACCAGGTTGATGATGTCCCAGTGGTCGGCCATTGCACCGGCTCTTGCTACACAGGTGTCTTTTGCGATGATGTTTCCGCAGAATACCACCAGTGTAGGCTCGCTGACAGAACGTGTAGGATACAGGGCTTTTTCCCACCATTTCCACTTCTTGTTCAGCGTGTCGGGGTTGCGGCAGTCTACATCGGTGTCGAAGTCATCGACAAGCAGCACATCCGGACGGATGGCTTCGTTACGGCTACCACGAGGCGCGTTGCCCGCACCTACTCCGTAAAAGGCACAACCGCACTTTGCCACAAACTCCGTATCGGTCCACTGCCCGATATTCACCTGCTCGCCATAAAAAGCCTTGATACGGCCGTTTGCCTCGAAGTTGGCCTTATACGGGCGAAGCAGCTTCTCTGCACTGGTCTCTGTGGCACTGGCAAGGATGACATTCTTTTTCTTCCCGCTCAGTGCCAGGTACATTACGCAGAACATTACGATGGTACTCTTTGCGTTCTCTCGGCTCCAGCTCAGCACTTCGAACCATTCGTCGTGCTCCAGTATTCGCTTGATGGCCTTTATCTGGAATTTGGCAAAGGGGTACTTGGTATATCGCGGAAAGAAATACTCAATCCATTCTATCGGGTGGGCTTCCAGATATGCTTTCTTCTTCGCTTTATCCGCTTCGGTCATATTCACCTCTACGGGCGTGGAACTGGCAATGTCGTTAATGTACGCTTCCCATTCCTTCAGCTTCATCTTTTCTTCGTAAGTCATATCACTTGATCTGTTCTTTCAGGAATAAATCCCACAGTTTTACATACTCTTTTGCCTTTTCGAGGTCTATGCGCCTCAGAAATTCTCCAAACCTCATACCTGAACTGATAATGTCGCTGATGCCGACATCGTTCTCCAGACTCTTGATGGCTGCAGCCAGTTTGGCCATTACATCCGCTTCTTTGCTGTCGGGGTGTCGTTTTCCCGGTTCTCTGGCAAGAATCGCTCCGTTAAGATTCTCCAGCTGCTGGTACAGACGCAGAAGAGACTGTTCGCGTGTGATGCTCATGCCTGCCTTCAGGCTGTCCCAGTTTCCGGACTTAGCCCATCGGCTGATGGTCTGTCGCTGTGCACCTACTTTTTCTGCAATCTCCTCGTAAGTGTAATTCCCCAGCAGGTAGAGTTCCTTTGCCAGCTGTTTTCTTTGTTCGCTTTTCAAATCTGCCATACATATCTATTTATTACAGAGCAAATTTCAGATTATAAGGTGAAGCGGAAAAACTGCGTTTGCATGATGCCACTTTATCGTGGCACGATGAAAAAGCCGTTTCTCTGTGCTGTGCTTTATCTCCAATTTTGCAACAGAGAAAATGACGAAAGAATGAAAACTGTATTTACAAATCAGATCACAGAAAACGGTAAAGTACGCGTGTTGTTGTACGGAAATGTTGGCGACGGCGAAAAGGTAGACAGCGGGCGCGTTGTTGCTGAGCTTATGGAGTTGGCTGCTGCATACAGCAAGATTGACGTTCACATACATTCCAACGGTGGCGATGTGTTTAGCGGCATCGCCATCTACAATGCGCTTCGTACTGTACAGGCTGATGTAACCATATATATAGACGGTCTGGCGGCAAGCATTGCGGGTGTGATTGCCCTTTGCGGAAAGCCGCTGTACATGAACAAGTATGCCCGGCTGATGATTCATCGCGTATCGGGAGGCAGTTGGGGAACGGCCGACGAACTCCGACGCGCGGCAGATCTGGCCGAAGAACTGGAAAACGATCTGGCAGCAATGATAGCCGGACGGTGCAAGATGTCTGTAGAAGAAATCAAGGCCAGATACTTTGACGGATCTGAGCACTGGATAAGTGCCGCGCAGGCTCTTGATATGGGGCTTATAGACGGTATTGTAGACACTGGAGAGAAGCTGTCGGACAATGTATCGAACACTGAATTATACAACTATTTTATGAACCGGCTCCACGAGCCACAAAACCACAATGATATGACTTTTATTGAAGAATTGAAGAAACGTCCTTCGTTCGCTAATATGGGAACAGAGGAAGAGATGTTGAAACACATCACCACAATGGAAAATCAGGCTGCCAAGGTGCCGGCTCTTGAAGCAAGGGTAACAGAACTGAGCAACCAGCTGGCTGAAAACAAGAAAACAGCACATCAGGCTTTTCTAAATCAGGCGGTAGCAGAAGGAAGACTGACTCAGGAACAGGTGCCTGTATTTATGAACCTCATGGCAAGCGACGAAGAAAACACCCGCAAGGCTGTAGAAGCAATGCCTAAGAAGGGAACTACCCGTGCAGTGAACTTCTTGCAGACCGGAGGAGCAGCAGGAACTACGGAATCATATTTTCAGAACAAAACTTGGGACGAGATAGATAAGGACGAACGCCTTGCAGAATTGAAGGCGAACTATCCGGACCTGTACAACCAGAAGTTTAACGAAAAATTTGGAAGTAAATAACTATGGCAATTCAAAGAGAACTTTGGCAGAACACGATCGTAGAAGGTCTGTTTGCCGACAATTCATTTATGAGCAAGGCGGTTAACGACGACATGTACGTTAACATGGGAAAGAAGGTGCATATCCCCAACGCCGGAGCACCGAGTAAAGTAGAAGTAGACCGCACATCTTTGCCGGCTACAGTGAAGACACGTACCGATGTGGATGTAGAATATACGCTGAACGAACTTACTACCGACCCGATTCGTATTCCTCATGCAGATACGGTAGAACTGAGCTACAACAAGCGTAACAGTGTAATCAGTCAGGATCGTGCGGAACTGATTGAAAAAGCAGCCGAACAGATGCTGTACAACTGGGCACCTTCATCAGACCAGTTTGTACGTACATCCGGATCAGCAGTGCCGGCACATACAGAAAGTGCGAGCGGAAACCGTAAAAAACTGGTTAAGGCTGACGTAAGTAAGTTGATGCTGAAATTCAACCAGCAGAACATCCCACAGACAGGACGTTATCTGTTGCTTGATGCGGACATGTATGCACAGCTGTTGGACGATTTGAGCGAAGCGGACAAATGGAGCTTCCTTCAGTCAGCAGATATGCAGAAAGGTATTCTCGGACAGCTGTACAGCTTTAATATTATGATGCGTTCTCGCGTCTTGCTGTACAACACATCCAATACTCTTAAAAAATGGTCTGAAGGTGGAGCGACCGACGACAATGCAGCCGGTTTGGCATGGCACGAAGGTTCATTATCGCGTGCACTGGGTGAAGTGAAGATGTTCGACAGTATCGACAATCCTACTTATTACGGTGATATCTATTCGTTCCTGGTACGCTGCGGTGGTGCAATCCGTCGTAATGACAAGAAAGGTGTACTTGCTTTGGTGCAGGATACTTCTGAATAAAGAAAGGAGACACGCTTATGGCATTACCTAAAATATCAATCAGTTTCCTGAACGGGCAGTTGGGTACAGTACCCGACAGCCAGGACGGGCTGCTGGCATTGGTCTGCGGAGGAACGGATGTAAGTTCCACCTTCAAACTGAATACGGCTTATACCATTTATCGCCTGAACGGTCTTGTAGATTTAGGTGTGACGGCAGAGAATAATGCCGGTCTTTACAAAATGGTACAGGAGTTTTATCAGGAAGCGGAAGAAGGTACTCCGGTGGTGATTTTTGCAGTAGCCAAAACTACCAAAATGACCGACCTCTGCGACAAGGACAGCGGTGCGCTTCGCGGACTGCTGCAAAGCCAGAAAGGTGCACTCCGTGGGCTGGTAATTGCCCGTGACCCGGATGACGAAGAAGTAGAGGCGACGGAAGGACTTGATCCGGACGTGTTTACTGCACTTCCCAAGGCACAGGCTTTGGCCGAATGGGCTACCACTGAACTTTACGCACCTGTTTTCGTGGCACTGGAAGGACGTTCTTATAAAGATGCCTCTTCGCTGAAAGACCTGAAAGACGGTGAAGACAACCGTGTATGTATTGTGATTGGCGATACGGCAGCCGGCAGCAAGAGTGCAGCAATGGGGCTTTTTGCAGGCCGTGTGGCTTCCAGTCCGGTACAGCGTAACATCGGACGCGTGAGAGACGGTTCGCTGTATCCAACTGTAATGTATCTTGGAGAAAAGGCGGTAGAAGACAGCATGGACGATATTGCTACCATCTACGACAAAGGATATATTACTCCACGCACTTATGTAGGCCGTTCCGGTTACTTTTATACCGATGACCGTCTGTGTACGGTATCGACCGACGACTATGCGCATCTGGCTAACCGCCGCGTAATCGACAAGGCTTACCGTATCGCTTATGATACGCTGCTGGACTTCATGCTTGATGAAATCTACGTAAACCAGGACGGTACCATGCAGACGGGTACGCTGAAAAGCTGGCAGGCAACCGTAGAGGGTGCAATCAATGCTCAGATGACTGCCAACGGTGAACTGAGTGCCGATACATCGGCCGGAGAAAGCGGGGCAACTTGCTACATCGACCCGAAGCAGAACGTGCTGGCTACATCTACCATCAAGATGACTCTGAAAGTCCGTCCTTACGGTTATGCGCGTAACATATCGGTAGAACTGGGATTTGATGTACAAACTAACGCGTAACAACTATGGATATTTTCAACAGTAAAGAATATGAATGGAGCGACCTGACCGTAGTTATGGCAGGTCGTCCGGTTACCAAGATCCGTGCGCTTTCCTATACCAAAAAGCAGGAAAAAGAAGCATTGTTCGCAAAGGGTAACAAGCCGCACAGCATCCAGCGGGGAAACAAGACTTATGAGGGTTCTGTCACTCTCTTGCAGAGTGAGCTGGAGGCTTTGGAAACTGCTGCAGGAGGTGATGCACTTGATGCGTCTTTTGATATTGTGGCAGCTTACGGAAATCCGCTGAAAGGTGATGTCATTCAGACAGATCTTATCAAGGGTTTTGAATTTACGGAAATTCCGAAAGGAATGAGTCAGGGAGACAAGTTTGCAGAGCATGAACTTCCGGGAATTGCTCTCGACATCAAAAACAATTACGTATAACATTTAAAAATATATTAAACTATGTTTGAATACTCAGCTGAACAACTCGCGAAATGGAAAGAAAAGCACGGAGAAAACAACGTGTTTGAAGTAACATTGGAAGACAAGAAATGTGTGCTTCACAAGCCTACCCGCCAGAATATCTCTTATGCCATGGCGGCAAGTTCCGGAGGCAAGGACGGTGTGAAGATGCAGGAAGCTCTGCTCAACGGCTGCTGGATTGACGGTGACCCTGAATTCAAGACAGACGATGCCTTTTTCTTCGCTGTATCGGCTCAGATTGAAGGCATGATGGAAATTAAACAGGCCGAGTTAAAAAAGTTGTAGAGGACGCGGACGGACGAATCGAGGCAAACTGGGTAAGCTACCACAATACGCTGTTGCGGTATTACCTGCACATAGACCCCGATACGCTGACCGACGAAGAATGGGCGGAAACGATTGCCCAGCTCGCGGATATACGCAAACAGGAAGCCAAAGCAAACAGACAGTGATATGAATATACTTCAGTTTCTTATTAACATACAGGCAAAGGACAACGGCGTAATAGGCCGTGTGAAAAGTTTGCAGGACAGGCTTGATGCAGCCGACAGGTCTGCTTCCCGCCTTACCTCGACGATAGGAACCGGCCTTCGGTCGGCTATCCTGTCGTTGCCGGGAGCGGAGTTTTTTACAAATCCTATTGTGGCGTTGACAGCCGGTGTGGGCGTGGTTTCCAAACTGGGTATGGATGCAGACCGTACTGCTGTTTCGTTTGAAGTGATGCTTGGCTCCCAGAAGAAAGCGGCCGACATGCTGAATGAAATGAACAGGTATGCGGCAGATTCTCCTTATTCGAGACTGGGCGTACAGGAAGCAGCTCAGACGATGCTCGGCTTTGGAGTGGAACAGGAACGTATTCTTCCATCTTTGCGTACACTGGGAGATATTGCGATGGGTAACTCCGAGCGTTTTAAAGGGCTTGCGCTTGTTTTCTCTCAGGTGGCGGCAGCCGGTAAGCTCCAAGGCCAGGATTTGCTGCAGCTCGTTAGCAACGGATATAATCCCCTGAATGATATTTCGAAGCTTACAGGTAAGTCAATGAGTCAGCTGAAGGATGAAATGAGCGAAGGGAAAATTTCCTTTGACATGATGCTTCAGGCTATGCAGGCGGCTACAAGTGCAGGAGGAAAATATTACGGTATGGTAGACCGTATCGCCAAGACTCCTTTCGGCCGTTTCGGGCAGTTGGCCGACCAGTTTAAAGACACTTTAATCAGTCTTTATAAAGTAGTAGAACCTTTGCTTATACCTGCATTTGACCTGCTGAGCAGTGTAATGACGGCAGCACAGCCTGTCATTACTGCTATGGCTTCAGGTATGCAGTGGCTTGTAAACAACTTTAAGGATCTGGCACCGTATGTAATCGCAGCCGCAACAGCATGGGCTACCTACAATACATACATGTTTGTCAGTACCTCGATACTGAAAGGGTGGACCGTCGCACAATGGCTGCAGGTAACGGCAATGATGGCCGCTGAAAAAGCACAATGGCTTCTGAACGCCGCCATGTCTGCAAATCCTATCGGCTTGGTAATATCTCTTGTGGCTGCACTTGTAGCTGCTATAGTATACTGCTGGAATAAGTTTGCCGGATTCCGTGCATTTCTTATGACGGCATGGGATACGATAAAAGGCTTTGGGGTTGCTATAAAAGATGCGCTTATCAACCGTTTCTGGGAACTAATAGAAGGAATTGGCGCAACTGGAAAGGCTCTGATAGCTTTGGTAAAAGGAGATTTTAAGCAAGCCTGGAAAGAGGCAGAGGCCGGTGTGAAAAAGCTGGCAGGTGTAGAAACAGTACAGAAGCTGGCTACACAAAGCAAGACAGTGGTGCAGAATACCGGAAAATGGTATGAAGATCACCTGAAGCGAGAACAGGCTAAACAGAAGGCAAAGGAATCGGCTATCAGTGACCCGCAGGCAATGGCTGGAGCCGGGACGGCAACTTCTGTTCTTCCGGGAAGCGGAGGAACTGGAAATGCCGATACCGGAAAGGCTAACGAAATTACAGCAGGAGGTACGAGAAATACACAGATTACCATCAACATCACCAAGTTCTTTGATTATCTGAATGTGACGATGATGGATAAAACAGATACTACGGAACTTCAGCGGGTAGTATTGGAGTGTATGAACAGAAGTTTGGAAACAGCAATGTCAGCAGCAAGATGAGTGTAAGCAAGTTTATATTGGGCAATATTGCAGCCCGTACTATCGGGCTGAAAGTTCCGCCGTACTGGCTGTTCAATCAGCCGGTAGTGACAGAAGAAGATCCGTCCGGATACAAGGAACTGATGCTCCTGGAAGACGCGGAGCTGGAAGATATGGTGCGTACCAATGCACTGGGTGTACCGATGCGCTTTCCGCTTGAAGTTCAGCCGGAAGGCGGTGAGTGGTGGCTGCTACCTATAGAACCGCTTATTACGATAACCGGACGCAACATCATTGTGAAGCGGCAGGTGTCGAAAGGCAAGATTCGCGGATCAATAAAAGAACGGTGGACACAGGACGACTATCAGATAAAGATAGAAGGTGCCCTGATGAATCTTACTCAGAACGATTATCCCGCCAAAGATGTGCAGAAGTTGCGCACTCTATGCGAGTCGGCCAAGCTGAAAGTCCGTTGTCCTCTATTCGAATTGTACAGTATTAACCAGATTGTGATAGAGAATTATGAATTTCCATTTACGGCAGGTGTACAGAACCAGGCGTATACGATTACCGCCTACAGCGACGACACATACAAGCTGCTGCTGAAACAGAACGATATGAAGTGATATGTATACGATGGGTTACGACATACAGGTAGGTGATTATAAGCTGGGCATGCTCGACAAGGTAGAGATACATCGCAGCGTGGAGCTGCTGGCAGATACGGCTCTTGTTACACTTCCGGCTTCGGAGTATAACAAGACGCTGGATATTGAACAGCAGATACACAGAGGCGATGCAATAACTGTTCTTCTGGGATATAAGGAAACAGGCTTGCGCGAAGAGTTCCGCGGATACGTGCAGCGCATAGGAACGGATAACGGCAGCATTACACTGGAGTGCGAGGACGAACTTTTCAAGTTTCGTGTACCGGTGCCTGATGCCGTTCTTGCAGATGTATCCCTGGAAGATCTTCTGAAAAAAGTGGTGGAAGGTGTAGGCGGTGGTTATGAGATAGACTGCGACTACAGCTGGAAGTACGAAAAATTCGTGATACATACCTCTACCGGATATGATATACTGAAGAAAGTGCAGGAAGAGTGCGGAGCCGATATCTACTTGCAAGGGAATACGCTGCACATCCATCCTCCCGCTGCAAAAGTAGGAGAAACGGTATTCTACAACTTTGCCTACAACGTAGAAGAGTGTGACTTGACATACAGGCGTTCTGAAGACAGAAAAGTACAGGTAGTGGTGAAAGCATTGCTCCCCGACGGCAAGGTGAAAGAGTTTGAGGTAGGTCCTGCAGGCGGTGACCGTGTAGAAGTGCGGTCGGCAACCAGTGACGATGCGTCGATGAAGCAGAGGGGTGAAACGGAACTGAAGCGTCTTTCCTTCGACGGCTACGACGGAACGATAAGCACCTGGATGATTCCTTACTGCGAGCCCGGATATGTGGCGCAGCTGCACGATGCAGACTACGACTACAAGGACGGACGGTATTACATAAGGGCTGTGACTACAGAATTCAGCAGCAGCGGTGGAAAAAGAACAATAGAATTAGGTATTAGATTGAGTTGATATGGATAACAACAAACGATTGGCAGACAATATACGCAATCTTATGGGCGGTAAGAATATTACGGTCTATCAGGGCATTGTGAAGAGTGTGGAAGGAATAACCTGTACGGTGACTTTCGGTTCTCTCGATGTGGATGGCGTAAGGCTTCGCGCTTCGGAAACGGAGAATGACAGCCATCTGCTGATCGTTCCAAAGAAAAGCGTCGTAGGCAGTGACGGTAGGAAGTCTTTCAGGAGACCTTGCACAGCTGGTGGTTCTGGCGGTGGATGAAGTGGAAAGTATTACCATTAACGGCGGGAAGCTTGGAGGACTGATTAATATTGAAGCATTGACGGAAAAAATCAATGATTTGGTAGCGAAGTTCAACGGTCACACGCATCAGGTAAGCACTACCGGTACAGCTACCTCCCAGACAGGTACTGCAGCTGCTACTG
>OGYX01000682.1_pt1 | contig 26173 bp, 20 predicted proteins | sample 1576601 | NCBI WGS metagenome assembly OGYX01 (sample SAMEA3541561, study PRJEB24748) | human gut metagenome | biome: human gut; feature: human-associated habitat; material: faeces | place: China | collected 2012 | reverse complement strand
ACATATCGGCAATTCGCCGTTGGCTTTCTTTTCCATCCAGATATAGATTTACAGCATATGTCTTATCCTCAACAGATACTTTTCTTTTAGACATAAAATATGCTCCCTCCTAAGTGACAAGTTTTTATTATTTCACTTGTCTACCTAGAAGGGAGCATATCAAAGCGACAGCCCCTGTCGGTTTCTTTTATTAAGTTTATTCTATTTCAAGTTTACTTTGTCAAATCTTCCAAGATAACTATTTGATCATCCTTAGAAATGCTTCGTGTATTCTTGTATCTTGATCTAATTCTGGATGGAATGCAAATGCCATCTGATTCTTATATTTCACTCCGACAATACGATCCTGTACGATACTGAGGATCTCAGGTGTGTTTCCGGAAGCGTCAGCATGAACGGATTCTACAAAAGGGGCACGGATGAAAGTCATAGGAATTTCACCGATACCGGCTGCTTCAGCATTCGTATGGAAGCTTCCAAGCTGGCGACCATAGGCGTTTCGCTTGACTGTCATAGGAATGGTTTCAAAATAGGTTTCGTCTTGTTCAGCAATGTCAGAAGCCAGGAGAATCATTCCGGCACAAGTAGCCAGAACGGGAATACCGGATTCAATCTTCTCTTTTAAAGGTTCGAACATGTTAAGATCGTGTAAGAGTTTTCCCTGAACGGTGCTTTCACCGCCGGGAAGGATAATCCCATCAAAATCTTTTTGCAGATCAGAAGCCTGTCGGAGTTCAATGGTATGAACTCCAAGCTTTTGAAGCATCTGTTCGTGTTCTATGAATGCTCCTTGAAGGGCAAGTACTGCGATTGTCATTTTATTTTCCTCTTTCTGCCATGAGAAGTTTAATTTCCTGTTCGTTGATGCCGACCATAGCTTCACCAAGGTCAGATGAAAGTTCAGCGATCAGTTTTGCATCTGTATAGTTTGTAACGGCCTGTACGATAGCGGCAGCACGCTTCGCTGGATTTCCGGATTTGAAGATACCGGAACCTACAAAGACCCCCTCGGCGCCTAACTGCATCATAAGAGCAGCATCAGCAGGAGTTGCAACACCGCCGGCAGCAAAGTTTACAACAGGAAGTTTTCCGTTTTCATGTACATAAAGGACAAGATCATAAGGAACCTGCAACTGTTTGGCTGCCTCGAAAAGTTCATCTTCACGCATACTTACTAGTTTGGAAATTTCACTGTTCATTTTGCGCATATGGCGAACTGCCTGAACAATATCACCGGTTCCCGGTTCACCTTTTGTACGGATCATAGAAGCTCCTTCATTGATACGTCTAAGTGCTTCGCCAAGATCTTTTGCACCGCAGACAAATGGAACACCAAACTCTCTTTTGTTAATATGGTAGACATCATCTGCAGGTGAAAGGACTTCGCTTTCATCAATATAGTCGATTTCAATTGCCTGAAGTACCTGAGCTTCTGCAAAATGTCCGATTCTGCATTTGGCCATAACAGGGATTGAAACAGCTTCCTGGATTCCTTTGATCATCTTCGGGTCACTCATACGGGAAACTCCACCAGCAGCGCGGATGTCAGCCGGAATTCTTTCCAGCGCCATAACAGCACATGCACCGGCAGCTTCTGCAATCTTTGCCTGTTCCGGAGTTGTAACATCCATGATCACTCCACCTTTTAACATCTGTGCCAGATTTTTATTCAATTCATAACGTTCATTATTTGTACTCATTTTTAAATCCCCTTTTCTTTACTAATTCGATAGGTAATAGTATAATGACAAAGTGACTATATAAAAATACTCAGTTTTGATATATTCAAAAAGGTCAGAATGGAGAAAAAAGTAAATATGTTGACATATAATTTTGAAAATATAGGGTCAGATACGCTCTATGAATATTTGTATAAATGTATCAAGAATGACATTATTCAAGGGAAAATTAAGAGTGGAGAAAAACTTCCATCAAAGCGTGCACTTGCAAAAAATCTGGCCATAAGTGTGATCACTGTCGAGAATGCCTATGGTCAGCTTGCAGCAGAGGGATATATTTATTCCGTTCCAAAGAGTGGATTTTATGTAGCAGACCTGCGGGATGACAGAATGAAAAGCGAGAGTGGTTTATCAGAAAATAGGATTTACAGCAATAAGTTAAACCTTACCGGTGGAAAGAATGCTTATATCGCAGATTTTACGAGTAATCAGACGGAACAGAGTGCATTTCCATTTTCTATTTGGACAAAGACGATGCGGGCAGTAATGAATGACTATCAGACTGAATTGATGCTTAATCCACCGTGTGGCGGAGTAATGGAATTAAGACAAAGCATTGCGGATTATCTGAAAGCATTCCGAAACATGACGGTGCGGCCGGAACAGATCATTATTGGTGCTGGAACAGAATATTTGTCCAGTCTTTTGATTCAGCTTTTGGGAAAGGAATTGAAATATTCAGTTGAAAATCCGGGATATCATAAAATCGCAAAAATTTATCGCAGTATGGGAGCTTGTTATGAGTATATAGAAATAGAAGAGGACGGACCGAAGGTAGAAGAACTGGAAGAAAAAGAAATCAATGTGATACATTGTTCTCCATCGCATCATTATCCAACCGGAAGAGTAATGCCAATCAGTAAACGTTATGAGTTACTTGGCTGGGTGACAAAAACGAAAGATAGATATATTATAGAAGATGAATATGACAGTGAACTTAGATTGAACGGTAAGCCAATTCCATCGCTTCAGAGCATTGATGTATCAGGAAAAGTGATTTATATGAATACATTTTCCAAGACTTTGTGTTCAACAGTGCGAATCAGTTATATGGTGCTACCGGATGAATTGGCAGAACGATTTTACAGAGAACTTTCTTTTTATTCCTGTACGGTATCAAATTTTGAACAATATACGTTAGCGCAGTTTATGAATTCAGGATCATTTGAGAAACATATTAACCGGCTGCGTAATTATTATCAGCAGAAGAGAGACCGGATCCTGGAAGCATTTTTACAGGGAGTATTGAAAACTAAAATCAAGATTCTGGAAGAAGATGCAGGAGTACATTTTTTAATGAAAGTAGATACAAACCTGAGTGAAGAAGAATTTCTGGATAAAATGAAGAGCAAAGGAATTAAGCTGGCTGCATTGTCATCCTATTATCATTCAAGTGAGAAGAAGAAAAAGTATGAAAATATTTATGTTATGAATTATTCATTTGTTGATTGTGAAAAAATGGAATATGTTGCAAAGATGATAACGCAAGTGGAATGACATGGAGAAAAGTATGGAGGGAGAAAGATAAAATGACTTTACGAAAGAAGTTAATGCTCTCTTTTTTAATACTGGTGCTTTTGATGGGATCAATGATTGGATATTTTTCTTATCAAAATGCAAAAAATCTTGTATTGGAAAACAAAGAACAAGAGATGGCTGATACAATTAACAGAATTGATATCTCTATTAATAGTCAGGTTCAGCAGATCAATCGTCTGGCTGAAAATGTAAAATCCAGTCAAATCGTGAGGGCATATTTGAAAAAAGAGATACATACGCAGGAAGAAACAGAAGAATTAAATGATTGGATGGAAGGGCTTTTAAATCTTATATCAAGCTGCTCAGATTTGATACTGATGAATGAAGATGGAACCGTGTATTACAGCTATTCAGGCTGTCAGGCAGTGAATGATAAAAGGCGGATGGAAGTATATGAGAATGCAGCAAGTAACCTTGTTGGAGATGGTACCTGGACGGAAAAAGGAAGTTCGCTTTGTCAGAAAAATGCAGAAGAAGTAGTAACATTTATAAGTTCTATCAATAAGGTAATTCTTGCGATAGAATTGAATCCGGAGACGTTTGGACTTTTGATGTTGAATAATTATAGTACCTTTCAAAATCAGTACACTTATCTGGTGGATTGCGCCGGAAATGTTCTGTGCTCGAATAAGACAAATATTTATGATTGGGGAGATGTCGTAACAAAAGGGATGGAAAAAGGAGTTAGAAGATATGAATTCAACTGGGATAATAAGGATTATTTTGCCTGTAGGCAGTATAATGGACTGACCGGATGGGAGACTTATTCAGTGGTTTCGACAGATGATTTCTTTCCACAGGCAAAGAGACTTCGAGAAGCAATTATGGGCCTTGTTTTGCTGGCAATGCTGGCGGCAGGAGTTGGAATTTTTATTTTGTCCTATACATTTACAAGGCCAATCGGGAGATTGAAAAATGCTATGAAACAGGTCGAAGCAGGAGATTTTGAAATACAGGTAGAATCAAAAGCACATGATGAAATAGGAATGCTGATTCAGTCTTTTAATTATATGGTCAGTAGATTACGCCAATTGATTATGGAAGTATACCAACAAAAACTGGCACAGAAGAATGCAGAACTTACAGCACTTCAGGCTCAGATCAATCCACATTTCCTTTACAATACATTAGATTCTATCAATTGGATGTTAATTGAAAAGGGAGAATGGGAGATAAGTGATGTTGTAGTATCTTTAGGAGATATTTTGAAATATTCACTTCATGGAGAGGAGATGCTTGTACTTTTTGAGGAAGAATTAAAATATATTGAAAGTTATCTTTGTATTCAGAAGAACCGATTAGAAGATCGTCTGACAGTTCAGATAGAAATAGATGAAGAAGCAAAGCTGTGTTTTGTTCCGAAGCTGATTCTTCAGCCGATTGTGGAGAATGCGATTCTGCATGGAATTGAGAAGAAGAAGGAGATGGGCAGAATCCAGATTCAAGCGATCGTCAGAGAAGGAACTCTTGAGATACGTGTAACAGATGATGGAATCGGTATGCAGCCAGATCGTTTGATGAGGTTTAGGGAGAGTATTATGTCAGATGAAATCAGTGGAAAGCATATTGGAATGCGAAATGTACATCGTAGAATTCAGTTGCATTTTGGAGAGGCATATGGATTAAAAATTGACAGTGAATGGCAGAAAGGGACAACCGTTACTATTCTTCTCCCGGTAGAAGAGGTGAATCAGGCAAAGGAGGTTACAGAAGATGAAAATCGTAATTGTAGATGATGAACCGAAGATCAGGAATGGTCTATCAAAATTATTGTCATCCAGACCTGGATTTGAGATTATAGGTGTATTTGAAAATGCTATGGAAGCGCTGGAACAGTTGTCTGTTTCTTATGCGGATGTGATTATTACTGATATTAAGATGCCGGAGATTAATGGTCTGGATCTGATCAATCGAATCCGTGAAAAGGATGAGAATACAAAAATTATTATATTAAGTGGTTATAGTGATTTTTCTTTTGCACAGAGAGCAATAGAGCTTGGTGTGACCAGATATCTGACAAAGCCTACAAATGCCAGAGAATTGATTGGAATTCTAGAAGAAATTGAGAAAAATATTCAGAAACCTCGGAGTGAAGAAAAACAAGAAATGAAAGTGACAAATCTTTTTGTTCAGAAAGCGATGGACTACATTTCTATGAATTATTCACAAAAGCTGACCTTGACAAAGATTTCAGAACAACTTTGTATCACGCCCAACTATTTGAGTGAGTTGTTTAAAAAACATACAGGTCAGAATGTATCTGAATATATTATAGATTACCGGCTGGAGAAAGCTTGTCAATTTCTTAAAAATCCGCAGCTTAGAATAGGAGAAGTTTCAGAAAAAGTGGGAATTAACGATGTTCGTTATTTCAGCAGTATGTTTAAGAAAAAATATAATCTTACGCCGACAGAATACAGAAACAAACAATAAAAGATAAAAACCGTAAATATTAAACAAAAATAGAAAGTTATCACATTGAAAATACAACAAAATGTACTAAAATTGAAGTATAAGATATCAATGCGCAAATGATATATCGAAACAAAAATAAAAAATAATGGAGGTACATTATGGGGGCTTTTCAAAGACAGATAGGCGATATGGTAGAATTGACACCGGAAGGTGAAAAGGAAATCCATAAATACAAAAATAATTATGCAGATGCGACAAAACCATTGAGTTCAAAAGAGCGTAACTGGTCAGCATGGGACATGGGAAATCTGTGGATTGGTATGATTGTATCTATCGCAGTATATCAGGTGGCAAGTGGACTGATCGTATCTGGTATGTCATGGGCACAGGCATTGTTAACGATTGTATTAGGACATACACTAGTTATGATTTTTGCAGTTGTTCTTGGACATTTCGGTACAAAGTATGGACTTGGTTATCCGATGCTCAGTAAAATGGTGTTTGGATCAAAAGGAACTGTAGTCCCGTCAATTGTCCGTGGAGTACTTGGGTGTTTCTGGTTCGGTGTTCAGGCATGGATTGGCGGTCAGGCACTTAATGCAATTATCGCAGCAATCATTCCAGCATGGCATGGACTTGGATTTAAAGGTTTATTTATTTCGTTCTTATTATTCTGGGCAATGAACGTATATATTGCAGGATCAGGATCCAGTGCATTACAGAAACTGGAAAAGTTTGCAGCACCGGTATTGATTGTGTTGAGCTTTATCGTAATCATCTGGGGAATTAGAAGTGCAGATTGGAGTGTGTCGAAACTTCTTTCTGACCCATCTCTTCAGGGAGATCCGTCCAAGAATTTCTGGACACTGTTTTTCCCGGCATTGTCTTCAATGATTGCATTTGACGGTGGTATTGCACTGTCTATGGCAGATTTCACAAAGAACTGTAAAACACAGAAGGCACAGGCAGTAGGACAGCTTGTCGGGGCACCTGTAATGACAGCATTCATTTCCTTTGTAGGAATTTGCGGAACAGCAGGAGCAGCAATTGTATTTAAAGAAGCAATCTGGGAGCCGGCAGTTCTTGTAAGTAAATTTGACAATCCGATTATTGTAATTATTTTCTCGTTGTTCATTATTATGGCAGTACTGACAACAAATGTTGCAGCAAATCTGGTTCCACCGACAAATGTTATCGCAACTTTATTTGCAAAGAAAGTAAGCTACAAAAAGGCTGCTTTGATTGCAGCAGTACTTGCTTTATTTGCTCAACCGTGGAATGCACTGGCAAGTGCGTACGATTTGATTTATAATGTATGTGGAATGCTTGGAGCGTTGCTGGGACCTATCTCAGGATTATATCTGGTATCCTATCTGTTTGAGCATAAGACAGAGGTTGATATGGTTGATATGTACAAGGAAGACGGCGGAAAATATTATTATTCAAAAGGCTTTAATGTACCGATCATCATTATTTTTGTGGCAGCAATGATCATTATCTTTGCCGGAAAATATATTGCACCACTGAAATTTATCTTTGACAATGCATATGTAGTAGGAAGTATCGGTGCAGGTCTTGCATACTTTATCTATATTAAAGCAGCAAAAAGAGGTTAGAAACAGCACTTATCAGGCACAAAAATCACCGCAGCTATGGAAAAGCATAGACTGCGGTAGAAGTATAACTGAAACTAAGAGAGGAGTTGAAGTATCATGAAAACACTTGTAAAAAATGGAATGATCGTATCACCGGAGGACACTTATGAAGCAGATGTCCTAATTGAGGATGGTGTGATCGAATGTATCGGAAAGAACCTGGAAGCAAAATTTGGGGATGCAGATAAGGTGATCGATGCAAAAGGAAAATATGTTCTCCCGGGAGGTATTGATGTTCATACACATATGGATATTGATGTCGGAATCGCGAGAGCAGTAGATGATTTTTATACAGGTACTGTTGCAGCCGCATGCGGCGGAACTACAACAATCGTAGACCATATGGGATTCGGACCGGCAGGATGCCCATTACATCATCAACTGGATGTATATCATGGACTGGCAGACGATAAAGCTGTTATCGATTATGGATTCCATGGAGTAGTTCAGCATGTAGACGAGTCTATTTTAAATGAGCTTGAGACAATGATGGATGACGGAGTCCAGAGCACAAAGGTTTATATGACTTATGGCTATAAGATTGATGATGATGGTATTTTAGAAGTTCTTAAGAAGATGAAAGAACTGCATGGAATTACAGCATTCCATTGCGAGAATCATTATGTGGTAGAGCATCTGAAGAAAGAATATGGTGATGCCGGAAAGACAGCACCGATCTATCATGCAAAGAGCAGACCGAATCTTGCAGAAGCAGAGGCTGTAAGAAGAGTCCTTTATCTTGCGAAGCTTGCAGGTGATGCACCGGTGTATATTGTACATCTTTCTTGTAAGGAAAGTCTTGAAGCAGTTGAAGAAGCAAGAAGAAACGGACAAAAAAACATTTTTGTTGAGACATGTACACAGTATCTGACACTTACAGAAGACAGATATAAAGATCCGGATGGATTGAAATATATTATGTCTCCACCGCTTCGTACACAGCAGGATCTTGATGCGCTGTGGAAAGGATTAGAGGCAGGAGAGATTCAGATCGTTGCGACAGATCATTGTCCGTTTAATTATGCAAAAGAGAAACAGGACGGCAAGGATGATTTCAGAAAATGTCCGAATGGCGCCCCGGGAGTTGAAGAAAGAATGATTCTTCTTTTCTCAGAAGGTGTAATGAAAAACAAAATCAGCATCAACAAGCTGGTAGAAGTTGCCTGCACAAATCCGGCAAAGGTGTACGGAATGTATCCTAAGAAGGGAATTATTGAACCTGGAGCAGATGGAGACCTTGTGATTATTGATGCTGATGCAAAACAGACATTGACTCATAAGATGATGCACGGAGCTGTTGATTATACTTCTTATGAAGGAACAGATCTGCACGGAAAGATTGATCTCGTAATGCAGAGAGGAAATATCATCGCTGAAAATAATGAATTTAAAGGGAATCGAGGAGATGGAAAGTATCTCTACAGAAAGCCTTTTTTAGGAGATTTATAATCGAAAGACAGAGAATCTGAAATATACAGAACTCAAAAATAAAGGATAACAAGGCATGGAAGATACCAGGGAAAAAAAGAAAATAAAAGCTGAGACAGGCTTCATTGTTGCAGTATTACTTATCATTGTTGCAGTAATCGAAGGAACTACTTATCGAAAAATTATTCCGGCCAATCAGCCGAAAGTTGTTGTAATTCTTCCGGGAGATATAAATGATCAAAGTTGGAATAAGGGAAATTACGAAGGGATTCTTGCAAATCAGAACAAAGATAAGAAAATTGATCTGGAGTATCAGAGCAATGTCGAGGAGAAAGACTTTGAGGCAGTGATTCGCAGATATGCAGAAGATAATTATAATCTGATCATACTTGCAGGATCACAGTTCGAGGAGGTTGTTTCTTCCGTGTCAGGAGATTATCCGAAAGTTGATTTTTGTATTTTAAATGGCCGATCGGCATCAGGTAAAAATACATTCTCTGTTTATCCAAAAGAAGAAGAAGCAAGCCATCTGGCGGGAATCATTGGTGGAAATCTGACGAAGACAGGAGCATTTGGCATTATTGCCGGTTATCCGAATGAGGCAATGGAGACCTTGCTGGATCAGTATGAAAAGGATGTTCGTCAGCTGGCTGCGGATAGAAAGCTTCCGAATGCAACAGTACTCAGGGCCTATGCGAATAGTTGGGAAGATGAGGAACTTGGAAAAGAGATTGCAAACCAAATGATCGGAAAAGGTGCAGATGTTTTATTTATTTACGCAAATAAAGTTGGAAATGGCTGCATTGAGGCTGCAAAGGAAAATGGAGTAAAGGTGATTGGATTTTCAGAGAATCAAAATGATCTTGCTCCGGGAACGGTTGCAGCATCGATTAAGTTTGATTTCGGGAAAATATATTCCTGGATTTTGGATCATTATATGGATGGAAAACTCAATGGTAATGAAGTTTATGGAGTAGGTATCGAAGAAGAAATTTTTATTCCGATTTTTACAGATGAAGTACCAAAGGAGGTACAGCAGACGGTAGAAAATAATATGAAATAATCAGAGAACCCCCAAAACAGAACCGTTCACGGTAATGTTTTAGGGGTTTTTTTGTAGTTATATATTTTAGACCATTACATTAGATCAGATGTGTACTTTCCAATTTCTCCATAAATGCCTCATTCATCTTGATGATCGGTTTTCTAAGAAGTAGTCCAAGCAACAGTGAAGGAACGAGGTAGATTGCCAGTTTTCCAATTTCTGCTGCATAAGTTGTTCCGTAGAATCCTGCAATACATTCACGCATCGCATTCATGCTGTGTGTGAACGGCAGAAGTGGATAAACAACCTGGAAAAACTTCGGTGCACACTGGATCGGGAATGTTCCACCACTTCCAGCAACCTGCATTACCATCAGGACAACGGCAATTGCTTTACCGATATCTCCAAAGGAGACAGTCAGTGCATAGATCAGATTCACATAGACAAAGCTTGTGAACATACCTGTTAGTACAAACATTACCGGATGCTTACACTGAATACCAAGGAAGAAAAGATCTCCAAGACAGATAAGTGCACTTTGCATGAAACCGATAATGATCAGAAGTAGGATACGTCCGATATAGAGCTGATATTCTTTCGGATGGAATAGTTTCTTCTTTGTAGAATCAGCTACAGTGACTTTTAGCATGGCAGCCATAACAACAGCACCTACCCAGATCGCAAGAGTGGAGTAGAATGGAGTCATTGCAGACCCGTAATTTTCAATTGGATAAATCTTTTTCTCATCCAGTTTGACCGGGGAGGAGAGAAAAGATGAAATCGTTTCGGAGTCTTCGGACAACAGGTTTGTTACGGCAGCCATACCTTCTGAATCATCGGTGGAAAGTTTTGTAGCTATAGCTGTCAGCTTTTCAGAAGATTCTTTTAACAGAGCAGCAGAATTAGTAAGTGCTGTCTGAAGTCCTGTAAGTCCGCTGGAAGCAGAACCGGTAACGTTAGCAATATTTTCAATGCTACTGTCAAGGCTTCCAAGCATAGAGGAAACAGAACCTGTTGTAGAACTCAATGAATTGGAAAGATTATCAAGATTTCCTTTTACATTTTGTTCGTAAGTTGTCTCGACTGCTTTGACAGAAGAGGTTGCTTCGCTGATCAGACTATCAAGTTCACTCTTTAATGTAGTGGCATTTGCAGTTGCTGTAGTAATTGAAGTTGCAGCACCGTTAATTTTATCACGGAGTGCAGTCTGTCGTTCAATTGCCAGCTGAATCTGCTGATTGATTCCATTGATCGCATTCTGAATCTCAGGATAATCTGAGGAGGCGTCTGCAATAGCAGATAATGCAGCAGAAAGCTGATTATACCCGTCAATGACATTCTGTACGCGGCTACTTACGGAAGACAATGCATTTGCTGCCGCCTGTGCATCTGAGTTGTAGGAACTTAAAGCCTTGTCAATAGTATCAGAGACAGCGGTGTAGAAGCTTGCATTCTGTGCTAATGCGTCAGAAATCGTGTTTGTAGTTCCGGATAGGGCAGCAGTTAATGAATCGATGCCGGAATCAGAATTCTTCAAAGAATTCAGGCTGGTTTTTGTGCCGGAACCGGTTTCCTGAAGAAATTCTGTTGTTGTGTTCAGCATTGTAACTGCAGAGTTTGTCATGTCTGAGAAGGACTGAACAGTTGCAGCAACAGTCCCAAGATCAGATCCCATCTGATTCAAATTACTACTCATATTGTTGATCAGAGAATCATCACCTGTCTTCTTTGCGATTGAATCTACCGTCTGAAATGCATCAAGTGCGGTCTGGGCAATTGTCTCAATGAATGTCTGATTAATCTGTTTCTGGACAGCCGTTGCGCCTTTTCCGGTAATGATCGGAGCAATCGCATTTTCTTTTTCATTTTCATAATAAGTCAGATCCGGATGCTCAGCTTCAGAAGAGAAGACACTCATCATTTTCTGGCTAAAGTCTTCAGGGATTACGATCGCAGCATAATATTCTCCGGATTTTACACCTTTTTGAGCATCTTTTGAATCAGTAAAAACCCAGTTGAACTGAGAATTTTTATGCAGAGAAGAGAGGATCTGCTCTCCCATGTTGATCTTTACGGCAATAAGATCACTTTCATACCCTTTATCATCACTTGCAACTGCAAGTTTCAGCGCACCTGTATTTCCGTAAGGATCCCAGCTTGCGGAAATGTTAAACCATGCATAAAGAGTCGGAATTACAGTGATTCCCATAATAACGATCATTGCAATGACATTTTTCTGGATCTTCATCAGATCATTTTTCAGGATTAAAAAAATATTTTTCAAATTATTCCGCCTCCTTTCCACGGAAGTTTTCAAGCATTTCTTCGTAAGACATACCGGCAAGCTTTTTCTGTTCTTCTAATTTTGTATGAATGTATTCTACAACGATCAACCATACTGAAATAGCAATGATGGAAATGATCCATAAAGTCAGGAATACAATCTTTGATTCGAGACTGAACATCAGGATCAGGAAGATCAGAGGGATGATCGCAATGGCAAGGAAGCCGATGCGAATCATCTTACGGTAATTGTTTTCAAATTTCTGTGCCCGTTCAGCTGTTACAAGGCGAAGGTCTTCGATGGAAAGAGATGCCTGTAAGAGCATGGAGAGCTGTGTACTTCTGCTAAGTTCTGCTTCGTGAGGTTCGCACATCATAAATTCTGTTTCTGCCAGTTTCTTGTCGAACAGATGGTTCAGTCCGGAAAGAGCCGGGCGCAGTCCAAGTCCAATAAGCAGAGAGATCGGCACGTAGCACAGGAGCAGGATCAGAAGATCGTTGCGGAAGTTAGAACCGTAGAAACCGGCAATTGCTTCACGCATAGCATTCACACCATATGTAAATGGAAGGAGTGGATGCAGTTTCTGGAAAAAGGCTGGTGTCATCTCAATCGGGTAGGTTCCGGAAGAACCAGGAATCTGCAGGATTACGAGAATAACACAGAGCGCTTTACCAATATGCTTAAATGTAAGTGACAGTGCATAAATAATATTTACATAGACGAAAGAGCAAACCATTCCTGTCAGGATGAATTGTGCCGGATGATTGCATTGGACTCCTGGAAGGAGTGTATCACCAAGGCAGACGATAAATCCCTGAACAAGACCAACTGCCATGTATAAGAGCCAGCGTCCAAAGTATAATGTTGTCTGTCCGTAACCGCGCATGGATTCGTCTTTGTCCACTTCCATCTTAAAGATTGCGATCAGTACGATACCGCCGACCCAGATTGCAAGATTAGAGTAGAACGGTGTCATAGAAGAACCGTAATTATCTACGGCATAATAAGTCTCCGTTTTAATCTCCACAGGAGAGGACATAAATGATGAGATAGATTCTGCATCAATGCCTTCAAGAGAGAGCAGTTTTTGGTATGTAGCAGAGCCTGTCAGTGCATTCAGATCCGTCTGAATTGTACTTAGTTTGTCGCTTACGGCACTTAAAGATTCCTTCGTACTGTCAAGGAGGGCAGTTGTATTTGACAATCCACTCTCTAACTGGTCGAGCATATCATTGATCTGCTTAGAAGTAGCCGGTACTCCGTTTAGCATTCCTTCTACCTGACCGGTCAATGTGGAAAATGTATCCAGTGTCTGTCCAAGCAGTGGAAGAATATTCTGGTCAAATGTAGAACGGAAAGTGTGCAGGTTATTGATACTTTCTTTTGTCAGAGAAGTAAGCTGTTCCTGTGTTGCAGTTGTTGTATCAATCGCATCTTTGATTCCATTATTTCCAGTCTGAAGACTATTGATCAATTCCTGATTTGACTGGTTCTGAGTTTGCAGGGCAGAAATCTGTGCATTGATCTGATCTCCGATCGTTCCCGGAAACTTATTGGCAAGTTCCTGCATTTTTTTAAGAATATCAGCATTCAGTTCATTGACTGAGTTTGCATAACCAAGCGCATCACTGACAGAAGTGTTGATCTTTCCGGCTGCGGTAGCAAGTTCTGTCAGTCCTGTGGATGCTGAGCTGCTTGCCTGACCAAGTAAAAGTTCTCCGTCAGAGAGGGACTTAGAAAGTGCGGAAGAAAAATCTCCGGCAGAAGAACGTGTCGTATTCATGACAGAGTCAGCACTGGACAATGCATTTGCTCCGGATGTTGCTACATCTCCGAGAGATGTAGATGCATCTTTTGCATTTTCTATCAGCTTTGAGGTATTGGATGAGTCTTTACTGAATTTTTCTAGAAGCTGTTCGTATTCTTTGATATTATTATTTGCTTTTGTAAGCAGATCATTAATCTCTGCATTTGTTGAATCAACAGAGTCGGAAATGTTGAATACAGAATCCTTTAAAATCTCAGCAATTGTCTCAGATGCAACAGAGGAAAAGGTGTTATTAACCTGTGTTTGGATCGTGCTTGCACCTGAACTGGTGATCTTTGGCGCAATTGCATTGAGTTTTTCATTGATATAGTATTCAAGTTCCGGAGTTTCAATCTTTCCGGACAGGACACTTAGCAGGGATTCGCTAAAATCTTGCGGAATAATGATTGCTGCATAATATTCACCGGATTTGACTCCTTTAATAGCAGCATCTTTGGGAACAAATGTCCATCCTAATTGGTCATTTTCCTTTAGTTGGTCAATGATCTGGCTGCCGGCATTGATCGTCAGATCATCATGTGTGGCATCGGTGTCCAGATTTGCTACTGCTACCTTGATGCCGGAAGTATTGGCATAAGGATCGATATTTGCTGCAATATTAAACCATGCGTAGAGTGAGGGGAGAATAGATACTCCGATCAAAACAAGTATTGCTGCCGGATTACGGAGCAGGCGTTTCATATCGCGGCGAAAAATCCGAAATGCGTTTCTCATGGATAAAACTCCTTTTCTTAAAAATATTTCTAGTAATAGATACAATGTTGATTTTCATGTCAAAAAGTATTATATTAATGTAGAAACTAATTTACAACCATTAATCAACACTGGATATGTCTAATAATAGACGAAAGATTGAAAAATGTCTAGCAGGTGGAGAAAATCATGTTACTGTTCACACGGGAGTGAACAGTAATAAAATCATTCATTTAAGTCATAGAAACAGAGTAGAGAGTTATTGGTCAGTAGTACTGTAAGTTATAAAGGGGGGAAGAGAAGATGCAGAAGAAGACAGATCGCAGAGTCAGAAAGACAAAAAGTCAGCTTAAAACAGGTCTTGCTCAATTGATGAGGGAGAAGAGTATCAGAGAGATTACGGTAAAAGAATTGGTAGATGCGGTGGATATCAATCGTTCTACCTTTTATCTGCATTATTCTGATATACCGGGGCTGCTTGCAGAAGTTGAAAATGAAATGATGGAAGAAATGCAGCGCGCAATCCGTGAACATCCAATTGATCCGGGAAAAGATACCGTTTACTATTTTATTCAGGATTTATTTCATGTGCTTGATGAAAATCGTCAGATTGCAAGTGCGCTTGTAGGACCACATGGGGATATTGGTTTTGTACATAAGTTAGAGCAGCTTTTAGAGGAAAAGAGCCGGGAGTCACTTGCAGCTCTTGTACCGGAGAAAACAGGTGAAATGAAATATTTCTATTCTTATTGCCTGAACGGTTGTCTCGGTTTTGTGAAAACATGGTTGGAAACAGGCGAAAAGGAAACACCGGAATATGCAGCAGAGATGGCTTATCGAATGGTTGTAAGTTCAGTTACAGCATTTTATGACACTAAAGAAGGAAGAGAGGACAACTAAGAAATGAAACGAGAGAAATTTGGCTCACGTCTGGGATTTATCCTGATCTCAGCGGGATGTGCCATTGGCTTGGGAAATGTTTGGCGTTTTCCGTATATTACAGGAAAGTATGGAGGAGCAGCATTTGTTCTGATCTATCTGCTGTTTCTTGTTCTGTTGGGATTGCCAATCATGGTAATGGAATTCGCAGTGGGTCGTGGAAGTCAGGCAAGTATTGCACTATCCTTTGACCGTCTGGAACCACTGGGAACAAAGTGGCACTGGTATAAATGGTTTGGAATCGGTGGAAACTATCTTTTAATGATGTTCTACACAACAATCGGCGGATGGCTTCTTCTATATACAGGAAAGATGGCAATCGGAGAGTTTAAAGGACTTGATGCGGATGGTGTGACCGGAGTATTTACATCACTTCTTGGACAGCCTGTTACAATGACAATCTGTATGATCCTTGTTGTTGTGCTGTGCTTTGGAATCGTCTGTATGGGACTTCAGAAAGGTGTAGAGCAGATCACAAAGAAAATGATGATCCTCCTTTTCGTGTTGATGATCATTCTTGCAGTGCGTTCCGTGACATTGCCGGGAGCAGAGAAAGGACTGGAGTTCTATCTTCTTCCTGATTTTAAGAAAGCAGCAGAAGCAGGATTGAAAGAAGTTATTTTCGCAGCGATGGGACAGGCATTCTTTACATTAAGTCTTGGAATCGGTGCGATTGCGATCTTTGGAAGTTATATCGGAAAAGAAAGAACTCTGACAGGAGAAGCAGTCTGCGTAACAGTTCTGGATACATTAGTTGCATTGATCGCTGGATTTATTATTTTTCCGGCCTGCTTTGCATTTAATGTCCAGCCGGACAGTGGTCCGAGTCTGATCTTTATCACACTTCCGAACATTTTCAATGCAATGAGTGCAGGGAGAATCTGGGGAACAATTTTCTTCCTTTGTATGTTTTTCGCAGCATGCTCTACGATCATTGCCGTGTTTGAAAATCTGATCGCATTTGTGATGGATTTAACGAATTGTTCAAGAACAAAGGCGGTTGTGGGAAATCTGATCGCGATTATTGTACTTTCCCTTCCATGTATTTTTGGATTCAACATATGGAGCGGTTTCATGCCTCTGGGAGCAGGAAGCAGTATTCAGGACCTTGAGGACTTTATTGTAAGTAATAACCTGCTTCCGATCGGAAGCCTGATCTACCTTCTGTTCTGTACAAGCCGCTATGGTTGGGGCTGGGATAAGTTCCAGAAAGAAGCGAATGCAGGAAGTGGAATCAAGTTCCCGGGTTGGGCAAGATTCTATGTATCCTATATTCTGCCATTGATCGTATTATTTATCTTTGTGCAGGGATATTGGAGTAAATTTGTTGGATAAATTAATAACAATATTGTGAAATAAAAAACGCTGAAACAACCAGAAATTCATTGCCATTCTATTAGTGATAAGTTATAATTTAACTAATAGTTTTGCAAGAGATTTACAACTGTTCCAAACGGAAAGAATACGTTTCAATCTGAATGCAGCAGAGAGATATCTCATAGCAATAAAGACATGGATTTTGAATAGAATATAGACTCTGACGGCAAGGAAGTAAGAGATACCGAGCGGGAATAGTTGTAAAGAAGCGTTTAGACAAAAAAATATTTTGTGATTTTAACAGACTCTTTTTCCGTTGGGGAAGAAGGGTCTTTCTCTTTACCAGGGAAATAAAATGGGAGGATCAGCAATATGTTAAAGGTAGCAATTTACGGAAAAGGTGGGATTGGAAAGTCCACGATTACATCGAATCTGGCAGCAGCATTTGCCGCTATGGGGAAGCGCGTGATACAGATCGGATGTGATCCGAAAGCAGATTCAACAATCAATCTGTTAGGTGGTGAGCCACTTCGTCCGGTAATGAATTATATGAGAGAAGAGGATGAGGAGCCGGAAGAATTAAATCAGATCGCAAAGGAAGGATTTGGCGGTGTGCTCTGTATTGAGACAGGGGGACCGACACCGGGACTTGGATGTGCAGGACGCGGAATCATAGCGACATTTCAGTTATTAGAAGACTTGCGGTTGTTTGAGACATACAAACCGGATGTTGTTCTGTATGATGTGCTTGGGGATGTTGTCTGTGGCGGATTCGCAGCACCGATCCGGGAAGGATATGCAGAGAAGGTTGTTATCGTTACATCCGGAGAAAAGATGGCATTGTATGCGGCTAACAATATTTCCAGCGCAGTACGCAATTTTGAAGACCGCAGTTATGCAAGAATCTTTGGATTGATCCTGAATCATAGAAATGTGGAAAATGAGACTGAAAAGGTACAGGCATTTGCAGAAGAAAAACAGATTCCTATTGCTGGTGAGATCCCAAGAAGTGATGAGATTATACGCTGGGAAGATCAGGGAAAGACTGTGATCGAAGGCGACGCAGATTCTGAGATCAGTAAGAGATTCTTTGAACTGGCAGAAAAACTGTTAGAGGAAGAAGCAGAAAGTGTGAGATAAAATATAAGTTGAGGGAAAATATATGAAGAAAGCATATTTTTGTACAGCGGAAGAACTGGAACAAAGAGGAAAGGATAATCTTCCAAAACAGTTTCAGTCAGGGGAACATTTAATCTATAGTTCGCCGGCTACGCTTGCCTTTAACTCTCCGGGGGCAGAAGGGTTCGGAGTGAAAAGAGCAGGACTTGCAGTGCCGGGATCGATCATGCTGATCGTGGCACCGGGGTGCTGTGGAAGAAATACGTCTATGATCAGTTCAATGAAAGAATATAATAACCGTTTCTTTTACCTTTGCATGGATGAGACTGATATTGTAACAGGGCGTCATCTAAAGAAGATCCCGAAAGCAGTTGCATCAATCTGTGAAAGTCTTGAGAAGAAACCATCCGTTGTGATGATCTGTATTACCTGTGTGGATGCCCTTCTTGGAACAGATATGGAACGTGTCTGTAGAAAAGCGGAAGAAAAAGCCGGACTTCCGGTGCGCCCATGTTATATGTATGCATTGACACGAGAGGGAAGAAAACCTCCGATGGTTCATGTAAGACAGTCTCTGTATTCACTTCTTGAACCGGGACGTAAAAAAGGAAATGTAGTAAATCTGCTCGGATACTTTTCACCACTCGTAGATGACTGTGAATTGTATACACTGCTTCAAGAGGCAGGTGTGAAAGCGATTCATGAGATTTCGAGATGTGAAGATTTTGAAGAATATAAGAAAATGTCTGAGGCAAATTTTAATCTTGTTCTTCACCCGGAGGCACGATTTGCAGCAGAGGATTTTCATGACAGATTAAAGATTCCGTTTATTGAACTGCGCAGACTTTATCAGATTGATAAAATTGGAAGCCAGTATCAGGCATTTGGCGCAGCACTTGGAATAGAATTTCATGCAGAGGAACAGAAAAAACAGGCACAGGAAGCAATTGAAAGTTTTCGTAAAGTCTGTCCGGACCCGGTATTTGCTGTTGGGGAATGTGCAAATGCGGATCCGTTTGAATTATCATTAGCATTGGTGAAATATGGATTTAAAGTAGCAGAAATCTACGGAACGATTACTGGGGAGAACTTTATTTATATCAGACAGTTGAAAAAGTTAAGTCCGCAGACAAAGATTTTTTCCAATATGGAACCGACGATGCTCTATTATGATCCAACGGAAAGTGGCGTGACACTGACAATCGGAAAGGATGCCTGTTATTATCATCCGAACACAAAAGGAATCCATTGGAATGAGGAGAGACAGCCTTTCGGATATGCAGGCGTGAGAAGACTGTTTGAGGCGCTTGAACTGGCTGTGACAGAACAGGCAGAAGGTAATGTTTTGCAGAAACAGGTGGAAGTGATCGGTTCTAAATCACAAGAAGCAATTGCAGAGCAGAGTCAAGAATCACTGTTCAAAGAGAAAGTGGACAAAAAAGAAGACGTTTATGTACGTGGCCTTTGGAAAGGACTGACTCCATTTGCACCGGATCAGTCAGGTGCAGCGTCCGTTTTCTATGAACTGGGAGGAATTCTTGTTATTTGTGATGCGGGAGGCTGTACAGGAAATGTATGCGGATTCGATGAACCGCGCTGGTTCGGGGAACGTAGTGCGATTTTCAGTGCGGGCTTGCGTGACATGGATGCAATCCTTGGAAGAGATGACAGGCTTGTTGCGAAACTTACGGATGCAGCAGAGAAGATTGATGCAAATTTTGCAGCGGTGATCGGTACTCCGGTTCCGGCTGTGATCGCAACGGATTATAGAGCATTACAGAGAATGTGCGAGAAGAAGACAAATCTTCCGATTCTGACTGTAGATACGAACGGAATGGAACTGTATGATGTGGGAGAAGAGAAGGCATGGCTGACTTTATTCAAGACATTTGCAGGAAAAGATGTAGCATCACAGAAGGAAGCTTCAGAAGAAGACGATTCTTCTAAAAAGATGAAAATCGGAGTTCTCGGTCTGACGCCACATGATGTCAGTGACCTGAATGTAGAAGAGAAGTTCCGGAAATCAGAAAATGAGAATACGCATTATATTTGCTATGGAATGAGAGCAGGTATTGATAAAGTAAAGACAGCAGGCTCTGCAGATAAGAATCTGGTTGTAGCACCGGCGGCACTTGAGACAGCAAAATATCTGGAAAAAGAATTTGGCACACCGTATGAAGTGGGATATCCATTTGTAGATGAATTGATACCTGAACTTGGTTATGAAAGGAAAAAGATACTGATCATTCATCAGCAGGTGATTGCAAATGCCATCAGACAGGAAATTCGTACAAGAAGTGATGAACAGAATACAGAAGTTACGGTGGCAAGCTGGTTTATGATGAAATCTGAGCTTTCAGAAGAAGGAGATCTTTCACTGAAAGAAGAGAAGGATTATTGTAAGCTTGTTCAAAATGGGAACTATGACATTGTCTTTGCAGATGAAAATATGAGAGGCCTGGTACCGGGATTCAAAGGAACATTTGTTAATGTACGGCATTTTGCAGTCTCAGGAAAACTGCAGGAATCATAACGGGAGGAAAAAGTCTATGGAGAAGGAGATAACGAAGAAAATCCGTGTCTATGGAATTGTACAGGGCGTAGGATTCCGTCCGACCGTCAGCCGACATGCAGATTCCTGTAAGATTAGGGGAAGTGTCAGTAATCGTGGACCTTATGTTGAAATCTTCGCACAGGGAAGCGAGACGGCAGTGAATCTGTTTATTGAGAAAGTTCGTACCTGTCCGCCAAAACGTGCAGCGATTCTTAAGGTTTCAGAAGAAATACTGGATACAAAGGAAAAATATCCGGACTTTTCTATCATAGAAAGCGAGAAGACAAAAGGAGAGATCTTTATTTCTCCGGATATTGCAATCTGTGAGGAATGCAAGGAAGAATTGTATGATCCCAAGGATCGCAGATACTTACATCCGTTTATTAATTGCACGTGTTGTGGTCCGCGGCTTACGATTCTGGATGCTCTTCCATATGACAGAGAGCGTACGAGTATGAAAGAATTTCCGATGTGTCTGGAATGTGAGGCAGAATATTACAATCCGGAAAGCAGAAGATACGATGCGCAGCCGGTTTGTTGTAATATGTGCGGACCGGAAGTTTATTTGATCAAAACTTCTGATAGGACGATAGACATGAAAGGTTCTGATGCAATTACGGAAGCAAGAAGAGTGATTTCCGAAGGCGGAATCGTAGCAGTGAAGGGAATCGGAGGATTTCATCTTTGCTGCGATGCATCAAATGAGGCAGCAGTGGAACTGTTAAGAAAGAGAAAACGCCGCCCGGCGAAACCGTTTGCAGTGATGGCAAGAAATCTTGAGGTAGTGCAAAGTGTCTGTGAGTTGAGTAAGGAGCAGGAAGAAATTCTCACTGGACATCAGAAGCCGATTCTTCTTTTGGTGAGGAAAGAGATAGAAACGAAGCAGCTGTGTTCATCTGTCGCACCGGGCAATCCAAAAGTAGGAGTGATGCTTCCATATGCGCCGGTGCAGTTACTTCTATTTCAATATCCGGATGGAATCAAGATGCCGGACTTTCTCGTAATGACCAGTGGAAATGTATCCGGTGCGCCAATCTGCAGATCGGATGAGGAAGCACTCGAAGAGCTTTCGGAATTTTGTGACTGCATCTTGTCTCACAATCGAAAAATTCGTGTGAGAGCAGATGATTCCGTGATGGATTTCTATAAAAACAGACCATATATGATTCGTAGATCAAGGGGATATGCGCCACTTCCGATCCAGACGTCAGGAAAATGGAAAGGACAGGTATTAGCTGTCGGTGGAGAATTGAAAAATACATTCTGTATCGGTGTGGATAGTAGATTTTATCCTTCGGCTTATGTGGGGGACTTAGAAGATTTAAGAACGGTAAATGCATTGAAAGAGACAATACAGCGGATGGAAACATTGTTAGAAGTGGAACCAAGCGTTGTCGTCTGCGATATGCATCCCAAATATAATTCGACGGTGGTTGCGGAAGAACTGGGACTTCCTGTTTTGAAAGTGCAGCATCATTATGCACACATCTTATCCTGTATGGCAGAGAATGACTGGATGGAACAGGTGATCGGAGTATCTTTTGACGGAACCGGCTATGGAACGGACGGAACCATATGGGGCGGAGAAATACTTCTGGCAGATCTTGACGGATTCCGGAGAATCGGAAGTATTGAACCATTTTTACAGGCTGGAGGCGACCTATCAGCAAAAGAAGGATGGCGTATCGCAGTTTCTTTAATCTGGCAAATATCTGAATCAAAAGATGAGGCGATGCAGATCATTCAGAAACTTGGTCTTTGCAAGGAAAAAGAAGCGAAAGTTCAGCTTGCGATGCTTGAGAGAAAGATCAATGCAGTAGAGTCAACCAGTGCAGGAAGATTATTTGATGGAATCAGTGCGATACTTGGAATTCGAAAGAAATCTTCTTTTGAAGGAGAAGCTTCCATGGCATTGGAATTCGCAGCAGAAGCTTATGAAAAAAGATCTGGTGAGAAGAAAATAAATGTCTTAGACGGGCAGAAGTGTTTAATTGAATCAGCAGACGACGGAAGAGAACTTCTTCTGACAAGTCGACTGGTGAGGGCAACAGTCGAAGTGGTTAGCAATATTGGCGAAAATGCAGTGGCAGAAGATACATTTGATCAGGACTTAATAGAAAAGGCAGCTTATGAATTTCATAAAGGACTTGCAGAGCAGATTGTCACAGCGTGTGTCCATGCTGCAGAGAAAACCGGATGCCGGACAGCAGCGCTTAGTGGCGGTGTATTTCAGAATGGATTACTGCTTCGTCTGACGGAAGATGGATTAATTGCAAATGGTTTTCATGTGCTGACACATCAGATGATTCCGCCGAATGACGGAGGAATTGCGCTTGGTCAGGCATTTTATGGAATGAATCATGAGTGTGTAGAGGAAGCTCCGATTTTATAGAGTTAAAAAAGAAAGGAATAAGAAAAAATGTGTGTAGGATTATCAGCTAAAGTGGTTCGCATCAGTGACGGAACTGCAGTGGTAGATGCAGGTGGTGCGAAAAGGGAAGTATCTTCAGAGTTATTAGAAGATCTGGAGCCGGGCGATTACGTGATGGTGCACGCCGGAGTCGCAATTGCAAAGATTACAGAAGAAGATGACGAAGAGACCGATCAGCTTATGGAAGAACTGCTATAGAGCAGTGAACAGTGGGGTGAATAGAAATAAATGATGATGCAGGATATAACAAAAAATCAAACATCTGAAAGAAATGAGAAACAAAGAAAAACAGCGAGGGAAATCATCGAGCAGTATGATGGACCTCCGGTTCGCATTATGGAAGTGTGCGGAACACATACACATGAGATCTTTCGCCTTGGAATCCGCAAATTACTTCCAAAGCAGGTGGAACTGATCTCAGGACCGGGATGTCCGGTCTGTGTGACACCGGTTGGGTTTATTGATGAGGCAGTGTGGCTTGCACTTCAAGCAGGTGTGACAGTCTGTACTTTTGGCGATCTTGTCCGTGTACCGGGAACAAAGATGAGTCTTGCGGGAGCGAGAGAAAAGGGCGCAAAGATCCAGATTGTTTATTCACCGGCAGATGCAGAAAAATATGCGAGGTTACATCCGGAGGAACAAGTCGTGTTCCTGTCCGTTGGTTTTGAGACAACAACACCTTCTTCTTGCTTATCAGTAAAGAAAGCGAAAGAAGAACAACTAGAGAATTATTCTATCCTGACGGCAAATAAGACGATGCCGGGAGCTTATGAAGCATTAAAAGGAAGTGCAGATGTGTTTCTTTATCCGGGACATGTAAATGCAATTACCGGAACGGCATTGTGTGAATCTCTGACAAAGGAGGGAGTCAGTGGAGTTGTAGCAGGATTTACTGCGAAAGAACTGCTGACAGCATTGGCTGTTTCATTGAAACGCTACCAGGAAGGAAAATCATTTTTTGTAAACTGCTATCCAAGAGTAGTAACAGCAGAAGGAAGCAAAGAGGCACAGCGTCTTGTAGATGAACTGATGGAATTCTGCGACAGTGAATGGCGTGGTCTTGGAGTGATTCCAGATTCCGGAATGAAGCTTCGTAAAGAGTGGGAAATGTTTGATGCAAGAGTGGAATATCAGATTCCGGAAATGGAAGGAAGAGCAAATCCGGCTTGTCGTTGCGGAGATGTTTTACAGGGAAAATGTAAGCCATCAGATTGCAAAGTATTTGGAAAAGTCTGTACACCGCAGCATCCGGTAGGAGCATGCATGGTTTCAAATGAAGGTGCGTGTTCCGCTTATTTCATGTACGGAGTATAGAAGAAAATAGAAATGGTTACTGTGAACAGTGACGGAAAAAGAGGAAATAATATGAGCGAAAAAATAGAAAGCCAGACAGTTACAATGGCACACGGAGCAGGCGGAAAACAGACTTCAGAACTGATCGACAAAGTATTTGCAGCACATTTTGCAAATCCGGATCTGACAGCAGATGATGCAGCCGTATTAAATCCGCCGGTTGGGAAAATGGCAGTGTCAACAGATGGATTTATCGTATCTCCGGCATTTTTTCCGGGAGGAAATATTGGAAAACTGTCTATCTGCGGAACAGTAAATGATCTGGCCTGTATGGGGGCAAAACCATTATATCTGACTTGTGCATTTGTGATTGAAGAAGGATTCCCAATGGAGAAACTGGAGCAGATTGCGGAGGCAATGGCTAAAACAGCGAAAGAAGCAGGTGTTCGCATCGTATCAGGAGACACCAAGGTCGCCGGAAAAGGACAGGTAGACGGAGTCTTTATCACAACAACCGGAATGGGACAAATTGAAGATGGCGTACAGGTTGGCGGAGAACTTGCGAAGCCAGGAGATGCAGTTATCGTAACCGGAGATATCGGCCGACATGGATGCACGATCCTTCTTGCGAGAGAAGATTTCGGAATCGAGGCAGATGTGAAGAGCGATTGCGCCCCACTTTGGAAGACGGTGGAGGCTGTTATGGACACGACACATGAACTTCATGTGATCCGTGATGCGACAAGAGGCGGTGTCGGAACTGTATTATACGAGATTGCAGGACAGAGCCAGGTTGGAGTACAGATTGATGCAGCAAAAATCCCGGTAGCTACCGAGGTGCAGGGAGTCTGTGGAATGCTTGGACTTGAACCACTTTATCTTGCCTGCGAAGGAACAATGGTGATCATTGCTCCGGCAGAACAGGCAGAAAAAATCGTAGAGACACTTCACCAGTGTCCATACTCTCAAAATGCAGCGATCATCGGAACAATCACAGAAGAAAACCCAGGCAAAGTTATCCGTATGACAGAAATCGGAACCCAGTCCCTCCTCCCACAGCCAGGTGGAGAGTTGTTGCCACGGATCTGTTAAACCAGTTCCGAAATGCGGAGAAATGAAGCGTGAGCGGAATTGAGCTGTAGCATGAGGAACGGAAGAGAGCGATATAACAAAATGCGGAAAGGAGTCAAAATGGATACAAGAGTAGCAGTAATCTCCATAATTGTGGAAAATCCGGAAGCGATCGTTACACTGAATGATCTTCTTCATGAAGCCGGAAATTATATTATCGGGCGTATGGGGATTCCATATAGGGAAAAAGGAATTAATATCATCAGTATTGCAATTGATGCACCGCAGGATATAATCAGCAGCCTTTCCGGAAAGATCGGAAGACTCAAAGGTGTGTCAGCGAAGACTGCCTATTCAAACATCATTACAAAAGCGGAGGCACAGAATGATTAAAATTGCAGTATATGGAAAAGGTGGAATCGGAAAGTCGACGACAGTCTCCAATGTGGCAGCAGCACTGGCTGAGCAGGGATTAAAGGTTCTTCAGATTGGATGTGACCCAAAGGCAGATTCAACGATTCTGCTCCGACATGGAGAAGAAGTTCCGACCGTACTTCATATGTATCAGGAAAAGAAACAGAACCTGAAACTGGAAGATATTGTGAAAATTGGATACAAAGGAATTGTCTGTGTAGAAGCAGGAGGCCCGACACCGGGACTTGGGTGCGCAGGACGCGGAATCATAACTGCACTGGAAAAACTAGAAGAGACAGGTGCATATGAGAAATACCAGCCGGATGTAGTGCTTTATGATGTGCTCGGAGACGTTGTCTGTGGTGGATTTTCTATGCCGATGCGAAATGGGTATGCAGACAAGATCTTT